>Ga0137394_10000728_pt1 | contig 22893 bp, 19 predicted proteins | sample czobulk116metaG_FD_108278 | JGI IMG/M metagenome (GOLD analysis project Ga0137394, IMG submission 108278) | Vadose zone soil microbial communities from Angelo Coast Range Reserve, California, USA - czobulk1.16 metaG | ecosystem: Environmental > Terrestrial > Soil > Vadose zone | place: USA...
AATTCGCAACCACAAGTTCGACCACACGATGTTTGGGTTTCTCTACCGCTCGACTATAGGGGCAGTTCGCAATCTCTTTCGTCGCAGGATTTCGATCCGCCGTCTTCTTGAAACCTGGCGTGCGGCCGCGTCGCTGCCCTTCGTTTATCTGGGGTGGGCGAAAGACTTTTGGAGTCCATTCGAATGGTATCTGAGAGTCGAGAAGGATTTGGCTGCGACTTATTTCCTGATTCCATTCAGGAAGCGCATGGGCGACAACGTACCGGGCAAGCATGCGGTCCGACGCGCAGCGTCCTACGACGTAGAGGATATTCGAGATTGGACGGCCATTCTCCAGAGGGAAGGTTGTGAGCTGGGCGTACACGGAATCGATGCCTGGCACAGCGTCGAGAAGGGTCAAACGGAATATGCGAAGCTCGCAAGGGTCAAAAACGAATCTGGCAGCGGAATCAGGATGCACTGGCTGCTGCAAGATCAGAATACGCCCTCCGTTTTGGAGAAAGCTGGCTACGCGTACGATTCCACTGCCGGCTTTAACGACACCGTGGGGTACCGCAACGGAACAACTCAGGTGTTCCGGCCACTTGGTGTAAAGACGCTTTTGGAACTTCCCATGCACATCCAGGATGGCGCGTTGTTTTATCAGAATAAACTCGACCTGCATGAGATCGAAGCCGAGAAACGCTGCAAAGACCTAATCGAAAACGCCGGAAAGTTCGGAGGCGTATTGACAATTCTTTGGCATGACCGGAGTCACGGACCGGAGCGTTTTTGGGGCGATTTCTATGTCAGCCTTGTAACCGTTCTGAAGTCATCCGACGCATGGTTTGCGACAGGCTCACAAGCTGTTGATTGGTTTCGGAAGCGGCGTGAAGTGCGTTTCGAGCGATTTGGCAATGGCCAGATTGTCAGAGCAATTCTGGAGCGCGGGGAAAAAGATTCACTGCCACCATTGTGCATCAGGGTACATCAACCTGGTAATCGAAATGATGGGCAGTGCTCGAATGGCGAGGAAAACACTTTCACTGATGTCTCTTGGAATTCGAAGGCAATGTTCGAATTTGATTCTCCTTCGCAGAAAGTTGCTGAGTTACCAATAAAATTGTCTGCGCTTGGGATCCGCTAATGAAATCGGTGTGCATACTGGTCCAGAACATTTATGACCTCGATTCGCGAGTTCGGCGGAAGGCTGAGGCTTTGGTAGCAGCGGGATATTCTGTCGACGTTCTGGCGCTTGCCGCAGCTCACGGTAAGAAGAGCTACGCGCTGGGCGGTGTAAACATCTACACGGTTTCGCTAGGCAAGAAACGTGGTTCTTTGCTCCGTTATGCGTATGAGTACGTGGCGTTTCTCGTATGGGCATTCGTTCGCGTGTTTGTCCTGATGAGACGGAGACGATACGCGGTAATCGATGTAAATACACTACCGGACTTTCTGATCTTTGCAGCAATCCCTGCCCGATGGATGGGTGCGAAGCTAGTGTTGGACATGCACGAAATCACACCGGAATTCTACATGTCGAAGTACGGGATCACGGAAGACTCTCTGCTAGTTCAGGTATTGAAGTATCTGGAAAAGATCAGCTTCAATTTCGCCGACTACGTCGTGACGATCAGCGAACCCATCCAAGACCTTCTCATTGGGCGTGGCCTGGATGCATCAAAGTCTATTGTTATTATGAACTCAGCCGACGAAGCGCGGTTCGAGTTGAGCGCACCTGCGGCAGCATTCGATGATCGTTCTCATCCATTCGTTATGGTCTACCATGGGACACTGACAAGAATTTACGGACTCGATATCGCCATAGAAGCCCTCAACATGGTGCACGGAGAGATGCCTGAAGCGGAATTGTGGATTCTAGGATCCGGGCCGGAACAGGGGGGACTGGCGGAGCTTGCGCAGGAACGCGGGTTGACCTCAAAGGTTAAGCTAGTTGGGCAAGTACCGCCGGCCGACATTCCCGCGTGGCTGAATAAGTGCAACGTCGGAGTTCTACCGATCCGCTGCGACGTCTTTCTCGACTTTGCCTTTCCCAATAAGCTGCCCGAATTCATCATTATGGGGATTCCTGTCCTCATGTCTCGCCTTAGGACGATACGACATTACTTCAGTGAAGGAGCCCTCAGTTATTTTGAGCCGAACAATCCTGCGGATTTGGCCAAGCAAATGGTCAGGCTTTACCAGGATGGCGGGCTGCGTGCTCGGCTGGCGGCGAGAGCCAAGCAGGAATACACGCCAATACGCTGGGATGTTATGCGCCAGCGTTACTTGAGACTGATTGCAGACCTGGCTGGCTCCGCGCGCCCCGTAATAGAATGCTCAGGCGCCGCCGGGATGACTGCCGCAGAAAGATAAACCGGGGTAGATGGGATTGTCCCAAGCGCGGCTGGGCTCTAGTAGAGTGATTTTCTAAACCACTCATTGTAGCTAGCACGCGTTCCTGTCCGACTCGATCGGAGTGTTCAGGAACTGCCGACCGGAACCCATTGCATGACACAACAGCACAGTTCGCCAGCATCGACTCAGTTGACGCTTGAATCGTTCTCTTCGCACTGCGATGTTGTTGTTCTTTGCTGGAACGCCCCTGCAGATTCAGATCGCAACGCGCACAGGATCGCGATGTTTCTGGGGGCAGAAGCAACGTTTGTGTGCCTCAACGCAGCGGTGTTGGGCGACGCTGCACCACTTCCCCAATTAGTGCCCAGATGCGCTTGTCTCATTGTCAGCGCGACAACGCTTGTTAAGGTTGTCGATTGGATGCAAAGCGGGGTTAGCGGACTACCCAGCCTGACAAGCTTGGCGAAACATGTCTTCATCTACGGATTCCAACCGACAGACTGTCACGGCGCGGTTCTGCAAGCTCTAACTTCTGGTGGTTTCCTTGGAATCCAGCCGCTCGGCAATACTTCTGCGCGGTTTCAGGTTGCCGATGGTCATCGTGAATGGTGCGGTCAACTCTCCGGACTCTCCCTGGGAGCGGTGGACACAACGAGAGAAAACTGTTTTGTCGAGGGGAATGAAGGGGAACGACGCGACGTCATTATTCGAGCGGGAGACAAGCCTTTTTTCGTCCGCAGCGATAATGGCGGGACACAGTTGTTCTTCATGGCTTGCGGCGAATTGGCTGATTTAGACGACAAGGTAGCGCCTGAGGCAGGCGTCTTATCATGGTTCTCTAGGCTGGTCCCGCTCATGATGTTTCTGCGGCGAGCCTTGGGAAACCGCCTCTGGCACAACGACAACCCCCGAGCCTGCTTTATCATCGACGATCCCTTACTAACACATCGTTATGGGTTTCTCGATTATCGACGGCTCACGGAAGTCATGCGCCAGCATAAGTTTTCCATGTGCATTGCTTTCATTCCGTGGAATCATCGGAGGTCGAGCAAGGAGGTCACTGAGCTGTTTTCGTCTGGTCACCCGATGTCTTCTCTTTGTATTCACGGCTGCGACCATACGCATGGAGAGTTCGCGACAAGCGAGTTCCAGTCGCTCCACGAGAAGGCTCAATTGGCGTTAGCGAGAATGCGAACGCACCAACGGCTTTCCGGGGTCCCGTTCGACGACATCATGGTATTCCCCCAGGGCCTCTATTCCCCCGAGGCCGTTGCTGCCCTGAGGGCATCGGGATACCTGGCCGCGGTCATCACCGATCTCTGCCCCTCGACGATGCCAGGATCGCTGGCCCTTCGAGATCTATTGGAGGTGGCGATGACCAGGTTTGCGGATTTTCCTCTGTTTGGTCGTCGCTACCCACGTGAGGTCGCAGAGTTCGCTCTTGACCTCTTCATGGGAAAGCCAGCCTTGGCGGTCGAACATCACGGTTATTTTCGAGATGGATACAACACTCTTGGAACTTTTGTCGCAGACTTAAATGCTCTCGAGGAGCGACTCGAATGGACAAACCTCGCGACAATTTGCTCGCGCACCTGCCTGACGAGAACGACTGAGGGCGGCGATGTGTACGTGCGATTCTATACGAGCCGCTTCTGGCTGAAGAATGAGGGAACACAGACCCGTGGATACATTCTCCTCCATCAGCAACCACCCGACGGGCCATCACTCTCGGTAACGATAAATGGGCACGATCAGGACTACGAGCGAGAAGATGGGTATCTCAAGATACGACTGTCGTTGGACGCTGGGCAAATCGCGGAGATCAGAGTTTCGTCTCGCAGACCTGATTCCACTGGCTTCTCGGGTCGGCAGACGCCAATCCACGATGCGAGAGTGCGGGTTCGTCGCATGCTGTGTGAATTCCGCGACAACTATGTGGACACCAATCGAATCTTAAACGGTATTGTGTCCAGAGCTCGAGATTTTCGGTCCCGACGCAAGACTCTAAGAAGTGCAACTGGTAAGCAGCATGAATAGGATCGCAACACTTCCCCGATGCTTCTCGAGAACGCTAGCTCGCTTTGTCTCGCCGTCCGGCGGTCTGTACAAGGAACCATGCTGACAAAATTACCGATTTATGTGCTCATAACACCTGCGCGAAATGAAGCCGCTTATATTGAGGAAACCATCAGGTCAGTCGTCGCACAGACGATTCTTCCTCTTCGGTGGGTTATCGTCAGCGACGGCTCGACCGATGGCACCGATGAAGTAGTGCGTAAATTTGCCGCCGAACATGATTGGATCGACTTAGTGAGCCTACCCCGGCGTGCGGAGCGGAACTTTGAGGGCAAGGTGGCCGCCTTCAATGCTGGCCAGGCCAGGGTAGCGGGATTGAAATACGACGTGATTGGCAATTTGGATGCCGATATCTCGTTTGACAAAGAGTACTTTGACTTCTTGCTTCAGAAACTGGCGGAGAGTCCCGCGCTGGGATTGGTCGGAACGCCGTACAGGGACCCGCTCAATGATCAGTATGACTATCGCTACGTGAGCATCGACCACGTGACTGGCCCCTGCCAACTGTTTCGCCGCGAGTGCTTCGAAGCGATCGGCGGATACATGCCGGTCAAAGGTGGCGCTATTGATCGGATTGCGGATATTTCGGCCAGAATGAAGGGCTGGCAGACCAGGACATTTACCGAGAAGATGTATCTGCACCATCGGGCCACCGGGACATCCCAGCAAGGCCTGTTGATCTCGAAGTTTAAAGATGGAGCAAAGGACTACTCGGTGGGGACAAGTCCGGTTTGGGAACTGTTCAGGACAGCCTATCAGATGACCAAAAGGCCTCTCATCTTGGGCGGATTTATGACGGGGGCTGGTTATGTCTGGTCTCTAGTGCGACGTGTCGAAAGGCCGGTCTCTCGCGAAATGGTTGAGTTCTGCCGACGAGAGCAGATGCAGAGATTGAAGGCATTTGTCTTGAGCAGGAAATTGGTTAATCGTTAGCAACAGCTTCTTGGCCATAGCACTTTGGAGCGACATGAAAAAGAAATCATTTATTAAGATTTGCGGGAAGGACATTACAATCGAAGGACGCCTGATTCGGATCGCTTCCCTCGACGGAGAAAAATTCACCTTTCCCAACGATCCGGAGGCGGTACTCAACGGCCTGCGGAGGTGTGGAACGCGGATCGACCTGTTCACATTCCTGCAGAAACTACCTGACACTTTGCCAAAATATGCTTACCCGATGGAGTGGGATAACCTGGCTGTCTTGCCGGTATCCACATTCGAACACTGGTGGACGCAGCAGATTGGCTTCAAGGCCCGGAATAAGGCCAAGCAGGCTGAGAAAAAAGGCGTAGCACTTCGGGAGATACCATTCGATGACACACTCCTTGAAGGAATATGTGAAATCTACAACGAATCTCCCATTCGTCAAGGACGACCCTTTCCTCACTATGGAATGACCCTTGAGGGGGCACGTGAGTACGCAGGGACATTTCTAGACCGTAGCATCTTCATAGCTGCGTTCCTCGGTGACAGCATGATTGGTTTCATCAAGTTGGTAGCCGACGAAACTCGAACGCAGGCATGCGCAATACATATCCTCTCGATGCTACGGCATAGGGACAAAGCTCCTACGAATGCGCTGATTGCACAAGCGGTCCAGTCCTGCGCCAACCGGGGAATCTCTTATCTTGTGTACGACCACTTTTCTTATGGCAAGAAGCAGGAGGACAGCCTAAGCCAATTCAAAGAAGCCAACGGATTCCAGCGCATCGATTTGCCTCGCTACTACGTCGCTCTGACTCCCATCGGTAGGGTTGTCTTTCGCTCCGGCCTGCACCACAGGTTCATTGAGTATTTTCCCGAACCGCTTATGGCCAGACTCCGCGAACTTCGGACCGCTTGGTACACGCGCAAACTCCAAATGTCTAGGGATGTTTCTTAGCAGACAGGACACATGCCTGGAATCGTAGGTCTTATTACCAAAATGCCCCAGCAACGGGCTGAAGCGGAACTGCACCGCATGCTCGAAGCCCTTCGCCACGAGGCCTTCTACCGAACGGGAACGTGGATCGATGAATCTCGAGGAGTGTACGTGGGATGGAGCGCGCTTGAGGGTTCTTTTTCTGACGGGATGCCTCTCGCTAACGAGCAAGGTGATATCTCGCTCGTTTTTTCAGGGGAAGAGTACCCTGAATCCGGGGCCTCATATCTCGTCCGACGCTACGAAGAAGAACCGACCTTTCCGGCCAGCTTGAACGGGATGTTCCATGGTCTCCTGACGGACCAGACACGTGGTACCACGATGCTCTTCAATGATCGGTACGGGATGCATCGGATTTGCTACCACCAATCCAAGGAGGCATTTTATTTCGCTGCGGAAGCCAAAGCGATCTTAGCCGCGCGCCCGGAACTCCGGACGCCGAGCCCGAAAGGTTTGGGGGAGTTCGTAGCCTACAGCTGCATCTTGGAGGACCGGACCTTATTTAAGGAAATCCATGTAGTGCCGGCTGGGTCGGTCTGGACCTTTCGCGATGGCTCGCTCGAGCGAAAGGACTCGTATTTCCAACCGTACGAATGGGAAGAACAAGCCCACTTAGGTCCAGAATCCTATTATAGGGAAATTCGCGACGTCTTTTCGCGAAACCTACCGCGCTACTTCAGGGGCGACCTGCCGATTGGGATGACTCTTACCGGTGGACTGGACACCAGAGCAATCATGGCGTGGCAAAAGGCCACACCGAGATCACTCCCCTGCTACACTTTCGGCGGAATGCTACGCGATTGCGAAGACGTTCGAGTTGCGAGACAAGTTGCAAGCCAATGCCATCAATCACACCAGGTGATTCAAGTTGGAACCGAATTCCTTTCGCGTTTCGCGCATTACGCCGAGCGCAGCATATACTTCACCGAGGGAACTATCGACGTTTCTCATTCGTCCGATCTCTATGTGAGTGAGAAGGCGCGGCAGATCGCGCCCGTGAAAGTTGTTGGTACGTACGGCAGCGAGGTCCTCCGCCACGATGTCATGTTAAGCCCGGAATTGCCGATGGCCGGATTATATAACCCTGAATTGCTAGCTTATGTTGACCAAGCGCAATGTACCTACGAAGGGTTTCGCCATGAACATCCGGTTACTTTCGCTGCTTTCCGCCAGTCTCCCTGGTACCATCACGGAATTCTTTCCCTGGAGCAGACGCAACTCATTGTACGGTCACCTTACCTCGACAACGACTTTGTCCGAACCGTGTACCGAGCTCCCAAATCTGAGACGGGAATTGATAGTGATGTCCGGTCGCGCCTGATCCACGAAGGTAATCCGGTTCTCGGACAGATACGGACCGATCGCGGCGTGAACGGGAACACTGGGCGCATGACCGCGGCCGCTGCTCGGGCTCTCTTCGAGTTTGCGGTTAAGGCGGAGTACGCCTATGACTACGGCATGCCCCAATGGCTGGCGCAGATCGATCACTGGTTCGCGCCGTTCCACCTCGAGCGCCTATTCCTTGGTCGGCACAAGTTTTCTCATTATCGAATCTGGTACCGGGATGCTCTTTCGGAGTATGTTCGCGAAATCCTGCTCGATTCGCGGACGCTTGCCCGGCCGTATTTAGAACCGCGCGCCGTAGAAGCGGTGGTGCGAGGACACCTTCAAGGAAACCGAAACTATACCAAGGACATTCACAAGCTGCTGACATTGGAACTCCTGCACCGTCTCTTTTTCGATTCGAGATGAGTAGCCGCGGTAGTTCAGAAATCCCCCCTGGAAGCCATTATGCCCCTACTAATTGTCACTGTATTCTTCGCCCTTGGAATTCTCGGGCTCTTCATGTTGAAAACTCCTGTTCCGAAGACTTCCGCTGCGGGAGAATCTCTTGCCGAAGCTGCTGCTCAGAATTTCGAATTGAAAAAGTTTAAGGTAAACAGATCCCGGGAAGTAGCGAGATGCAAATCACTTTCCGGCTCGCTTGGTCAGTAGTAAGAGCGCAGCCCTTCGCGTAAGAGACCCCGTACAGAAATAGAGGAAGGTTATCCGGTGACAAAGGCAACTCCGTTAGCGAGCACCTGTACGACGGACGAACGTGTTGGTGCTGCCGCGAATGCACCCACGCCGCCGGTTGAAATTGAAGTTGGATTGCTTACTGGCGGCATTGACAAGCCGTACGCATTAGGTTTGGCTATGTCTCTCATATCAAAAGGCGTATGCCTGGACTTCATCGGCAGCGATGAGGTGGACAGTCCTGAACTTCATACAAGTCCAAAACTGAGATTTCTTAATCTGAGAGGAAATCAGGGGGACGCCAGTCTCGCCACAAAAATACGCAGGATATTGATCTACTATGCAAAACTTATCCAATATGCCTCCGTCGCCAGGCCGAAGGTCTTTCATATCCTTTGGAACAGCAAATTCCAGATATTCGACCGAACTGTGCTGATGCTCTACTACAAACTGCAAGGCAAGAAGATCGCTTTCACTGCGCACAATGTGAATGCAGGCAAGAGGGATTCGAACGACTCGCTTCTTAATCGCATTTCCTTGAGAATCCAGTATCACCTTGCCGACCACATCTTCGTTCATACGGAAAGAATGAAGAGTGAACTTCTCAAGGATTTTGGTGTTCGTGAACGAATAGTCTCGGTCATCCCTTTTGGGATTAACAATTCAGTTCCGCAGACCGCCGCTTTTACACCCAAACAGGCAAAGCAGCGGCTGGGCATCAGAGACGGCGAAAGAACCATTCTGTTCTTCGGCAGAATCGGGCCCTACAAAGGACTGGAATTCCTGGTCGCCGCATTCCAGCAGATCGTAGCCAAGAATGGAGACTATCGGCTGATCATTGCGGGTAGGCCGAAGCTGGGGAGTGAGAAATACCTGGATGAAATCCAGAGGAAGATCAGCCGCGATGTCAAATCTGGACGAGTCATCCAGAAGATCGAATTCGTTCCGGATGAGGAGACGGAAGTCTATTTCAAAGCGGCAGACGTCTTGGTGCTTCCTTACACAGAGATCTTTCAGAGCGGCGTGCTCTTCTTGGGTTATAGTTTCGGCCTACCGGTAATCGCATCCGACGTGGGGTCCCTGAGGGAAGCGGTCGTCGAAGGTGAGACAGGGCTCCTATGCAAGCCATGCGATCCGGTTGACCTGGCGCGGGCAATCGAGGCGTATTTTGCTGGCGATCTATATAAGCGCCTGGGTGAGCGGCGCCAGGAAATACGTGACTACGCCAACAGTAGGAATTCATGGGACGTAGTGGGAGAGCTGACGCGCGACGTATATCTAAATCTGTTAGGGAGGCGACTATCTTGAAACCGTTGGTATCGATACTTATCCCTGCGTTTGATGCGCAGGAATGGATCGTTGCTCAGGTATTCCTGCCGGTCCGCTGGTCGGTGGAGCGTTTTGGGGACAATCTTTTGGCAATGCCGGGGCGTCACGCAAGGAAGCGGTTATCCCACACCACGACTTAACATCGAACTGGCCCTAGCCCGACGACCCATATCAGGAGCGATATGGCGCTACCAAATTTGAGCAACTCAATGTATGTGGCAAAGTTGCGCTACATTCAGACGGTTCACGAGCCGGAGCAACGGCGAAATCCGGATACGCTAGTGCGGCACTTCGTCCCCATGCTGGTGCGTTTCCGCACGGCGTGGCTCGGACAGGATGACTTGGCCAAGCTACGGTCCGATCCCTTTTACTACTATCTTGTCGCGCGGACGCGGTACTACGATCAGGTAATTGAAGACGCCATCGCCGACAGCGTACAGCGCATCGTGGGCGTGGGATGCGGGAGCGACACGCGGGCCTATCGATTCCAGGCCTCGCTGCGCAGCAAGGGCATCAAAGTCCTGGAGTGTGATCAGTCCGAGGCCATCAACGAAAAGAAACGGCTTACCCGTCGCTGGCGCCACTTTGGTCACGTCGAGCACCTGGCCATTGATTTAAACGATGGAGTGTGGCCAAAGCTGGAGCATTGGTTGGGGGACTCCAAGCCAAAAACGCTGCTCTTGATGGAGGGGGTCAGCCCCTATGTCAACGAAGGCCCGATGAACCAGTTCCTCAGGATGCTTGCTACCCGGCTGGCTCCCGGCAGTCACCTGGCTTACGACTATAAGATTCGCGGCGTTAAGGATGATTTTGGCCGCGCCGGACGCACGGAGGAGCCTTTCCGGTTGTCCCCCTCAAAGGGCGAAGCGGCAGCGTATCATCAGGCACTCGGCCTTCGGCTCGAACATATGGAACTGAGCGCAGAGTTGGGCAAGCGCCTCCTGCCTGATTTGAACGGATCGATCCCGCTATTTGAAGAAGACGGGCTTCTACGCCTCAAGGTGATCGACCTTTGACCTTTCAGGATCAGTGTTTCCCACAAGAGAATCGAATCGGAGGCACAAACTAGATCGCATGGACCCCTTAGTCTCAATTCTTATTCCGGCTTACAATTCGCAGCAATGGATCACTGAGTCCATCGAGTCGGCGCTGGCCCAAACCTGGCCGAAGAAGGAAATCATCATCGTGAATGACGGCTCCAAAGATCAGACGCTGGCGATCGCGAAGCGGTACGAATCCAGAGGTGTACGTGTGGCTACGCAACCGAATCAAGGCGCTGCGGTGGCAAGAAATACGGCATTTGCCCTGGCGCAGGGTGACTACATCCAGTGGCTCGATGCCGATGATGTGTTGGATCCCCGCAAGGTCGAAAACCATGTGCGCAAGATTCAGGACGGCCTGAGCAAGCACACGTTGCTTTCGGGAGCCTGGGGACACTTTATCTACCGTAAGCGCAAGGCCCATTTTTCGCCCACGTTGCTGTGGAATGATCTGTCGCCGGTGGAGTGGCTGCTGCGGAAGATGAGCAGCAATCTCCACATGCAAACAGACAACTGGCTGGTCAGCCGGGAACTGACCGAGGCGGCGGGGCCCTGGGATGTCAGGCTGTTTCGGGACAATGACGGAGAGTACTTCTGCCGGGTAATTCTAGCGTCTGACGGCGTTCAATTCGTTCCGGAAGCCAAGTCCTACTATCGCAACGCGGGGTTCAAATCCGTCAGCTACATCGGAGGGTCCAACAAGAAACTAGAATCGCTATTTATTTCAATGAATCTGCATATCCAGTATCTGCGCTCCCTCGAAGACAGCGAGCGTACCCGGCTGGCGTGCGTGCGCTACATCCGCACCTGGTTGCCTGAGTTCTACCCGTTCCGCTTGGACCTAGCTGAACCACTGCAGCAGATCGGCACCGAACTTGGAGAAGTCATCGAGGAACCCCGTCTATCATGGAAGTACGACTGGCTCGTTAAGGGCTTTGGCTGGAGTGTCGGTAGGCGCGCGCAAATTATGGCACCGCGGCTAAGGGCGTCGCTGGTAATCGCCTGGGACAAAGCCATGTCGCGAATTGAGGACTGAATGTCCAACGTCCACGAATGAAATCAGCGGAGAACCCATCAATTCTTGGCAGGAGATTGGTCGCTCACGTTGTCCCTAAGGATCAAAACTTTCAGAATGAATATCTCAGAACACCACAATAGCTCAAGCCGCCCTCTGAAGGCTTCCCTTTTAAGAGAGCCAAAGGACCAAACGCATGGTAATCACTAGCACCCCGCTCCGTATTTCGTTTTTTGGAGGTGGCACGGACTATCCGGTTTGGTACCGCGAGCATGGGGGCGCGGTTTTGGCGACGACGATCGATAAGTGTTGCTATATCACCTGTCGCAGGCTACCGCCCTTTTTCGAATTTCACAGCCGGATTTCCTATTCTAGGGTGGAGAATGTTATTCGGAATGATGATATCGAGCATCCATCGGCTCGCGCATGTCTGCAATTCTTGAACATGAGGGATGGAGTCGAGATTCACCACGTTGCGGACCTACCCGCTCGCACTGGTTTGGGCACGAGCTCGGCATTCACTGTGGGATTGCTTCTGGGGCTTTACGCGCTGAAGAATCAGATGCGGGACAAGCATGCGCTTTCTGCAGATGCGATACACGTAGAGCAGGAGTTGCTTCAAGAGTCAGTCGGTGCGCAGGATCAAGTGAGTGCTGCCCACGGCGGGTTCAATCGCATTAATTTTCATGTGGATGACACAATGGAGGTAAAGCGGGTATTAACTGCACCAAGCAGACTGGTGGAACTAGAGCAACACTTGGCGCTCTACTTCACAGGGTTTTCCCGAATCGCGTCAGAAATCGCAAAAGAGCAGATAAGAGTGACGCCTCAAAGGAAGAAGGAATTGGAAACAATGTTTCAAATGGTGAACGAGGCTGAGGCCATTGTCACGAGTCCGAGCCGCTCGATAAATGAGTTTGGCCGATTGCTTCACGAAAGTTGGAGAGTCAAAAGGACGCTAACACAGAACATCACCAATAACAGCATCGATGATATCTATGAGGCCGGACTCAGTGCTGGCGCTCTCGGAGGCAAGCTCCTGGGAGCGGGCGGCGGTGGCTTCATGTTGTTCTTCGTGCCACCCGAAAACCGCGAGGCCTTGAGATTGCAGCTGAAAAAACTCCTCTGCGTACCATTCGCCTTCTCAAAAAGTGGCAGTCAAGTCGTCGTTTATGAACCAGAGGCAGAATACAATGAGGACCTTATGCGTGAACGCCGTGAGGTGTACGCGCAAAATGAGCGACTATAGGTTTAAGTAACTTTCCCACAACTGTGGAAGTAACCCGATTGGCAAGTAATCCAGATTGGCGACCAAACGCGGTTATCTTTGCGTCTTGTTTTTTCAGCTCACTATTTTTTAACTCAGGGTAACTCATACTCTTCCGTTGAATGACAGTCAGTCTTGGGGCCATTCCAGGTGGATCATTTGGGTCAGCAAGCAAACCTGTTCCTTGTCTGACCTTCAGGACAGTTGTCAGGTAGGGGGTGCATGCGTAAAGCTAATGTGCAGGACATCCCTAGCTTGGTCATCGAAAGCTAGGAAGGCAGGTGGTAGGCGCCTGCGTAACCTGAGGGGCGCTAGTGTGGTTGCGAGTTCCGCTTGTGCACGTTGGGACAACGCTCTTTACTATATTCGTCGAGGCGAGACAGAGGTATAAATGAGATCCGCACGGCAGTTTCTATGCTTTCTTGCATTGATATTGGTCTTGCTGGTGCCGACCTCAGGGAGTGCCCAACAGTGGGCCGGGATCATCTCACCATCGCGCGCAACAGACTGGTCTAGCGCAGGCGTCGAGGGTGGCATTCCATCTGGGAGTTGGGCGCAGTGCGGAGCTACCATCGCAGCCGGCGCATCTGCCAGTACGATCAACGCGGCCATCTCAGCTTGTGCTGCTAATCACTTTGTTCTTCTTGGTCCGGGTACATTTAACATAACCGGACTCGCAATAACAAAAAACAACGTAGTTGTCCGAGGCTCCGGTCCAGACCAGACTTTTCTTATAGTCACAGCAGAGGGTCCGACTAGTTGTCAGATTGGGTCGTTCCAGGGCGCGGTAAATATTTGCACCACGAGTTCCTCGATAACGTCGGTGAATTGGACTGCGGGATATTCCTTGGGTACGACGCAGATAACCCTTAGTAGCGTCTCTGGAGCTTCCGTTGGCGCGGTGATGGTCCTATCACAGAACGACGACGCTTCAGATGGATGGCCCGCCACAGGAGACATTTATGTCTGTGAAAGCCCGGCCCCAAATTGCTCCAACAAGGCAGGAGGGAGCGATTTCCTCGTTCCGGGTAGTGCCCATGGAAGCATGCAGTACGTAAGAGTGTCTGCGATAAACGAAGGCGGCTGTGGCGCTACGTGCGTGACAATCAATCCACCCATTACGCTACCGAACTTCAGGTCGTCGCAGTCCCCTACAGCGTCGATTTTCGCAAACGGAAATATGGTTTCCTTTTCGGGCGTGGAGAATCTGTCCGTCGTTTCAACGGCTCTCAGTGGAGCTGGCCTCAAATTTGTACGCTGCGACAACTGTTGGGCGAAGGGCGTTCGCGTCGTGGACACCAACACGGGCGGCGGGGACGTCCATGACGTTGCCATGATTGATAGCTTCCATCTGGAAATCAGGGACAGCTACTTCTACGGGGACAACTGTGCCACGGGTTGCATCAACAACTACCAGAACATGCCATCGTGGGTTGGGAGCAGCAAATTTGAAAACAACATCATGCAGGGGGTACAGGCCAACTTCATACCAGACAACGGCCCGATTACCAATTCCGTAGTCGCTTATAATTTCGCCACCGGAGGTGCAGGCGTAACGCTCGATGACCACAATGAAGGCGACATGATGAATCTTTACGAGGGCAATCTGTGGGGCGGCGCTTGGGTTGACCATACCCACGGAACCCACTTCATGCTGACGTTCTTTCGCAACGCCTTCGTTGGCACAAAGTATCAGCCTGGACCGGGCAATATAAACTCGACTTTTCAGTTCGAGAGTAACAACCGATTTATGAACGTGGTGGGCAATGTGCTCGGCGGATTCTCGGGAATTTCTGGATACGAAGCGAACTTGCAGCCTAGTTCAACATGCGGGTCAACGGTTATATACAACCTTGGCGCTGCGGGATGTAATAGTGGCAGCACCGTCACCACCGATACCAATGTAAAGCGCACTTTGATGCGTTGGGCGAATTGGGACTCCGTGACAAATGCCACGCGCTTTTGTGGAAACTCCTCCGACACGGGATGGTCGACTACCTGCGCCAGCACTTCAGAGGTACCGAGTGGAATCACGAACTTTTCCAATCCGGTCCCCACTAAAGGGGACACCGGGATCGGCCAACCTGCCTTGCCGGCATCATTCTACCTCTCCTCAAGACCTAGTTGGTGGCCATCCGCTAAACCATGGCCTGCCATTGGCCCGGATGTCACTGGAGGGAACATCACCGGCGTGGCGGGCCACGCTTATACGAACCCGGCTGCAGACTGCTACCTGAACGTCCTGGGCGGCCCCGTAAACGGCACCGGTGGTCCGCTGAACTTTAACGCGAGCACTTGCTATCCGTCGGTCGCGACAGCCGGTCCTCCTCCACCCACAAATCTCCAGGGCGTTGTTGTTGTTAGGTGATCTTACGATGTTGAACATAGTCTGCGGGGCTTAGGGCGTGAGGATGGATCGCTAGTCGTTTCCTGTGTAACTCTTTCATTTACGACTCCACGCGGCCTTATCCCAGCGCCACGCCACGGGCTGACGGCGTGAAATGCGGCTGGTGGCTCGAACCCACTACTTTCGCCAGCTGATTGGGAAAGCGAATCGTGGATGCTTATCCGCGGCGTCGGTGGCATGGGACGCCTCTCAGCGGCGGTTTCCCGCGGTCCGCTGGACCTCACCTTCAAGGCAGAATACGCGTATGACCGCAACATGCTCCAGTGGGCGGAACCCGTCGATCAGCTGCTGTTCCCATTTGACCTCGAACGCCTTTCCTTGCTAAAAATTAGCCCATTTCAGGGTCTGTTCGAACCGAGCGGAGTAGAAGCGATCGTGCGAGAACGCCTGAAAGGGGCCGAAAAACTACACCAGCGAGATTCACAAGACGTTGACGCTGGAATTGCTGCACCGCCCATTCTTCGACCCCAGATGACTCGGCACCATTTGTCAGAAACCGTTGCAAGGCGGCGATGATGCCTCCGCAGATTGCCACGTTAGTCTGCGTTCTCGGAATCGCGGGTCTTTTCGCGCTTGATCGCGACCGCAATGTCCGGACATCCAAGGGTTTGTGGATCCCCGTCGTGTGGGTGTGGATTCTCGGGTCCCGAGAGGTGTCTACATGGCTGGCGGCATTTGGCATGGGGCAAGCAGGGACGTTGTCCACTTCATCGGAGCTCGCGGGGAACCCCCTCGATCGGACCTTGTATACGGTACTCCTGATCCTCGGCCTAATCGTGCTTTTCAGGAGAGGACGACAAGTGGGGCAGCTCCTGCGAGCGAATGGACCAATCCTCTTGTTTTTCCTCTACTGCGCAGTGAGCGTCATCTGGTCGGACTATCCCGAAGTGTCGCTTAAGCGCTGGATCAAGGCGGTGACTGACCTAGTGATGGTCATGATCGTTCTCACGGATCTTAACTGGGTCGCCGCGATCAAGCGATTCCTGACGCGGACGGGTTTTCTGCTTGTGCCGATTTCGGTCCTGTTCATCAAGTATTACCCCGAACTTGGGACAGGATACAAACGCGACGGGAGACAAGCTTTAATAGGTATCACACACGACAAGAACGCGCTTGGGACGGCCTGCCTACTTTTCGGGCTGGGGTGCCTGTGGCGTTTTCTCGCTGCGTACCGGGACCGAGAAGGTACACACCGCACCCGACACTTAATCGTTCACGGTACCTTTTTGGCGATGGTGATGTGGCTCTTTTCGAAGGCCAACTCAATGACCTCTCTTCTCTGTTTCGTGCTAGCTAGCTGCTTGATCGTGGCCACCAGCGTTCCCGCGCTGGCGCGAAAGCGAGTGGTCGTGAACATCCTCGTGGCGACAGTCCTGTTAATCCCCGCCTTTCCGTTGTTCCTCGATACCGGAACGGGGCTGTTCAAAACGGTTGGGAGGGACGCGACCCTCACCGGTCGGACTGAAATCTGGAAAGAGGTGCTGGCAATAGACACCAGTCCGATTCTGGGGACTGGATTCGAAAGCTTCTGGCTGGGAGCACCGCTCGACCGGCCGGGGAGCGGGTGGTCGTTTCACGTCAACGAGGCTCATAACGGATACCTCGAAGTGTATTTGAACTTAGGATGGGTCGGAGTAGTCCTGCTCGCGGCCGTGATCGTCACCGGTTACCGGAACGTCGTCGGCCTGCTCTGCCGAGATTCGGAAGCAAGTACACTTCTATTTGCATACTTCGTTGTCGAGCTGATGTACAGTTACACCGAGGCAGGATTCAGGATGATGAATACCGTGTGGATCTTCTTCCTGCTGGCAGCAATTGCTGTTCCCAAGTGTTCCCTTCCGCAGATTTCCAGGGCGAGAGAACCTCTCGTGGAGGATGTTATTCCGGAGTTGGTTCCTCTCCGAAAGGTGTAATTTGCCTTTGACTTCCTTTGAATGTGGTTGCCGAGTGATAGGGAGTCAAGAACCGCCCTGCGACGGTGCTGGATCTGGAGGGCGGAGTCGGGCCTCTTCGCTATCCGACTCAGTTCCATCCAACTGCGCCGTGGAGGGAACGAACAGCAAAATCAATCGATCAGCAATTGATCTTTAGGATTCCGCGGCCCCGCAAATTTTTCGCCGCTGCTATTCGATCACTGCTGTGCACGCTTGCCACTGCCTGACGCAAACAAAAAAAAAATGAAAATCGCTTACTTGATGCTTTTTCATAAAGATCCGCGACTTTTCAAGAGGTCGATAGAAACGCTTTCGTCAGAGGATTGCGGATTCTTCGTTCATATTGACCGCAAGTCGGACATTCGGGAGTTCTCCGCAATCGGCAGCGACAACATCTTATTTTGCAAGCAACGCATTCCCGTCTATTGGGCAGAATTTTCTCAGGTAGATGCAACGATGCTGTTAATCCGGCAGGCGCTGGCCTCCTCCTCAAACTATGATTACTTCATCTTTTTGCAGGGCAGCACTTACCCACTAAGGAGCGGTGGGTACATTCAGCGCTTCCTGGAAAAGAATCGTGGCTGGGAGTTCATGAACTTGGTGAAAATGCCGGCCCCAGGCTACCCGCTCTCCAAAATCAACACGTTGAGGTATCCGTCTGATAAGCCGGTCCGTCGCTTCGCAGCGAGGGCGTTGGCAAAGCTAGGCTTGGCCGAACGGGACTACAGGAAGTACCTCAGAGGGCTTGAGGCCTACTCCGGCCATGCTTGTTGGGCTCTGTCGAGAGACGCGTGCCAGTACGTAGCGGAGTTCGCGACGTCGAATCCACATGTGGAGCAGTACTTCCAAGGAACTTTTGTGCCTGAAGAATCGTTTTTCCAGACGATTCTCGGCAATTCGACGCTTCGGTCTCGGATTCGCAAAAATCTCGTGTACACGGACTGGACCGGATCCATCGGCGACCACCCTGCTATGCTCAATGAGGAGCACGTGAGATTTTTCGAAGCACAGGAAAAGGTATGGGTTGAGGACGAGTGGGGTTCTGGAGAGATGCTCTTCGCGCGAAAGTTTTCTGACGATAGTCTGGATTTGCTGCAGCGAATTGATGACATGATAGATCGCAAAGAAAAATGCCGAACCGCTCCCTAATCTAGTGTCACTGTGAGAACCACGGGGATTGCATCGCAGGATATGCCAAGAAGTTCGCAGGTTCCACAGTGATGGAATCATCGAGCGACGTCCTTCGGTAGGGCTTTTTGAAAGACTTTCATTGTTGAAGATTTCGTGAATGGGCTGCGAAAGGGTGCTTATCGTAGGGCCGTTCCCCGCTAAAATGGACGCGTGACCCGGTACGACCATTTGGCTGAGTTCAACAGACGTATCCTTTTCCGTATTCACCATCTTGGTCGTCTCCACTATAAACAAGTCGGTATAAGAACCTCATGAAGAAAACTGCAGTGGTGACAGGCGCGGAAGGATTCATCGGATCGCATCTGGTGAGGTTCCTTCAAGAAAAGGGATGGAAAGTACTCGGCACGTACTGGTTGCAAGGTTCCGAATCGTATCCCAAGCTCTCCGGGCTGCAATTTGCTCGTTGTGATATACGGAATGGTCGGCGGATAGCCCATCTTCTGGCCGAACACAAGCCAACCCACATCTTCCATCTGGCGGCTCAAAGTTTGCCAACGGTTTCTTGGGAAGATCCTGTTGGGACTTTCGAATCCAACATCATGGGCTCGCTGAATCTATTCGAAGCGGTGCGACAGATGAAGCGACGGCCAGTGGTCGTTTCGGCCTGTTCGAGCGCCGAATATGGACATGTGCCTGCCTCTGCTATCCCAGTCACGGAGGAACAGCCGCTTCTTCCATTGCATCCGTATGGCATCAGCAAGGTGTGTTTAGACTTGCTGGCTCGGGAGTATTTTCTCGATTACGCAATACCAGCCGTTAATTTGCGCCTTTTTAATACAACGGGGCCAGGAAAAACGAACGATGCGCCTTCGGACTTCGTGCGGCAGCTCGTGAGAATTAGGAAAGGTCTGCAGCCGCCAGTCATTGAAGTTGGCAATTTAAAGCCGCGGCGCGCGTTCTTAGATGTGCGCGACACGGTTCGAGGATTCTATTTGGCCGCTGTCAAAGGAAAGTTCGGGGAGGCCTATAATCTTTGCGCGAACAAGACCCTTGAGATTGGCGCGCTCTTGAATACTGCAATCCGCCTCTCCGGGGTAAAGGTCGAAATAAGGGGTGTTTCCCGGCTCATGCGGCCTTCTGATGAGAAGATCATTTTCGGAAGCACAAAAAAGTTTGAACACCAGACAGGCTGGAAACCGCTGCGAACGATCGATGAGACTTTGACATCCATGCTGGAGTATTGGGATCGAACTTTGCCAAACACCGGGAAAAGCTCTGGGGCAAAAGGCAAGGAGCGCTGGCCTGGTATTGATCGTCCACCAAACCAGGACAGATGATCATCGGAAATGGGCACAGGTAGCATTCGCGTTCCTACTCTGCGCCCGGAGAATTCAACTTCTTGAGTGAATTGTGAATACTATCCATGAATCTCCGCCACGACCGGCCAAAGGAAAACCCGTTTGACGCGGCACGAGGACACTATCAAAGCAGTCTTGCTCGCTGGCGGTTTGGGAACTCGCCTGCGATCCGTTGTTGCGTCGACGGCAAAGCCTCTCGCGGCGGTGGGTGAGCGACCATTTATTGAGCTGCTTGTCAGACAGCTTCAACACCAAGGGATTCGTCGCCTAGTGATGTGCACGGGGTACCTAGCCCAGGAAGTGGAAAACGAGTTGGGTGATGGCAGAAAGTGGGATGTCACAATTGAGTATTCGAGAGAATCTCAACCCATGGGAACGGCAGGTGCCGTCAAGCTTGCCGAACCGCTCCTCAATGATGGTTCTGACTTTCTCGTGATGAACGGGGACTCTTTCATCGAAGTCAATTTTCAGGAGCTAATTCAGTTTCACCGCGAAAAGAACGGGATAGCGAGCTTGGCGGTGGTTCGCGTGAAAAACACCCAGAGGTATGGAACGGTGCAAATGACCACGGAGGGTCATGTAAGCGGTTTCAAGGAAAAGTCGGATGGTGATCCGACGGAATTCATAAACGCTGGAATATACGTGTTTAACCGGAGGATTCTAGACTATATACCTGACGGTACCATAAGCCTGGAGAGAGACATCTTTCCAAGTGTTCTGGACCAAGGAATTTATGCCTTGGAGCAACACGGGGTTTTCATCGACATTGGTACACCAGAGGACTACGCACGGGCCCAGAAATTGTATGGCCAGCTCTACGAAGCGGCCTACCGCAAATAACCGGCTGACGACTCTGCTTGAGCTATTGATGGGCCAGGCGTCGGGACCACTGCTTGTCTAGTTGGCCACATTCGTCCTTTCTGGCCGAGTGTCGTCACCCTATGGCTTGAGAATTAGTATGGTGTGGGCAGAATTTGAAAACCCTAACGAAATCCAGTTGTCGAAGCCCGTTCGTCAGGACTCGGCACTTTGATGCGGAGACTAAATGATGCCCATTAGTAATTTCGAGCAGCGCATTGGCAAGCTAATCGAAGCATCGATTGCGACCAAGCAGTCCTTGCTCGAAAGAGCAGATGTCTTGATGACCGTGGCAAAGGTCAGCGAAATCCTCGTCAGTGCATTGAGACAGGGTAACAAAGTGCTCCTGTTTGGTAATGGAGGAAGCGCGGCAGACGCGCAGCATATCGCCGCGGAACTGGTGGGACGTTTTGCATTCGATCGACCCGCTTTGCCCGCTTTGGCTCTTTCCGTGAACAGCTCTTGCGTGACGGCGATTGGAAACGACTATGGATACGATCAAGTCTTCTCTCGTCAGCTTGAGGCCCTGGCTCGCCCCGGAGACATAGCTATTGGTATCTCTACAAGTGGCAACTCGTGTAATATACTCAGGGCTATGGCAGCAGCAAGGAAAATTGGCCTGCATTCCGTCGCCCTTACCGGGTCCACGGGTGGAAGCTTAAAGACAACCGCGGATCATTGCATTTGTGTTCCATCCAACGAAACTCCCCGCATTCAGGAGTGTCATATCCTGATCGGCCACATTATTTCAGAGCTGGTGGAGTATGAGCTTTTCCATGAAAAAGGCCGCGTTCCTGGATCGTGACGGAGTTATCAATCGAAAGGCTCCCGAAGGTCAGTACGTGACTCGCTGGGAGGAGATGGAATTTTTCCCTGGAGTTGCTGCAGCAATTGCGTCGCTAAATTCAGCCGGATTCAGTGTCATCGTCGTGAGCAACCAAAGGTGCGTTGCAAAGGGGCTCGTCACGGGGGCCGAACTGGATTTGCTACATCAAAAGATGCTCAGGACTCTGGAGGCAGCCGGGGCGCACATCGATGACGTCTACTATTGCCCGCATGACGACACCCCCCCCTGCGAGTGCCGCAAGCCTGCTCCAGGCCTGCTCTTGGCAGCCGCAGCCAAGCATTGCATCGATCTCACGCAATCGTGGATGATCGGAGATTCCGACGTTGACGTAAGGGCCGGCTTGACAGCAGGTTGCAAGACCGTCCGAATCGTTCGGAGTGGCGAACAAATAGGCGCCCCAGCCGTGTTGGTTGCACGTTCTCTACTGGATGCGGTCCAACAGATCCAGATGCACGAGACCAGCCCTCCGAACAATGCGTAGGCTCCACATAGGAGTTGCTGGATGTAACGCGACGACTGTAATGTCCCTTTTTTGTCATAGATACAAGATACTCTTTTCGGGAGTTCCATTCCGAAATGCACTCCGCGTCGAGGAATTCCTTGGGCAAATGGTGGTAACATTTTTCCCTCTTCGCCTCCCTACACCAATCCCACCCTCGAACGCGCCCTGGCAGCTCTATTCCTCGTTTCTAACTCATTTATTTTCATTTGGTTAGCGGAGTTGTGCCCAACATTGTCCAGTGCTTGTCCTCCACTGACTGGCAGACTGATTGCCCCCCAAATTGTGTGTGGCTGGGTCGGCCTCAGCTCTTATGGCGGTAGCTTATTGGCCTCAGTAAAGGTTCGCAGACACAAGAATTTAGACCGATTTATCGATGACAGATGTCCTGCACGCACCAATTCCAAGAATCGCCATTGCTGCGGCTGGCCCCACGCCGGATCGCGAGGTTTCAACAAGCACGGATGTTCTGATGCCACGTTTCACAAACTGGGAGCAATGCCGTTTCTATTCTGGAAGCTCGTAGAGGAACGCAAAGCATCGGGTGCGGAAAGAATTGATTTGCGCCGCACGAACATTGAGAATGAGGGTGTAGTTGGCTTCAAGGACAGGCTCGGAGCCAAAAAAAATTGAGCTGACATACTATCGGTAAACGAACTCAAAGGTGCCGGATGGGCCGGCGTTTTGGCAGCCCTCTCAGAGTTCGCGCGTTTTTCCTCGGTTTGCCTGACCTGGCTTTCTCGGCCGCTGGTAGAGTTCTGTATAGGCACGTGGGCTAGTTGTGGCGAAGACTGATTTTCGAAGCGCTGGATCAATCCCGATTTGCATGGGAGTTTCACGAGCATGAGAATACTGCTA
>Ga0137394_10000730_pt1 | contig 22829 bp, 15 predicted proteins | sample czobulk116metaG_FD_108278 | JGI IMG/M metagenome (GOLD analysis project Ga0137394, IMG submission 108278) | Vadose zone soil microbial communities from Angelo Coast Range Reserve, California, USA - czobulk1.16 metaG | ecosystem: Environmental > Terrestrial > Soil > Vadose zone | place: USA...
CGGCCGCTGGCGCCGCCGAGCTCGCCAGGGCCAGGAGCAGCGCGCGCGTGGCCAACGCCACTTCCTTCGCCTGCGGATCTCGCAACACGACCACCGGCTCGTCCTTGAACGCCTCCACCAGCGCGGCCGCCTCGGCCGCGGATGCGGCGAGCAGCGCGGGAAGGCCGGGACGGATCTCGTGGATCCGCCGGATCGCCTCCGCACCCCCCGCGCCGGAGGCGGCCACCAGCGCGGGCTTGCGCTCGAGCACACCGCGAATCGAGGCATCCCCGGCCGCCACGGCGACGACTTCGCGGTCAAGGCTGGCCCCCTGCCGCACTTCCGCCGCGAAGCGCTCGTCTCCCGCGACCAGCACCGGCGCCGCCGTGCGCTCCCCCGGTCCGGGCGCCGCCTGCGCCGCAGCGCCGAGGCCGTCCGTTGCCGCGGCCAGATCGTCGAGGGCCAGCAGGAAGCGCTCGACCGCTCCCCGGTCGGGAGCGGGGCCCGCCGGCGCCACGCCCGCCTGGAACTCGGCCAGGATTCGTTCGACGCGACTCCGGAGGAAGTCCGCCAGCGGAGAGCCGCCCGAGCCAATGCCGTCCAGTTTCATCGGTACCAAATTATACACGCGGTTTACTCCGCCGGAGGATCATCATTGGATCATACCGACGCAGCGCCGTCCGCGCCGCAGCGAGCGCGGAGCCGTCCCATTCCGGCGGTGGAGCGGATCGCGCGAGCCCTGGACGCTGCCGCGAACGGAGACTTCCGCGCCCACGCGCACCTCGACGCCGATCACCCGTTTGCCCCCATCTCGGAGGCCGCCGACCGCCTCATCGCCAGCAACTTGCGGCTCTCGCGGGAGCTCACTCGCGTGTGCCGCCGCGTCGCCGTAGAGGGGCGCCTCTCGGACCGCGCCCACGCGGCCCTCCTCCCCGGCCGCTACGGCGAGGCGCTGGCGATGCTCAACACCCTGCTCGACCAGCTCACCTGGCACGCCAGCGAGACAGGGTCCGTGGCCCGCGCCCTGGAGCAGGGCGAGCTGGGACACACCATGCCGCTGCAGTTCCCCGACGGCGCCCCGCTGCGCGGCCAAGCGCTGCGCATCGCCCGCAGCATGAACTCGCTCGTCTCCCGGCTGCGGGCCATGCGCGCGGAGGTCATCCGGTTCGCCGGCGAGGTGGGGACGGAAGGCAAGCTGGGCGGACAGGCCCAGGTGCAGGGCGCGACCGGCGCCTGGAAGGAGTTGCTCGACGCGGTGAACCTGCTGGCCGCCAATCTCACCTCGCAGGTCCGCAACATCGCGCTGGTCACCACCGCCGTCGCGCGCGGCGACCTGTCCCGCAAGATCACCGTGCCCGCCCAGGGCGAGATCCTCGAGCTGAAGGAGACGGTCAACGAGATGGTCGATCAGCTCCGCGCCTTCGCCGCCGAGGTGACGCGGGTCGCGCGCGAGGTGGGGACCGAGGGCAACCTCGGCGGGCAGGCCAGCGTGAAGGGAGTCTCGGGCGTCTGGAAGGACCTCACCGACAACGTCAACTTCATGGCTTCCAACCTGACCACCCAGGTCCGGAGCATCGTCAAGCTCGTGACGGCGGTCGCGAACGGCGACCTGACCGGGAAGCTGCAGGTCAACGCCAAGGGGGAGATCGCCGCGCTGGGCGAGACCCTGAACAACATGACCCGGACGCTCTCCATCTTCGCCCAGCAGGTCACCAGCGTGGCCCGCACGGTGGGCGTGGAAGGGAAGCTGGGCGCCCAGGCGGACGTGCCCGGCGTCGCCGGCACCTGGAAGGACCTCACCGACAACGTGAACGTGCTGGCCCGCAACCTCACCGACCAGGTGCGCAACATCGCGCTGGTCACCACCGCGGTGGCGCGAGGCGATCTCTCCCGCAAGATCACCGTCCCCGCCCAGGGCGAGATCCTGGAGCTGAAGGAGACCGTCAACGAGATGGTCGATCAGCTCCGCGCCTTCGCCGCGGAGGTGACGCGGGTCGCGCGCGAGGTGGGCACCGAGGGAAAGCTCGGCGGCCAGGCGCAGGTGCCGGGCGTGGCCGGCACCTGGAACGACCTGACCGAAAGCGTCAACACGCTGGCGGGCAACCTGACCTCGCAGGTGCGCAACATCGCCCTGGTCACCACCGCCGTCGCCAACGGAGAGCTGTCCCGCAAGATCACCGTCGCGGCGCGCGGCGAGATCCGGGAGCTGAAGAGCACGGTGAACGCCATGGTCGACCAGCTCCGCGCCTTCACCGCGGAGGTGATCCGGGTCACCCGCGAGGTGGGCGCGCAGGGAAAGCTGGGCGGCGAAGCCCACGTTGCCGGCGTGGCCGGGAGCTGGAAGGACCTGACCGACAGCATCAACGAGATGATCAAGGACCTGCGCGAGAGCACGCAGGCCAACGAGGAGCAGGACTGGCTGAACACCAACCTCGCCCGCCTCTCCGGCCTGCTCCAGGGCAGGCGCAGCGTCCAGGAGCTGGGGCAGATCATCCTCAGCGAGCTGGCGCCGCAGGTTTCGGCCCAGTACGCGGCGCTGTTCGTGGCGGAGTCGCGGACCGGGGTTCTGCTCCGGTTGAGCAGCTACGGCCATCCCGGCTCGCCCGGAGGAGAGCGGTTCAATCCGGGAGAGGGCCTGGTCGGGCAGTGCGCGGTGGAGAAGAGGATCCTGGCGGTGGACGACATCCCCGGCGATTACGTCCGCGTCCGGTCGGGCATCGGGGACGCGCCGCCGCGCAGCCTGCTGGTAGTGCCGGCACTGTTCGAAGGCGAGGTCAAGGGCGTGATCGAGCTGGGATCGCTGCCCGGCTTCAAGCCCATGCACCGGGTGCTGCTCGAGAAGCTGGCCGAGGGGATCGGGGTGATGCTGAACAGCATCGCGACCACCTCGCGCACCGAGCACCTGCTCGAGGAGCTGAGGGCGTCCAACGCGGAGCTGGCGAAGCGCACCAGCGACCTGGAGGACAAAGCGCAGCAGCTCGCGCTGGTCTCCCGCTACAAGTCCGAGTTCCTCGCCAACATGTCGCACGAGCTGCGCACGCCCCTGAACAGCATCCTGATCCTGGCGCGGCTGCTCTCGGAAAACTCGAAGAGCCACCTGGACGCGGAGGAGGTGCAGTACGCCTCGACCATCCACTCCAGCGGCCACGACCTGCTCACGCTGATCAACCAGATCCTCGATCTCTCGAAGATCGAGTCGGGCCGCCTCGAGGTTCACCAGCGGCCGGTGGACCTGCGAGAGGTCGCCGGGAACCTCGAGCTGATGTTCCGGCCCACGCTCCGCGCCGGCATCGGCTTCTCGGTGTCGATCTCGCCCCGCGTCCCCGGCAAGATCCTTACCGACGCCCAGCGCGCGCAGCAGGTGATCAAGAACCTGCTCTCCAACGCCTTCAAATTCACCCAGGGCGGGACCGTGGAGCTCTCCATCGAGGTGGAGGCGGGAGGCGACCGGTTCCGCAATGCCAGCCTGCGCGGCGCGGCGCAGGTGCTGGCGCTGTCGGTCAAAGACACCGGGATCGGCATCCCGCCCGACAAGCAGGAGATCATCTTCGAGGCCTTCCAGCAGGCGGACGCGTCCACCAGCCGCACGTTCGGCGGCACCGGGCTGGGCCTGACCATCAGCCGCGAGCTGGCACGGCTGTTGGGCGGCGAGATCCGCCTTGGCAGCGCGCCCGGGGAAGGCAGCACGTTCACCCTCTACCTGCCGCTGCTGTTGCCGGTGGAGGCTCGCGAGGAAGCGGCCGAGAGCGCGCCGCGGCCGTCCGCCCTGCCGCAAGGCCAGCCGAGCCCGGAGGCGGTGCGCGAGCTGAAGGGCCGCGTCGTCCTCCTGGTGGACGACGACGTGCACAACCTGTTCGCCGTCACCAGCCTGCTCGAGCGCTACGGCGTGCGGGTGCTGCCCGCGCAGGACGCGAACGAGTGCTTCGAGCTGTTGAAGTCGAACACCCGGGTTGACCTGGTCCTGATGGACGTCATGATGCCGGAGATCGATGGCCTGGAGGCGACGCGGCGGATCCGGAAGAAGCCCGAGCACGCGTCCTTGCCCATCGTCGCGCTCACGGCCAAGGCGTTGCCCGGGGACCGCGAGCGGTGCCTGGAAGCGGGCTGCTCCGACTTCGCCACCAAGCCGGTGGGCCCGGAGACGCTCGCGGCGTTGATCTCGAAGTGGACACGAAGGTGATCGGATGGCGAACGGCGAGGCCCAGCGAATCGTTCCCAGCGTGCTGTTGGTCGACGACCGGCCCGAGAACCTTCTCGCGTTGGAGGGCGTGCTCAAGCCCTTGGGCGCGCGGCTGGTCAAGGCCCGCTCCGGCGAGGACGCCCTGCTCTACCTGCTGCGCGAGACGTTCGCGGTGATCCTGCTGGACGTGCAGATGCCGCGGCTGGACGGGCTGCAGACCGCGGAGCTGATCAAGCAGCGCGAGCAGACGCGCCACATCCCCATCATCTTCATCACCGCGCTGAGCCGGGAGACCGCGTACGTCTTCAAGGGGTACGAGCAGGGCGCGGTGGACTTCCTGCTCAAGCCCGTCGACCCGGAGATCCTCCGGGCCAAGGTGCGCGTCTTCTGCGACCTGTACGTGCGGGGCGAGCAGATCCGGCGGCGTACCTTCGAGGCGGACGCGAAGGACGTCTTTCTCGCGGACGTGATCCACGAGCTGAAGACGCCGCTCGCGGCCGCCAAGGCGCAGGCGCAGCTCGCGCTGCACCAGCTGGGCGAGAAGCGCGCCGACGCCGGCACCGCCCGCGCGCTGCGGCTGATCTCGCAGCAGATCGACCGGTTGAACCGGCTGGTCGGCGACCTTCTGGAGGCGAGCCGGCTGGAGTCCGGCAAGCTCGAGCTGCAGCCGGTGGAGTTCGATCTGACGGCGCTGCTGGAGGAGATGCGCCTCCGGATGCAGCCGCTGAGCGACCGGCATCCGATCCAGATCCAGGCGCCGGACACGCTCCCGCTGGTCGCGGACCGGGACCGCATCGAGCAGGTGCTCGCGAACCTGCTCTCCAACGCGATCCGGTATTCGCCGGAAGGCGGCGCGATCCAGCTTCGCGCGGAGCAGAAGGGCAACGAGGTGCGGGTCATCATCAAGGATCACGGCCTCGGGATCCCGCAGGGGCAACAGCAGCTCGTGTTCGAGCGCTTCGGTCGCGCTCACGGGACGGCGTTCGGCGGCCTGGGTCTGGGGCTCGCCATCTCCAAGGGCATCGTCGACGCGCACGGCGGGCGGATCTGGGTGGAGTCCGACGGGGTGCCGGGAAAGGGCAGTGTCTTCCACCTGGAGCTGCCGCTGCACCCCCCGGTCAACGGCCCCTGAGCGGACCTTCATCACGCCGCCACGGTGATGGGGTAGAAGGCCGGCCGTGGGCCGATATCAGGTGCTGCCGGAGCTCTCCCGGGTCTGGGCGGAGGCGCGCTCCAGCCTCCATCCCATCCGGGTCGAGACGGCGGGGTTCGAAGGGGAGATCGAGGCCGAGACGCTGGAGGCCGGAATCCGCCTCGCGCCGCCGACGCGCATCTCGCTGCCGGTGGCGCTGCTCAAGTCGAGCAACGCCCTGGTCGATGCGGAGCTGAAGCGGAAGCTGGATGCCCGGAGGTTTCCGCGAATCACGGGCGAGCTCCGGGAAGGCTCGGCGCCCGCCGGCGGGCGCTCGCTGCTCCGCGGGATCCTAACGCTTCACGGGGTCTCGCGCGAGATGGAGGTCGAGGTGGCCGTGCGCGCCGCGGAGGGGGATGCGCTGGAGGTGGAGGGCGAGAAGGTGATCGACATGCGCGACTTCGACCTCGTGCCGCCGCGCTTCCTGATCTTCAAGGTCGAGCCGCTGGTGCGGGTCCGCGCGAAGCTGGTCGCGCGGGCCGTGTAGGGGACATGATGAGCGGCGTAGCCGCGATTCGTGTCCCCTAGACTTGATTGCGGCGGGCCCGCGCGGCGTTGGCCAGCTCGTCCAGGACCGGCACGGTGGCCTCCCACCCCAGGCAAGCGTCGGTAATCGACTGCCCGTAGACGAGCTGCTGCGGCTCGTGCAAATCCTGCCGTCCCTCGACGAGGTTGGACTCGATCATCACGCCCACGATACCCTTCTCGCCCTGCGCGACCTGCGCGGCGATCTCGCGCGCGACCTGCGGCTGCCGCCGGTAATCCTTGCCGCTGTTGCCGTGGCTCAGGTCCACGATCAGCCGCTGCGGCACCGAAGCCTGCGCCAGCGCGGCCAGCGCCTTGCGCACGCTGGCCGCGTCGGAGTTGCCGCCGGAGGCGCCGCCGCGCAGGATGATGTGGCAGTCGGGATTGCCCCGGGTCGAGACGATGCCGGCGAGCCCTTGCTCGGTGACGCCGAGAAAGTGGTGCCGGTGGCTCGCGGCCCGGACCGCGTCGATGGCGATCTGGACGTTGCCCTCCGTGCCGTTCTTGAAGCCGACCGGCATGGAGAGACCGGAGGCGAGCTCGCGGTGCACCTGGCTCTCGGTGGTCCGGGCGCCGATGGCTCCCCAGGCGACCAGGTCGGAGATGAACTGCGGCGTGATCGGGTCGAGGAACTCGCAGGCGGCGGGAAGCCCCAGCTCGACCAGGTCGAGCAGCAGCCGGCGCGCCAGCCGCAGGCCCTGGTTGACGGCGAACGAATTGTCCAGGCGCGGGTCGTTGATCAGTCCCTTCCACCCGACCGTGGTGCGCGGCTTCTCGAAGTAGACGCGCATCACGATGCGCAGGTCCGCATCCAGCCTGGCGGCCTCGGCGCGAAGGCCGCGGGCGTAGTCGAGCGCCGCGACCGGGTCGTGCACCGAGCAGGGGCCGACGATCACCATCAGGCGATCGTCCTGCGCGGTGAGGATGCGGATGATCTCGTCCCGCGCACGTGCCACGTGCTCTGACCCCTTCTCGCCGAGCGGAAGCTCCTCGAGCAGGATTGCGGGCGGCAGGAGCGGCCGGTTGCTTTCGACGTGGAGGTCGCGCGTTTTCATCTGGGTCCGATTCTAGCCGATCGCCCGTGTCGAAATCGTGACCGCGCTCAGCCGGGACTTGCCACCTGTGTACTGCGTGCGGTTCGCGGGCTAGTTCTCCCGGGTCCAGGCATGACCGCCAGCGCGCAGAGCCAGACGCATTCGCACAACAGCACCCACCGCGCGCCGGGTCCTTCGTGCGTGCTGAGCAACATGAACAGGTAGCAGACCAGCAGCGGCGGCACCGCGAATTTCGCCGGCACTACGCGCAGCGTGAACCATGCCGCCGGGAACAGCAGCATGAAGTCGTAGAGGTGCGTGTAAGGTGACGCGAGGACCGAACCGATCAGCCCGGCGGCAAAGACGATCTCGGGCGTCTTCCGGTGCCGCCAGGCGGCGATCAACGTCAGCGCCGCGGCGGCAGCCAGGACGGCGGCACGCGCCACCGGCGATTCGAAGCGCCTCGCCAGCGTATAGGACCAGGCCACCATCATCTCGATGGGATGTGCCTGCGCCCATCGGAGACGGTCCAGGTATGCCTCGAGCCCGTGCAGTCCGACCAGCGCCAGGATCGCGACGGAGATCGCCGCCGTCGCGACCGCCCAGCCGGCGAACGCGCGCCGCCTGCCGGCGGCTGCGAGCGCGAACGGCACCAGCAAAAGACCCTGCGGCTTGAGGACGACCGCGCAGAGCGCCGCTCCCGCCGGCCATTCGTGACCCTGCTGGAGCAACCTGTACGAGACCGCGAGCAGGGCCATCTGCACCGGGATGACCTGACCGTGTCTCAGCCCGAGCATCACCGGGTACGGCAGGAACAGGATCGCCAGCTGCACGGCGCGCGCGGCGGAGTCACCGGGCGCCAGCAGCCGCCAACAGACGAGGAGGCAGGAGAGCAGGAGCGCCGACCAGATCAGGAACCCGTTCTCGATCGAAAGGCGCGTGAAGGGGACGATGAACAGGGACATCGCCGGCGTGTAGACGTTCGGCAGGAAGAACGGCACTTCCAACGAACGGGCGATCTGGTGCTGCGCGTCCAGATCGTAGAGACGGCTCCAGCCAGACCGCAGACCCTGCAGGGCCGAGACACAGTACCGGGCGTAGTCGGTGGCAAGCACTTCCGGCGCCCGCATCGAGAACCACGCGGTCAGGCTCCTGGCCGCCGGCAATGCGACCGCCGCGAGAACGCCCCCGAGCAGGATCAGCCGCGCCTTCCTCATCCCTCAGCCGGCTTGTGCGCAGGCAGGGCCGCGCTCGCGGCGTGAAGCTTGCGCCCGCCGGCAGCGAACCTCTGCGACCGCAGCAGACCTAGCCGCGCCGCCCGGAACTGCAAGGCCGTCTCCAGCACGCCGAGCCCGTAATGCACGCTCCGGCGAAAGCCGATCGACGACGCCTCGGGAAAGTACCGGGCAGGGCAGGAGATCTCGCCGATCTGGAACCCGAACCAGATGGCCTGGGCGAGGATCTGGTTGTCGAAGACGAAGTCGTCGCTGTTCTCCTCCAGCGGCAGCGTCTCCAGCACGCGACGCGAGAAGGCCCGGTATCCCGTATGGTACTCGGCGAGCTTGTACCCGAGAAGCAGGTTCTCGGCCGCAGTCAGGAACCGGTTCGCGGCGTACTTCCAGATCGGCATCCCGCCCGCCAGCGCTCCCACCCCGAGGATCCGCGATCCGAGCACCACGTCGAAGTGGCCGCTAGCGACCATCCCGGCCATCGCCGGCAACAGCCGCGGCGAGTATTGATAGTCGGGATGGAGCATCACCACGATGTCCGCCCCCCGCCGCAGCGCCTCGCTGTAGCAGGTCTTCTGGTTGCCGCCGTAACCTCGGTTCTTGTCGTGCACGAGCACGCGCAGGCCCAGCTCGCGCGCGACGCGGACCGTATCGTCCCTGGATTGATCGTCGACCAGGATGACGTCGTCGACGAGGGTGCGGTCGATCTCCGATACGGTCCGGCGGACCGTCTTCTCCGCGTTGTACGCGGGCATCACGACGCAGACCCGCATCCCGGCGATCACGGCGCCAAGCTAGCACGCTTCCAATCAGGAAAGATGATGAGACGCGCTCACTTTTTCGTGATTCTCCGGCGACACGCCATTAGACCGATCCTCCGCGAGGAGCACACCGATGGCCAAGAAGCCCGCGCTGACGAAGGCTCAGCTGGAGACGTTGCGACGGAAGCTGGAGGACGAGCGCAAGAGGGTGGTCCGCGTGCTCGAATCGGCTGCGGCGCCGGACCAGGACGAAGCGCCGATCGAGATCGAGGAGGCCGCCCAGCGCGAGACCGACGAGGAGCACGAGACCGACGTCGCCGAGAAGGAGCGCGCGCTCCTGGCAGAGATCGATCGCGCTCTGGGGAAGATGAACGCGGGAACGTACGGCATCAGCGAAACGACGGGCGCGCCCATCTCCTACGCGCGGCTGAAAGCCGTCCCGTGGGCGCGGCAAGGAGCCGACGAGGAAGAGGAGCAGCAGCCCAGGTAAAACCCGGGGGTAAAACCCGGGAAACCCGGATTTAGGGAGTCAGGACCGTCTCGCCGTACGACAAGTAGCGATCCATCGACTGCGCCGCCTGCCGGCCTTCCTTGATCGCCCACACCACCAAGGATTGACCCCGGGACATGTCCCCAGCGGCAAAGACGCCCGGCACGCTGGTCATCTTCGTCTGATCCGTCCAGACATTCCCTCTCTCGTCCAGCTTCACCCCGAGCTGCGTCAGCATCGGCTTCTCCGGTCCGAGGAAGCCCATCGCCAGCAGCACCAGGTCCGCCTGGATCACCTTCTCCGTCCCGGGAATCTCGCGCGGCCCGAACCGCCCGTCCGGCCCCTTCACCCACTCCACGTCGACGTAGAGCAGCTCCCGGACGTGGCGGTCCTTGTCCCCGATGAACTTCTTGGTCATCACGCCGTAGACGCGCGGGTCCTTCCCCCACACCGCCTTCGCCTCGTCCTGCCCGTAGTCCAGCTTGTACGTCTTCGGCCACTGCGGCCAGGGATTGTCGGGAGCGCGCTCGTCGGGCGGCTTGGGCAGGATCTCGAGCTGGGTCAGGCTGCGGCAGCGGTGCCGCATCGAGGTCCCGACGCAGTCGGTGCCCGTGTCACCGCCGCCGATCACCACCACGTGCTGGTCCTTGGCGGAGAGGTAGTTGCCGTTCTTCAGCTTCGAGTCCAGCAGCGACTTGGTATTCGCGTGAAGGAAGTCCATCGCCGCGTAGATTCCCGCGAGGCTGCGACCCTCGACCGGCAGGTCCCGAGCCTGCGTGGCGCCGCCGCAGAGCAGCACGGCTTCGAACTCGCGGACCAGCTGCATCGCCGGAATGTCCTTCCCGATCTCCTTCCCGGTGACGAACCGCACCCCTTCGTCCGCCATCAGCTTCACGCGGCGGTCCACCAGCTTCTTGTCGAGCTTCATGTTCGGGATGCCGTACATGAGCAGCCCGCCAATCCGGTCGTCCCGCTCGAACACCGTCACTTCGTGCCCGGCACGATTCAATTGCGCCGCCGCCGCCAGGCCCGCAGGCCCCGACCCGACCACCGCCACCCTCTTCCCCGTCCGCACCGGGGGCGGCTCGGGGACCACCCACCCCTCCGCGAACGCCCGGTCCGCGATGGCCTCTTCCAGCATCTTGATGTTCACCGCCGGCAGGTTGATGCCCACCGTGCAGCTCCCCTCGCAGGGTGCCGGACAGACCCGGCCGGTGAACTCCGGGAAGTTGTTCGTGCTGGCGAGCCGCGTCCACGCTTCCTTCCACCGGCCGCGCCAGACCAGGTCGTTCCACTCGGGAATGAGATTGTTCACCGGGCAGCCCGAGGCCATCCCGGCGAACAGCTTCCCGGTGTTGCAGAACGGCACGCCGCAGTCCATGCAGCGCCCACCCTGCTCCCGCAGCGTCTGCTCGGCGCAGCCGAGGTGCATCTCCTCCCAGTCCCGGATGCGCTCCAGTGGCGGCCGGTCGTGGACGGGCTCGCGCGCGTAGTCGAGGAAGCCGGTCGGCTTGCCCATCCTAGTTTCCGCTCACCCGCGCCTCGTCCCGCGCGTTCTCGAGGAATGCCGCCATCTCCGCTTCCTCGGGAGGAAGGCCCTTGGCCCGCATCTTCGCCTGCGCCTCCAGCATGCGCCGGTAGTCGTGCGGCATGATCCGCACGAACCGCCGCGCTGTGTCTTCCCAGCGGCTCAGGAGCCGCGACGCCAGCGCGCTTCCGGTCAGCTCGGCGTGACGCTCGATCATCCGCTTCACCAGCGTCAGCTCGGCCTCCTCCACCTTCCTGTCCAGCCCTACCATCGACAGATTGCAGCGGCTCTCGAACTTCCCGTCGCCGTCGAGCACGTACGCCACGCCGCCGGACATCCCGGCCGCGAAGTTGCGCCCGGCGGCACCGAGCACCACCACGCGCCCGCCGGTCATGTACTCGCAGGCGTGGTCGCCCACGCCCTCGACCACCGCGTCGATGCCCGAGTTGCGCACGCAGAAGCGCTCGCCGGCCACTCCGCGGATGAACGCCTCGCCGCCGGTCGCACCGTAGAAGGCCACGTTGCCGACGATGATGTTCTCCTCGGGGACGAAGCCCGCCTTCTCGGGCGGGAAGACGATGATGCGCCCGCCGCTCAGGCCCTTGCCGATGTAGTCGTTGGAGTCGCCTTCCAGCACCAGCGTCATCCCCTTGGGGATGAACGCGCCGAACGACTGTCCCGCCGAGCCCTTGAAGTGGAACCGGATGGTGTCATCGGGCAGCCCCGCCGGTCCGTAGCGCCGCGTGACCTCGCTGCCGGTCTGGACTCCGACCACCCGGTTGGTATTGCGGATGGGCAGCGTGGCGCGGACCGGCTTGCGCTCGTCGAGCGCCGGCCTGGCCAGCGCCAGCAGCGTGGTGGAGTCCAGCGTCTTCTCCAGCGCGTGGTCCTGCGCGATCGAGCAGGTGCGGCCGTAGTGCTTGGGCACGGTGGGCTTGAAGAGGATGCGGCTGAAGTCCAGGTTGCGCGCCTTCCAGTGGTCGACGGCGCGGCGCATCTCGATCCGCTCCGAGCGCCCCACCATCTCGTCGAAGGTGCGGAACCCAAGCTCGGCCATGTACTCGCGGACTTCCTGCGCGACGAAGCGCATGAAGTTCACCACCTGCTGCGGATCGCCGGGGAACTTGGCGCGCAGCTTCGGGTCCTGCGTGGCGATCCCCACCGGGCAGGTGTTCAGATGGCAGGCGCGCATCATGATGCAGCCGAGCGCGATCAGCGGGCCGGTGGAGAACCCGAACTCCTCGGCGCCCAGCAAGGCCCCGATCACCACGTCGCGTCCGCTCTTGAGCTGGCCGTCCACCTCCACCCGGATGCGGCTGCGCAGGTCGTTCATCACCAACACTTGATGCGTCTCGGCGAGGCCCAGCTCCCAGGGAATGCCGGCGTGCTTGATCGAGGTCAGCGGGGAGGCGCCGGTGCCGCCGTCGTAGCCGGAGATCAGGACGGTGTCCGCGTGCGCCTTGGCCACTCCCGCGGCGATGGTGCCAACGCCCAGCTCGGAAACGAGCTTCACGCTGACGCGCGCATCGCGATTGGCGTTCTTCAGGTCGTGGATCAGCTCGGCGATGTCCTCGATGGAGTAGATGTCGTGGTGCGGCGGCGGCGAGATCAGCCCCACGCCCGGTGTGGCGTGCCGCACCGTGGCGATCCACGGATAGACCTTCGCCCCCGGAAGCTGCCCGCCCTCCCCCGGCTTCGCGCCCTGCGCGATCTTGATCTGCAGCTCGCGCGCGTTGACCAGGTAGTAGCTGGTCACGCCGAACCGGCCGCTGGCCACCTGCTTGATGCCGGAGTTCTTCGAGTCGCCGTTCTGCTCGTTCTGGTAGCGCGCCGGGTCCTCGCCGCCCTCGCCGGTGTTCGACTTGCCGCCGATCCGGTTCATGGCGATGGCCAGCGTCTCGTGCGCCTCTTTCGAGATGGACCCGTAGCTCATCGCGCCGGTCTTGAAGCGCTTCACGATCGACTCGACCGGCTCGACCTCCTCGATCCGCACCGGGTGCGTGGCGTGGCGGAAGTCCATCAGGCCGCGCAGCGTGCAGAGCTGCTTCGACTGGTCGTCGATCAGCGCCGTGTACTCCTGGAACATCTTGTAGCTGTTGGTCCGGCAGGCGTACTGCAGCTTGTGGATGGTCTCCGGGTTGGTGAGGTGGAACTCGCCCCCGGCCCGGTACTGGTACTCGCCGCCGGCGGGCAGGCTGCTCGCGACCACCGGCCGCTTGGGCGGAAAGCCGCGCTCGTGCCGCATGCGAGCCTCGTGCGCCACCACGTCGATGCCGATCCCGCCCACGCGGGAGGAGGTCCAGGTGAAGTACTCGTCGACGAAGTCCTGCGAGAGCCCGACCGCCTCGAAGACCTGGGCGCCGTGGTAGCTCTGGATGGTGCTGATCCCCATCTTGGAGATCACCTTCACCAGGCCCTTCACTACGCCCTTCAGGTACTTCTTCTCCGCCTCGGCCGGCGTGCCGGGGACGAGCCCCTGCGCGACCAGGTCGTGCACCGTCTCGAACGCCAGGTACGGGTTCACCGCGCTGGCGCCGTAGCCGATCAAGAGCGCGAAGTGGTGCACCTCGCGCGGCTCGCCGCTCTCCACGATCAGGCTGCACTGCGTCCGCTTGCCCTCGCGGATCAGGTGGTGCTGGACGGAGGAGACCGCCAGCAGCGAAGGGATCGGCGCGTTGTCCGCGTCGTGGCCCCGGTCCGACAAGACGATGACGTTGAATCCTTCCGCCAGGCACTCGGAGACCTTCCAGCGCAGGTCTTCGAGCGCGCTGCGGAGCGCCGCGCCATCCCCCTTGGGGTTGTAGAGGGTGGGGAGCTTCACCGCGCGCAGGCCGCTGAATTCGGGGCGGCCGTCCAGCCTCCGGATCTTCGCCAGCTCGTCGTTGGTGAGGATCGGCGTGGGCAGGCCGAGCTGGCGGCAGGACTCCGGGCCGGGCTCGAGCAGGTTCGCCTCCGGCCCGATGGTCGTGTCGGAGGCCATGATGATCTCTTCGCGGATGGCGTCCACCGCCGGGTTCGTCACCTGCGCGAAGAGCTGCTTGAAGTAGTCGAAGAGCGGGCGCGGCCGATCCGAGAGCACCGCCAGCGGCGTGTCGGTCCCCATCGAGCCCACCGCCTCGTTGCCGGTGGTGGCCATGGGGGTGATGAGCAGCTTCACTTCCTCGAAGGTGTAGCCGAACACTTGCTGCCGCTTGAGCAGCGACTCCCGCTCGGGCAGCGGCGGCCGGCTGGGCCGCGGCAGGGTCGACATCTGCAGCATCGACTTCTTCAGCCACTCCCCGTACGGCGCCTCGCGGGCGTAGCGATCCTTCAGCTCGTCGTCGGCGACGATGCGCTGCAGCGAGGTGTCCACCAGGAAGATCCTGCCCGGCTGCAGGCGTCCCTTGCGCACCACCTGCTCGGGCGGGATGTCGAGCACCCCCGCCTCGGAGGCCATCACCACCAGGTCGTCGCGGGTGACGTAGTAGCGGGCCGGGCGGAGCCCGTTTCGATCGAGCACCGCGCCGACGCGGATGCCGTCGGTGAAGGCGATCGACGCCGGGCCGTCCCAGGGCTCCATCAGGCAGGAGTGGAACTCGTAGAACGCCTTCCGCTCCGGCGACATGTTGTCGTCGCGCGACCAGGGCTCCGGGACCATCATCATCATCGCGTGCGGCAGCTCGCGCCCCGCCAGGTGGAGCAGCTCGAGCACGTTGTCGAACATCGCGGAATCGGAGCCGCTGGTGTCGATGACGGTGAGGATCTTGAGCAGGTCCTTCCCGAACAGCTTCGAGCTCATCATCGCCTGGCGGGCGTGCATCCAGTTGATGTTGCCGCGCAGCGTGTTGATCTCGCCGTTGTGCGAGATGTACCGGTACGGGTGCGCCCGCGCCCAGGAGGGGAAGGTGTTGGTGGAGAAGCGCTGGTGCACCATCGCGATCGCCGAGACGACCGAGGGCTGGTTGAGGTCCAGGTAGAACCGGCGCAGCTGGTTCGCGTTGAACATCCCCTTGTAGACGATGGTCTTGTAGCTGAGGCTCGCCACGTAGAAGCTGCTGCGGCCGGGGATGGCGGAGCGCGAGACCTTCTTCTCCAGAAGCCGCCGGATCACGTACAGCTTGCGCTCGAAGGCGGCCTCGTCGGCGACGTCGTCGCCGCGGCCGATGAACACCTGCCGGATGACGGGCTGGCTCGCCTTGGCCGTGGGACCGAGCGCCGCGTCGCCGGTGGGCACCTCGCGCCAGCCGAGCAGATGCTGGCCTTCCGCGCGCACGGTCTCCTCGAAGAGGCCGTTGATCGCGTTCTGGCCCACCTCGCTGCCGGGCAGGAACACCATCCCGACGCCGTACCGCCCCGGTGCGGGCAGCTTGATGCCGAGCTTCTGGCACTCCTGCGCGAAGAAGGCGTGCGGGGTCTGCAGGAGAATCCCCGCGCCGTCGCCGGTGTTCTTCTCCGCGCCGGTGGCCCCGCGGTGCTCGAGGTTCTTCAGCACTTCGAGCGATTTGAGGACGATGTCGTGCGAAGGCCGGCCCTTGATGTCGGCGACGAACCCGAACCCGCACGAGTCGTGCTCCGTCTTCGGATCGTAGAGGCCTTGGGCCGGTGGAAGTCCTGTCGCTGCCATGCTTCTCCCTGCTCCGGGGACCGAAAAAAACCAAAATACTTAAATGAACGCAGTGCACATGCGGATGCAAGGTCAATGCACATGGGAATCGTAGCCGGCGCAACCGGCTACAAATCCGTCGCCAGTAGAGTATCGGCCAAACCCTTTAGATTATCGGACTTCTCTGGACCCGTCGGTCCCCTGGACTGGCACGTACGTTCCCGTGCTGCGTCCAAGCTGCCGGACGAGCGCCAGCACCGACTCGCACTGGGGCACCGGAACCGACGTCATCTTCGCGACCTCCACCACCGCCCCCAGGAGCGCATCGATCTCCATCGGCCGGCCCCGCTCCAGGTCGATCAGCGTGGACGGCTTGTGCGCCCCCACCTCCGCGGCGCCCGCGATGCGGGCGTCCACGTCGAGCGGCAGCTTCACCCCGAGCTTTTCGGCCACGCCATTCGCTTCCACCATCTGCGCCCGCGCCAGCGCTCGCGTCTCCGGGTTGGCGATCACCGCATCGAGCGGCGACCGGGTCAGCGCGCAGATCATGTTGAACGAGAGGTTCCCCCAGAGCTTCACCCAGAGGTTCTCCCGGATGCGCGGCCGCACCGGGGCGCGAAGGCCGGCCTTGATCATCATCTGCGAGAGCGTCTGGACCCGCTCGCTCTTCGAGCCGTCGGGCTCGCCGATGTCGAACCGGTTCGAGTACGTGTGCTCGATCACGCCGGGAGCCACCACCTCGGTGGCCGGGTAGACGATGCAGCCGATCACCCGGCTCGGTGGCAACAGGTCCCAGAGCTTGCCGCCCGGATCGACGCTCTGGACGCGCGCGTTCTCCCAGGGTCCGCCCGACTTGTAGAAATACCACCAGGGCACACCGTTCAACGCCGGGACCAGCGCGGTCCGTTCACCGATCAAGTGCCGGATTCCGGGGGCCGCGGCCGGCAGGGAGTGCGCCTTGACCGCGATCACCACGTAGTCCTGCGGTCCCAGCTCCTTCGCGTCGTCCGTGGCGCGCGGGCGCGTCACCAGGGTCTCGCCCTCGGCTTTCAGCGTGAGCCCGTTGGCCTTGATCGCGGCGAGATGCGGCCCGCGCGCCACGACGCTCACCTCGGCCTGCCCGGAGGCGCCCAGCTTCGCCGCCATGTACCCGCCGATGGCGCCGGCGCCGAAGACGCAGACCTTCATGTCATTTCTCCAGGCCCAGCCGGGCGGCCAGGCCGATCCGCTGCAGCTTGCCGGTGGGTCCGCGTGGAAGCTCCGTCACGAACACGATCTTGTGCGGCACCTTGTAGTGGGCCAGGTGCTTCTCCGCGAAGTCGCGGATCTCGCGCTCGGTGGCGGTCTTTCCCTCCTTCAGCACCACGGCGGCCGCCACCTCCTCGCCCAGCGTGTCGTGCTGCATGCCGAACGTGAGCGCGAGTTGGACGGCCGGATGGTCCATCAGGACCACGTCCACCTCCAGCGGAGAGACCTTCTCGCCGCCGCGGTTGATCATCTCCTTGAGGCGGCCGCTGATGCGCAGGTAGCCCTCGGCGTCCAGCGAGCCCTGGTCGCCGGTGCGGAACCAGCCGTTCACGAACGACCGTGCGTTCGCCTCGGGATTGTCCAGGTAGCCGCGGGTCACGTTCGGGCCGCGGATCACGATCTCGCCGCTCTGCCCCTTCTGCAACAGCGTCCCGGAATCGTCCATGATTCCGATCTCCGGTCCGGCAGCCAGGCCCACCGACCCGGGCTTGCGGGGAAGCGGAGGCAGCGGGTTGGACGCCATCTGGTGGGAGGCTTCCGTCATCCCGTACGCCTCGATCACCGGGGCCTGGAAGGCCTGCTCCAGCTCGGCCATGAGCTTGGGTCGCAGCGAGGCGGAGGAGGAGCGGATCAGCCGCAGCCGCCGGCGGGCCAGGATCTCCTTGTTGCGCTCGGCGCGCCCGAGGACCGCCCGGTGCATGGTGGGCACGCCCGTGGTCCAGGTCGGGTGCACCTCTTCCAGCCAGTGGAAGAACCGCAGCGCGTTGAACCCGGGTGTGACGAACGACTGCGCGCCGGCGGCCAGCGACGAGAGCACGCCCGCGACCAGGCCATGGATGTGGAAGAGCGGCATGACCTGCAGGCAGATGTCTTGGGGCGTGAGCTGGAGCGTGGTGGCGATGTGGCGGGCGGACGCGACCAGATTGGCCTGGGTCAGCGGAACGAGCTTGGGACGGGCCGTCGTGCCGCTGGTGTGAAGCAGCAGGGCCAGGTCCTCGCCTGTCCCGGGGCCGGGCGACCGGGCCTTTCCGCGCAGGCCTGGGGGCGCCTCGAGGCGGAAGGTGCCGGCACCCTTCCCTGCTTCGGGATGCAGCTCGACGATCGGGATCGACAGCTTCGCGGCGACCTTCCGCGCCGGAGAGTCCACGCCCGTCTCGACCAGAAGCGCCTTGGGTTTCAGATCGCCGAGGTAGAAGTCGAGCTCGTCCTCGCGATAGCCGGGGTTGAGCGGCGCGGTCGCGACACCGGAGGCCAGGCAGACGAAGCCGGCGGCCATCTCGGGCGAGTTGCGCAGCACGATGGCCACGCGATCGCCGCGGCCGATGCCCATCGCGTTGAGCGCGTCGATGGTGCGGGAAGCCAGCTCACGCAACCCGGACCAGGCGAGCGGTTTCGATTCTGGGGCGCCGATGGCGGTGGCCGCGTCCTCACCCCGGCCGAGCAGCTGCGAAAAGTCCTCCAGATCCTCCATCCCCCCGCCTCTAACATCTTGACGACTTGGCCGCCATGGCTCAGCCTCGCCCAGGATTCCGGAGGCGATCGAAATGAAACTCAACGTGAACGGCGCGGCCCACGAAGTTCATGCTCCAGACGACATGCCGCTTCTCTGGGTCCTGCGCGACCTGCTGGGCTTCACCGGCGTGAAGTTCGGCTGCGGGATGGCCCAGTGCGGCGCCTGCACCGTCCATCTGGACGGGCAGGCGATCCGGTCCTGCGTCACCCCGGTCTCGGCCGTGACCGGGCGGAGGATCACCACCATCGAAGGCCTCTCGCCCGACGGGTCCCATCCCGTCCAGCAGGCGTGGGCGGAGATCGACGTGGTCCAGTGCGGGTACTGCCAGTCGGGCCAGATCATGTCGGCGGCGGCCCTGCTGACCGAGAACCCGAGCCCCAGCGACGCGGACATCGACATCGCGCTGGCCGGGAACATCTGTCGCTGCGGGACGTACCAGCGGATCCGCGAGGCCGTGCATCGCGCCGCGGCGCTCAACAAGCGGGTGCAGCGATGAGCGGGCTCGGCCGGCGCGAGTTGCTCAAGTCGTCGCTGTTGTCGGGCGCGGGGCTGTTCATCGCCTTCCACGTTCCGAGCAAGGCCCGGGCCGCGGCTCCAAAGCCCAAGGCGCCGGCGCCGCCCGATCCCAACGCGTTCGTGCGCGTGGCGCCGGACGGGACGGTGACGGTCCTGCTCGCCCATTCCGAGATGGGCCAGGGGATCTGGACCGGCCTGGCGATGATGGTCGCCGAGGAGCTGGACTGCGAGTGGTCGAAGATCCGCGTGGAGCACGCGCCGGCGGCGCCGGTCTACGCGCACCCTGCCTTCGGCCTGCAGATGACCGGCGGGTCGACCACCACCTGGTCGGAGTTGGAGCGCTACCGCACGGTGGGCGCCATGGCGCGCGACATGCTGGTGCGCGCGGCGGCGCAGAAGTGGAGGATGGATCCGAAGAAGCTCACGACGGCGAATGGCGTGGTCACCGACGGCCGGAGGAAGGCGACCTACGGCGATCTGGCGCAAGCCGCGCAGGCGCTCTCGCCCCCGAGGACGGTGACGCTCAAGGACCCGAAGGACTGGAAGATCCTGGGCAAGCCCACCCGCCGCCTCGACACGCCCGAGAAGATCACCGGCAAGGCGCAGTTCGGGATGGACGTCCAGTTTCCGGGGCTGCGGACGGCGTTGATCGCGCGGTCGCCCGTCTTCGGCGGCACGCTGAAATCGTTCGACCCGAGCAAGGCCAAGGCCGTCCCCGGGGTGGAAGCGGTGGTGCCGGTGCCCTCCGGCGTGGCGGTGGTCGCGTCGAACTACTGGGCTGCCAAGCAGGGCCGCGACGCGCTGAAGATCGAGTGGGACGAGGGACCCGGCGCCACGCTCGACAGCACCGTCCTGTTGGCGAACTACCGCGGGCAGGCCAAGGGGCCGGGCGGCGCGGTGGCGGGGAAGAAGGGCGACGCGGACTCCGCAATGGCGGGGGCGACGAAGCGGCTGGAGGCGGAGTACGACGTGCCCTACCTGGCGCACGCCCCGATGGAGCCGCTGAACTGCACGGTGAATCTGGAGGGGAACCGCTGCGAGATCTGGACCGGGACGCAGTTCCAGGGCATGGACCAGACCATCGCGGCGAAGATCGCGGGCGTGCCGCCGGAGCACGTCACCATCCACACCACCTTCCTCGGCGGAGGATTCGGGCGGCGCGCGAATCCGCGATCGGACTTCGTGGCGGAAGCCGTGCACGTGGCGAAGGCCGCCGGCGTGCCGGTCAAGGTGGTCTGGACGCGCGAGGACGACATCCGCGGCGGGTACTACCGGCCGCTCTTCTTGCACCGCGTCGAGGTGGGCCTCGGGAACGACGGCAAGCCGGTGGCCTGGCGCCACCAGATCGTCGGCCAGTCGATCCTGGCCGGCACGCCGTTCGAGCAGCTCATGGTGAAGGGCGGCGTCGACGCCACGTCCATCGAAGGGGTCACCGACTCGCCCTACCTCGAGCCGATCGGGGCGCGGCAGATCACGCTGCACTCGCCGAAGAACCAGGTGCCGGTCCTCTGGTGGCGCTCGGTCGGGAACACGCACACCGCGTTCGCGATGGAGAGCGTGATCGACGAGATGGCCTGGGCCGCCGAGAAGGACCCGGTCGAGTACCGCGCGGCCTTGTTGGAGAAGTCCCCGCGACACGTGAAAACGCTGCAACTCGCTGCCGAGAAGGCCGGTTGGGGCAGCCGGCCGCCGGACGGCCGGGCGCGCGGCGTGGCCGTGCACGAGTCGTTCGGCAGCATCATCGCGGAGGTGGCCGAGGTGTCGGTGGACGCGGACAAGAACATCCACGTGCACAAGGTGACCTGCGCGGTGGACTGCGGGACGGCCATCAACCCGCTCGGCATCGAGGCGCAGGTGCAGGGCGCCGTCGCTTACGGCCTCTCGGCCGTGCTGCACAGCGAGCTGACGCTCAAGGACGGCCGTGTCGAGCAGAGCAACTTCCACGACTACCGCGTGCTGCGGCTGCCCGACATGCCCCAGGTCGAAGTGCACATCATCGAGAGCGGCGCGAAGATGGGCGGGATCGGCGAGCCGGCCACCGCCCCGGTCTCCGCGGCGGTGGCGAATGCCGTGTACGCGCTGACGCGGAAGCGGCTGCGCTCGCTGCCGCTCAAGCTGGTCTGAGGGAGAGCCCGGATGCGGATCTGCCGCCTGTTCGGTTTGTTCCTGCTGGCCTGCTCCCACGCATCACCGACGGCGACCAAAGCAACGCCTGCGGCGGGACCGGGTCCCGGCACGGCGGGGGCCCCCGCGGTGCCCGCCCCCGCCATCGCCGCGTTCGAGACGGTGCGCTCGGTCTTGCAGAGCCCTCGCTGCGTCAACTGCCACCCGGCCGGCGACGTCCCGCTCCAGGGCGACGATAGCCATCTCCACGAGCCGCCGATCCGGCGCGGCCCCGAAGGCCGCGGCGTGGCGGGGCTCTCCTGCTCCGCCTGCCACGGCAAGGCGAACCTGCCGTCCAGCTACGGCACGCACACGCCGCCCGGCGTTTCTACAGAATGGAGACTGCCGCCCGCGGACCACAAGCTGGTGTTCTGGGGGCTCGACTCGAAGACGCTCTGCGAGCAGATCAAGGACCCGAAGCGCAACGGCGGCAAGAACGCGGCCGAGCTGGGCAGTCACATGACCGGCGACGCGCTGACCTTGTGGGGCTGGGCGCCCGGATACGGCCGCAAGCCGGTGGCGATCTCGCACGACGAGTTCACCAAGGCCTACAAGACCTGGGCGGACGCCGGGATGCCTTGCCCGCAGAGCGTGGAGAAGACGGCGAGGAATCCCTGACAACGGCGCGCTCAGTCGGAGCGCGCCGCGATCCAGGACTCGACCTTGGGCCAGGTCCCCTTGGAGGCTCCGCTGCCCGCCATCACGCCGATGTGGCCGCCCGCGACCTTGAGCTCGAGCTTGTCCGCGCTGCCCACCTTATCCATCAGCCGCGCCGACTGGCAGGGAGGCGTGATGTGGTCGTCCATGGCGATCACGTTGAGCACGCTGGCCTTCAGCTCCCTGAGGTCCACCTTCTCACCGCGGATGCTGAGGGTGCCGTTCATCAGCTTGTTGCCGCGGTAGAAGTCGACGATGAACTGCCGGTACGCGCCGCCGGCCAGCGGGATGGGGTCGTTCACCCAGGTGTTCATCGCGTGCCAGGAATCGACCACCTTGGTGTTGTCCAGGTTGTCGAACAGCCGCGTGTAGCCGCCGACGAAGTTCTCCACCGGCTTCAGCATCTTCGCGCCGTAGTCGATCATCCCTGCCGGCATGTTGCCGCCGAACGCGCTCAGCAGCCGCTCGACGTCGAAGTACCGCTCGTCGGTCATGCGCGCGAGCGAGATCTGGTCGGTGTCGGTGAAGTCCAGCGGCGCGGTGAGCAGGATCAGGCTGCGCAGCCCCTCCTGCTGCCCGCGCAGCGAGCCGTAGAGCGTCGAGAGCATGGCGCCGATGCACCAGCCGAGCAGGTTGAAGGTCTCCGACCCGGACACCTGCTTCATCTTCCGGATGGCCCGGGGGATGTACTCGAGCACGTAGTCGCCCAGGTCTTGATGCGCGTCCTCGGGCCCCGGCGCTCCCCAGTCGAGCAGGTAGAGGTCGTAGCCCTTGTTCAGCATGTACTCGACGAAGCTGCTGCCCGGACGCAGGTCGAGGATGCTGGACTTGTTCATCAGGGCGAAGATCAGGAGAAGCGGCGTGCGGTGCCGCTCCTCGTCGGGCTTCACCGGCGTGTACCGGTAGAGCGTCGCCTTGTTGAGCCTCCAGATGGCCTGCTTGGGCGTCTGCCCGATGGGCGCCTTGGTGGTGGTGACCTTGACCAGGTTGTCGAACATGGTCTGGAACTTCTCGAGCATGCCCGGTGCGCTCTCCGCCATGGCTCAGGCCTCTCCCTTCGCGGACAGGGGAGGCCGCGCTTCGCCGCCGTTGTCGCCGGAACGGCCCGTGCCGGAGCGCTGCTGCCGGGTGGACGCGTTGGTCCCGCGCCGCAATTGATCGAGCCCGGCGCCGAGGTCGTCGAGCGCCATCTCGATGTTCGTGAGGCGCTGCGAGATCATCAGCACTTCCTC
>Ga0137394_10000731_pt1 | contig 22822 bp, 18 predicted proteins | sample czobulk116metaG_FD_108278 | JGI IMG/M metagenome (GOLD analysis project Ga0137394, IMG submission 108278) | Vadose zone soil microbial communities from Angelo Coast Range Reserve, California, USA - czobulk1.16 metaG | ecosystem: Environmental > Terrestrial > Soil > Vadose zone | place: USA...
ATGGCGACCGAATCCAGGCCCCCGGGGCTGGTGGCGAGGTAGGCTGTAAGGGCATCGATGTGACCCAGGCGCATCAGACACCACGCCAGCAAGCCGCAGACGCCCATCAGGCATAGTGCGGCACTGATCACGACGGGCAACGCACGCCCGGCGTAGCGTAGCGCGTCTCGCCGGAAGCCCAGACCGATGTGCCACCCGAGCAGAGCGTAAGCCGCGGCGAGCAACCAGCGCGGAAGCCCAATGTCAAGCCAGCCACCGGCGTGCAGCGCAGAGAGCAGCAACATCGGCCCGAGCAGGGCCCACGCCTGCAAGCGCAGCAGCCGCGCAGCTTGCTGACCGAGCACGGCGAGCAGCAAAACCGCGGCGAGATGACCCCAGTGCACCGCGGCCAGCCAGTGCGCACCGGGCGCATGGGCGCCGGCTGCACCTGCCCAGAAGCGTGCCACCAGCGCAGCAGCAAGGGCGACCAGCAGGACTCGCGAGTATTGCATGAAGGCGACGAGTCGCGCATCGGCGCCCTCTGCCTCACCGAGCAACACCATGGCGCTCGCAGCACCTGGCGAGATCCCGTATACGGCCGTGGGACCAGGGATGAGGCCTGAGCGGCTGAGTAGCCAGCCGAGCGCAACGGCACTGAGAAGAGTGGCAAAGGTGACGGCGCAGAACAGCAGCGCGTCATGGCCGAACGTGGTGACGATAGCCGGCGTGATGCTGGCCGAGACCATCGCCCCGATGACCGCCTGCGCGCCCTGATACGGCCGGCGCGGCACGCTCAATCGCAGATCGTTCACACCGAACACGATGCCTGCGATCATCGGCCCCAAGAGCAGACCCGCGGGCAAGCCGGCGACCCCCCAAAGCAGTGAGATGAGCGCAGACAACATAACGAGCGCCACCCACTTTACCGGCGCCGGCCATCCCCGCAGGGGCCAAGCTGCGGACAGAAAACCTCGCCCCTCCCTCATTGCAGCGTGATCGCCTCAGAGCTTGTGATGCGGGCCAGCCGCGGCAGGATATGCTTGAAGCTGAAGGTGTGCATGTCGGTGCTGGCACCACTGCACAAATCCTCGGCGACCACCAGCTCGTAGCCGTGTTCCGCCGCAGCGCGCGCGGTGGACTCGACACCCATGTTGGTCGCGACGCCGCCCAGCACGATACAGCGAACGCCGCGGCGACGCAGCTGCAAGTCCAGCTCCGTGCCGTAGAACGCTCCCCACTGGCGCTTGGTGATGACCAGGTCGGACGGGTGCGGTGGCTCCGGGAACTCGTCCCAGCCCGGAGGAAGTGCGGCGTAGTTCGTCGGCTGATCCGCAGGCGCCTGCGGCGCGTCGGCCAGATCGGCGGAGAACGATACCCGCGCCCGTACCACCGGTGCGCGAACGAGGCGGAAACGCTCAGCGAGCCGCATCGAGCGCTCGTACACTGCGCTAGCCGCGTGCGGCATCACCGGCATGGCAAGTACGCCTTTTTGCAGATCAATCAGGACGAGTGCAGTGGTTTTGGCATCAAGATGCATGAGACGCTCCGCGCGATGAGGATGGCGATCGTGTAATATGAGGATTCATTCATGTATTATAATTATGAGGGTATGCTCATAAATGTCAAGCAACGCTGAGACTATGGGTGCGCGCGCGCCCAAGCGCGCGCGCGGCAAGCAGCGCGTCGCTGACCTGCTGCAAGCCGCCGCTACCGTGTTCGCCGAAAAGGGCTACGAAGCGGCGACGATGACCGAGATCGCCGCCCGCGCCGGCGCGCCGATCGGCTCCCTCTACCAGTTCTTTCCGGTCAAGGAAGCGCTGGCCGACACGCTGGTGCTGAACTACGTCGCGTTGCTCGCTGCCGACCTGCAACAGCTCGAGTCGCGCGCCGCCCGGCTCGACATCCGAACGCTCGTCGAGGAGCTGTTCGGCTTGCTGCGCGCGCACCCGCGCGAGCGCGCCGCGGCGCTGCCGCTCGCCGAGTCACGGATGGATGAGAGGACACGGCGCGCCACTTTCCGCCACATGCTGCGCAAGCAAATCGCCGCGATTCTGCGCGCACGCGCGCCCGCACTACCCGCCGAGGCGGCACGGGACCTGGCGGTGGTCGTGCTGCAGCTGATGAAAGCCGCCAACGCCCTCAGCGATGAGGAAGCATTACCCGGCCGCGCCGCAGCGCAACGGGAGCTACAGACACTGACGGTGCAGTATCTTAAGCACCACCTGCCCGCTTAGGCCGGAGGCTTATCGGTGAACCGGCAGCGCCCGTACGTTGTCTTCGACGCCGCTCAAGAGATAACCGCGCCCGGGAATTAGGTACGCGCTCCGTGACGGCGTTAACGGCAGCATTCTCGATTTTGAATGGCCGTTGTCGGGAACGGTGACAGCAAAACCTGAACTTGGCTCGGCTCGATCGATCGGTTTCAAATGGGGCATGAAAAATTGAACAATGACTTTGCTCCACCGACCACTCCGGAAGGCGCCAGTGTCGTCCGAAAACGACAAAGATCTGGCGCCCCCGAGATTATGCGTAATTTAGCTTAGAACGAGAAATCGTGGACCAATCTCACCTCGTCGATGGTAACGGAAGCTGGGCCGTAGGCGGCGCCGGCAATCGCCACTCCGCCAGTCATCTGGCTCGAATTCGTGTCCGCTAGGACCTGAACCTCAACGGTATGGGTGCCGGAGCCTACATTCAGCAACACGAAATTGAACGCATGCGCGCTGGAAGTACTCAGAATCAGTGTGATCTGTTCCGGAGTCAAGGTGCAGGTGGTACTGCTCAGCGCGCATGCTGAAGTAAAGATATTACCCAGATTTGCCGTGAGGGTCTGGACGCGGTTATCGAAGTCAATCCCCGCGCCAAGCTTGTCCGGGAAGGCGTAAATGATGTTGTCCAGCAGAACTCTGACGTGAACACCGGCCGTAGCGGTGGCTGAACTGGTGGCGCCGGTGTTGTTTCCTTTGACCTGGGTAGAGGTGTAGAGGCCGACCACGGTAGACACATCCACGAATAACGAAGCGGAGTTTGAAGTCTTTACTGTCAGCGTTGGAACTAGATCTACCCAGGTGCCCGGGCACGGAGTTACCGAATTGGGTACATTGCACGCGGCGACCGAGATGGTCGCTATAGCCGCGGTCTGCTTCGAACTGGCTGTCCCTGTTTGGGCGGAACAAATGGTCGTCAGCCCGGTCAGGGCCAAAAGTACTAAAGTCATTCTCAGTGCATGTGGCTGTTTCATAGGTTCCTCCAGATATCCTTAGAAAGTTCTAAAAGTTTTGCAAACGCAATGGACGCTGCGGGCGTACTACTCGCGGCGATGGGGATGCAGCAGCCGACTGGATGGAGCCTACGTTCTGCGCGGGAAAGTATTTTGAACATTCATGACCCACTCTGACGAGAACCTGCTGGCTGCAGCGGGCGGTCTTGAAAGCTCGTGAACGGCATCTAAGAACTGACGGCGTGCGCTGCGAGACGGTAGCGTTCGGCCGGCAACCCCGCTGTCTTCACAAGCCAAATAGGCTCTCAAGACCGGAAGCTTTGCGTCCCCGCCTCACGACGGGTTTGCCCTTAACTCGCCTCGAGTAAAGCGCGGACACATCTAAATTGCAACTGTCGGTGCAGGCCGACAGCGTATTTACTCAAGGACGCGCGAGCGCGAGCGCGCGCGCAAAGCCAGCCGCATTAAGTCAAAGTTGCCTGCGCATTACCGTGTAGCTCATGTTGCTGACCTGTGGCTGTTTAAAAAATTCGGGATCGACCGTCGTGAAACGCCGGCGCTTTTCCGCCCTTTACCGAAACCCAAATTTTCTTTGGATACCGTTCTACTCACTCGCGCTCGCCGGCCCCGTCAGAGCCGCTTGAAAGGCCGCGGAAAGCGATCAGAAGGTGAAGCGAGCACCCACTGTCGGAGCAGTGTTGCTCTTGTTGAGATAGGGGACGCCGGGGCCGTGAGGAATGGCGATGGCCAGACCGCCGCCCACGTTGGAATAGGCAATGCCGGCATAGGCATCGAATCGCTTGGTGAAGTGATGATCCGCATACAGCGAAAACTCGTTGAGGGTGCCCGCGCAGGAAGCGCGGAAACCGGCGGCGGTCGAGCAAGTCGGAGGAAGACGGAAGTCGTTTTGCTGCTGATGGTACCAGGCCGCAGTGATGTCGGTTTTGATGTCGTAAGCGTATTTCACACCCGTCCACCAGATCTGCACGATCTTGGGGCGATCAAGATTCTTGTCTTCGACTCCGCTCAAGAGATAGCCACCCTGGGCCGAAGCGCCAATGCCCAATGGGTTCGACGGGTTGAACTGCTGGATGTGTTCGTAGCCGGCATAGAACTTGAAGGGGTCCCAGGAATACTTGGCAGCGAGCATAATGGCCGTGTTGTCGGTCACGATGCCATATTCGGTATTCTCCGTTCCGATCAGATTGGCCCCGGTGATGCGGTTCGTATTGATGCTGTTGGTGGTCGACTGATAGGGCTGCGTCAGACTCTGGGGTCCCAGCAAGGGATTGAGTACGCTGATCGCCTGGTTGTAATGTTGGAAGACGGCGTCGGCGGAGAAATTGAAGACTACCGCGCCGAGGTCGAATCCATAGGCGGTGTTATGCGCCGCCTCCGGCGTACAGGTGGCGGCGGACCAGGTTGCAGAGGCCGAGTAGCAGCCGCCAGAACCGTCGGCGAATTTATACATCACGCCGACATGGACCGGACCATAGCTCAAGCGATATTTCACGGCCTGGTCCCAACGGGTGTCCTCGGTGTCGCCGCCGCCGGCCATCGTGCCGTTATACCCGATGTACGAAAAGGAGTAGGCGCCGCCGGCCGGATCATAAGCGAGCATCGCATCGGTACCGAGAGCGCGCTGACGACCGAAGGTGAGCGCGCCGAAATACGTGGACGATCCGCCCGCATAGAGTTCGTCATTGAAGGCTTGGCCCGCGCGCGCACCATCGCCGGTTTCCGAATAGGCGCTCCTGGGTAGGCCGTTGTTCGTGGTGTTGGTGGCTGCCATGTTGGCGAGCTGACCGGACTGCGGATTGATGCCGGTCGAAGCGTTGAACACAGCGTACCAGTCGGCCATGAACTCTATCTTGCCCTTGATGCCCAGACCCGTCTGCTGCAGGTTGTTCGGCGCAAGGAGCCATTGGGAGTGATTGCCGTTCCGGTTGACCAGCGATTCGCCTTCGTAGTTATAGCCGTTTTCCGGTAAGCCGTGGCTGACCCAGCCCACGCCGACGTCATACACGCCGTACAGCGTGATGCCGTTCCAGGTCAACGCGCAATCGGTGGCGACGAACTCCTTGACGCTCGCGCAGGCGGCCGGGCTGGGCGGAGCAGCTGGAGCCGGTTCGGCGGTTGGAAGATCGGCGGCGCGCGCGACGCCCGCGATTGCGCTCATGACTACCAAGGCCAGGACCAACTTTTTCACGGTTATGCTTCTCCGGAATGCTAACGACCACCACTATCTTCGAAAGGGAATATTGCGACACGCAATCATCGATGAAGCAAACATCCCGTCTCTTGTTATGATTAGCGCTATATATCGCCATATATAGCACATTTGCGCAAAAAACACAGTCTCGGTTGAGCCGAACTGCGTTGCGTCTGTAGCGGCAGCGCCGGGTTGGCCACCGCGGAAATGCGGCCGTTGACCGCCCGACTGCGGGGATCAATGCATACGATCCCTAAACCCCGAGCGATTGAGGTTTACGTGTGCAGTCACCGCGCGTAGTCTTCCGCCCACATGGAGATACTTGCTATGGCGCTCATCCTGACATCGCCTGCGTTTGCGAACAACGGCGTGATCCCGAAGCAATATAGCTGCGAGGGCACCGACATCTCGCCGCCGCTGCAGTGGTCGGGAGCTCCTCAGGGCACGAAGAGCTTCGCGCTGATCATCGACGACCCGGACGCGCCCGATCCGCGCGCGCCCAAGATGACGTGGGTGCATTGGGTCGTGTACAACATTCCTGCCGACGCGCATGGCCTTCCGGAGGGTGCGGCGAAAAGCGGCCTTCCACCGGGAGCGAAGCAGGGCCTCAACGATTGGAAACGGGCCGGTTACGGCGGCCCCTGTCCACCTACGGGCAAGCATCGATACTTTCACAAACTTTCCGCGCTCGACGCGGTGCTGCCGGATCTGGGGCACGCGACGAAAGCTCAGCTTCTGGATGCGATGAAGGGTCATGTGATTGCGGAGACACAGCTCATCGGCACCTACGAGAAAGGACGCTGATTTCGGGGAACGCCTTGCTGGCGCGTGTGATTCTCGTACCTGAGAGCCACTTGTGCTCTACGCGATCGAACCCAAGCGGCGCCGCTTAGCGCCCCACACGCGTCTCGTAAAGCGCGAACGCGCCATAGCCGACCACACGAGCGCGTTCCGTAGCCGTGTCGCCCGAATTGCGAATATCGAGCAGCCTCACCTCGACCCCACGCTCGCGCGCTACACGCATGAGCCCGTTTATGCCGACGCAGCCGCACGCCTGCTCACCGCCGAGCTCAGTTGAGCAATTGAGAATCGACTGAGCCGTCGAGGCATCGACGCTGCGGGCCGCGGCGTATTCGAGGTAATGGGAGAGGTCGGAACTCACGACAATGAGCGTTTCCTCATTGCCCCAGACGCATTCCAACGCCGCGGCAACCTCCCCTGCCGTTGCGTCGCCGGCTGCGATCGGCAGCACCTGAAACTCATCGAGCAGCACCTGTAGAAACGGAAGCTGCACCTCCAGGCTGTGCTCGTGCGCATGCGGCGCATCCGCTGTCACAACGTGAGGGACGCGCAGAACGTCGCGGCGTGCAGCGTCGTCTACTGGAACGGCGCCTAGCGGCGTTTCGAAGGCTTCGGCTCGAGACACCGCGAGGCCGGAGAAGGGCACAAAGTGGCTCGGACCGATCAGGACGACGCGCTCGATTCCTTCCGCGGCGCACCCAAGCGCGCTGTATGCCGAAGCGGCTATGGGCCCGGAGTAGACGTAGCCGGCGTGCGGCGCAATCAGGGCCTTCGGCATGGATGGGCAGACAGGGCGTGCGGTGCGTGCGGCGTTCGGAGCTACTTGCGGCCTGTTAGCCTGAGCTAAGTAGTCGGCGATCGCAGTGCGCAACGCCTGTGGGTCCTGCGGGTAGAAGAGTCCCGCTACGGCCGGTCGACGAATGCGAGGGACTTCGATTGCGCCGCGCATGCGGCAGCAGTATAGATTCTTCCAAATGGGAGCACAATTGCGCATATGAGCGAGGCGGCGGAAAACGTGACGGCACAGCCGGCGGAAGGCTCGATCATTGACACGCGCTACTGGCATGCTCTGGACGACGGCCGTGTGCAATGCGACGTGTGCCCTCGCGCCTGCAAGCTGCGTGACGGTCAACGAGGCCTGTGCTTCGTACGCGGCGCGGAAGCAAGCCGTATCAAGCTGTTCAGCTATGGCCGCTCGAGCGGCTTCTGCGTCGACCCGATCGAGAAAAAGCCTCTCAACCATTTCCTGCCCGGAACGAGCGTGCTGTCCTTCGGTACAGCCGGCTGCAATTTAGCCTGCAAGTTCTGCCAGAACTGGGATATGTCGAAGTCGCGCGCGATGGACACCCTTGCCGACAGCGCGAGCCCCGAGGATCTCGCCCAGGCCGCCGAAAGACTCGGCTGCGCGAGCATCGCGTTCACCTACAACGACCCGGTCGTGTTCATGGAGTACGCGATCGACGCTGCGCAGGCAGGCCGTGCGCGCGGCATCAGAAGCGTCGCCGTGACCGCGGGCTACGTGTGTGCTGAGCCGCGCGCCGAGTTCTACCGCCACATGGACGCTGCGAACGTCGATCTGAAGGCGTTCACCGAGCGTTTCTACTACAAGATCTGCGGGGGCGCGCTCGCGCCGGTGCTCGAAACTCTGGAGTACTTGAAACGTGAGACCAACGTGTGGTTCGAGATCACGACGCTTCTCATTCCGGGCGAGAACGACTCGGACGACGAGCTCGATCAGATGACGCTCTGGATCGTTGAGAACCTTGGCCCTGACGTGCCGCTACACTTCACGGCGTTTCACCCGGATTGGAAGATGCTCGACAAACCGCACACGCCGCCGGCGACGCTCACGCGCGCTCGGCGCATCGCGCTCGCGAACGGCCTGCACTACGTCTACACAGGTAACGTGCACGACGCCGAAGGGGGCAGCACATACTGTCCTCACTGCGGCACGCGCGTGATCGAGCGCGACTGGTACGAGCTCGGCGCGCGGCAGCTCACCGATACCGGCGCCTGCAAGGGTTGCGGGACGCAGATTCCCGGAGTGTTTGCAGGGCCGCCCGGAGCCTGGGGCACACGCCGCCTGGGTGTGCGGCTCGCGCGGGTTCAGCGGATGGAGCCCCCAACCCGGCTTCTGCAGTGAATCAAATAAGCCCCCGGATTGTTGTGCATCGCATTGCGCAATGTTTCAGCATTCATCATCAGCAGCGGTATGCTTATCCGCAATTCTGCGAGTGTTCGCAGGGGTCATCGGTGCGATAACAGACACTCCCTGCACTGCCTGGAGGCTACTATGGCGTTTCATGTACGACGCATCGACTACTTCTCCGCAACCGTGAGAGATGATCCCGGAGAAGCGTACAAATTGCTGGCGACGCTCGCTAACTTGGGGGTGAACTTGCTTGCCTTTACGGCCGTACCGGTAGGACCGCTGCATACCCAGCTGACGATCTTTCCGGAGGACTCCGCCAAGCTTGCCAACGAAGCGAAAAAGGATCGCCTCGTGCTCGATGGACCGCATCCGGCACTGTTAGTGCAAGGCGACGATGAGCTCGGAGCCTTGGCCGAACTCCACATGAAGCTCTTGAAGGCCAATGTCAATGTGTATGCCGCCACCGGCGTAGCGGACGGCGGGGGCAGCTTCGGATATGTAATTTACGTGCGGCCGGAACAGTACAATTTGGCAGTCGCCGCTCTTGGCTTATAGTCCACGATCCCAGAGCCGGCTTTCGCCCGGCCGGCATGACTTAGAAACTTCCTTCGCGGCTTTCCAAACTCCAAAACGGTCCGGCTAGGCCGACTCTTTCAAAGCTCGCTATTGCCTCGGCAACCGACCATTTGCGCCAGTTTCGATCGCAGTGATGCGCGTACCATTCCCGCCCAAGCTCTTGAACCTGGGAAATCGGCACCGCGGATCCGGCAGGAATACCATGTCGGTTGCTCCACGTCTGGACATCGGCCGCTTGCCGGAACGGTAGAACGGTGGCGCAAAAATGGTGGACGTTGTCCCACGCGGCGCGAGGCGGCACGGCGAAATGCACCCAGAGACTTTTCTCCGCAACCTCGTCATTGACGATATTGATATCGACGTCCTCCATCTCCCCGCCAACCCGGGCGTGGATCACCGTATTCCCGCCTGCGAGAGCAGCGATTCCGAATCCACACCAAATACAAGGTGCCCACCAACCTCGCTCGCCTTGCTGGACCCAGGTCGCCGTTGGCGAAAGGGAGAACGGATGAATCACCCAGGGCTCACAAACGTGCGGATGTAGAACAACACCGTGGCTCGCCGAAAGGCGGCGCAGAGCCTGTTCAATGTCGTTGACCGGCCTCGCCAGTGCCGCGGAAACCTCGTGACGGCTTGGTGCACGACCTGTCCGCCGCAGCTGGTCGATGAACGCATGATGAACTTCAGCGTCAAAGGCAGCGGTTTGCATCGGATGATCTCCTGTGGATCGTCACTAGTTAATTACACCGGCACGCGACCCTCAACATTGGACCAGTCCCAGGACAACTAAGTGGCGTCCACGCCGCCCACCTCTTCGTGAACGATGGATTTATTGCGGCCCTTCGCCTTGGCCTCGTACATATTCCTGTCGGCGATGGCGACCAAATCGAGCAGCCCGTTTTCCCGGGTCGGGACCGTTACCGCACCGCCTATGCTCAAGGTCACGTACGGAGTGGCAACGGAGCTGCCGTGCTCGATTTTCAGATCCTGTACCGCCTGGCGCAGTCGTTCGCCAATGGCCTCTAGACCACCCCCCTGTATTCCGGGTAAAACGACCGCGAATTCGTCTCCGCCATAGCGTGCCGGCAGGTCCTCCGGGCGTCTACAGCAGTCGCGGATCGTTTCGCCGATTCGCCTCAGCAGCTCATCTCCCGCGAGGTGACCGTTGGCGTCGTTGTAGGGCTTGAATTGATCGACATCGATCAGCAGCAGCCCGAACGGCACCCGTTCGCGCAGGGCGCGACGCCATTCAGTAGAGGCATACTCATCGAAACGGCGGCGGTTGTTGAGCCCCGTGAGCCCATCCATGTTCGAGAGCCTTAGCAATTCGATATTTGCCGCCATCAGCTGGCGCTGACTTTCATGCAGCGCTCCGTACGCTGCATCGCGCTGCCGCCGGCTGAGATAAGCCTGCGAGTGATAGCGAATACGCGCGATCAGTTCGATCTTGTCGGGGAGCTTCACGACGTAGTCGTTCGCGCCCACCGCAAATGCATCTCGCTTTGTCGTGGGGTCTTCGCGGGTAGACAATACAATGATCGGCGTATTGCGCGTCGCTTCGAGGGTGCGATACTCGCGCACCAGCGTGAGTCCTTCGACCCCCGGCATGACAAGGTCTTGCAGGATGACGGTCGGTGCAATGCGCTCCGCGGTCTTGACTGCAGCGCCAGGTTCGGAACAAAAATGAAACACGATATTGGGTTCACTCGCCAGGGCGCGACGCACCGTTTCACCGATCATCAGCTGGTCGTCGACCAACAAGACGACGCAGTTGGAATCATCGACGATACGCACGCCTGCTGCGTCGACAGCCCGGCGCAATCGGGCAGTCGGATTACCGGGTTGGGCCGCGATCTGCGTCGGTCCGACGGTCTGCGGATGTGTTTTAGGGTGATTCGTACTCATGCGAATGAGTCCTTCCTTAGAGCTTGTGTCTGAACGTATCTACCAGCCGCGGTGCGATGCGTTCGAGCGGCAGTATATCCACTGCAGCGCTTAAGGCTGCGGCGGCCTTGGGCATGCCGTAGACCGTGCTCGTGGCTTGGTCCTGAGCAATGGTGTAGTGGCCTTTGTCGCGCAGGGACTTCAGACCTTTCGCACCGTCGCGGCCCATGCCCGTCAACAAGACACCCACCGCCTCACCCGGCCAGTGTGCGCCGACGCTGGCGAAGAAGACATCCACGGATGGCCGGTAGGCCTGCTCGCGTGGCTCAGATCTATACCCGATGCGCTCCGAGGATATGAATGCCAAATGGTCGTTGGTGCCGGCGAGCAACACCGTACCGGCGGTCGGGCGATCGCCCTCCTTCGCCACGCGTACCGGCAAGGCGGAATCGCGGCTCAACCAATCCGCCATCCCTTGAGCGAATCGCTCATCCACGTGCTGAACGATCACTACCGCGGCCGGGAAGTCCTTCGGTAGGCCGGACAGTACGGCGGTCAGGGCCGCCGGGCCGCCGGCGGAGGCGCCGATGGCGACCAGTCGCTCCCGCCGAGTGATGATCCAAGTATCGGTGAAAGTGTCGGCGCTCGGGATGAACCGGCGCGTGCCCACGAGTTTCGCGACCGTGTCGATTTTGTGCAAGAACGCGGCTGCGCTCTCCTGCAAATCGCCGCGACCCAATACCGGCGTGTCGACGGCATCGATCGCCCCATGGCCCATGGCGTCGAACACGCGTGCGGCATTGACGCCGACGCTCGAGGTGACGACCAGGATCGCACAGGGCGTGGCGGCCATGATCTGCCGAGTCGCCTCGACTCCATCCGTTCCCGGCATGATGAGATCCATGAGCACCAGATCCGGTGTCTCCTGCTCGCATAGGGCAACGGCCTGCGCGCCGTCGCGCGCGGCCCAGATCACCGCGTGGTCCGGGCGCAGCGCCAGTACACGCCGCAGTGCTTCCAGCGCTACGGCCAAATCGTTGACGATGCCGATCTTCACGGCTGCCCCGCGCCGATCAAGTCCACGACGGCATGCAGCAGTGTCTCATCGTGAAAGCTGCCTTTGGCCAGATAGTAGTCGGCGCCGGCGTCGAGGCCGCGGCGGCGATCCTCCGGGCGGTCTTTGTAAGACACGATCATCACCGGGAGCGACTTCACATGGGGATCTTTTTTGATGAGTGTTACCAGCTCGATGCCATCCATGCGCGGCATGTCGACATCCGTGATGACTAGATCGAAATGGCTGGTGCGGGCGGCGTTCCAGCCGTCCATACCGTCGACGGCAACTTCGACTTCAAAACCGCTGTTGACTAGAAGCTTGCGCTCCAGCTCGCGCACGGTAAAGGAGTCCTCCACCACCAGGATGCGCTTGCGCTTAGCTTGGGCGGCGGCGCCCGAGGCATCGGGCGCGACGCCGTGCAAGTTGCCGGCGCTCACCAGCTTTTCGATGGAACGAATGACATCCTCGACATCCAGAATCAGTGCCGGCGAGCCGTCTTCCATCAGCGCGCCGGCTGCGATGTCCTTGATTTTGCCGAGTCGCGGGTCCAGCGCATGTACGACCAGCTCGCGCTCGCCGAGAAAACAATCGACGATGAGCCCGTAAACATGAGTGGCATCGCCCAAAACAATCACCGCCAACAGGTCGGCACCGTCCCGCGGCGGCGCGACGCCGAGCAGCTGGTGCGCCGTGACCAAGCCGACCGAGCGGCCGTCCAGATTGAAATGCGCGCGGCCCTCGAGCAACTTGATGTCGCCCTGGGCGAGCTTGAGGGCGTGCCGGATGTACGCGAGCGGCACGGCATACGCTTCGCTGCCCACTTTCACGAGCAGCGTGCGCGCCACCGACAGCGTCAGTGGCAGCTCCAGCTGAAAGCGGGTCCCCTGGCCGCGGCGGGTGACAATGCGCACCGTGCCACGGATTTGTTTGAGTACATTCTGCACCACATCGAGTCCGACTCCACGGCCGGAAATGTCGCTGACCGCCTCCTTCATTGAAAATCCAGGCAGGAATAGAAACTCGAGCAGCTCCGCCTCGTTCAACTGAGCGGCAGTCTCGGCATTCGAGAGCTTGCGGTCGATGACCGTGGCCCGCAGGCGTTCAAGATCGATGCCTCGACCATCATCGGCCACGGTCACCTGCAGCCGCCCGGCGCTGTGCCGCGCTTCGATGCCCACCACCGCCTCTGCGGACTTCCCGGCGGCGAGGCGTTCTTCCGGTGATTCGATGCCGTGATCCAGTGCGTTACGCAACAGATGCCCAAGTGGCGCTTCAAGCCTTTCGAGAATGTTGCGATCGACTTGGGTATCTTGACCGATAATGTCCAACCGCAGCTGTTTGCCCAGCGTGCGGGCAAGATCTCGTACCATGCGCGGGAAGGCCTGCACGCCGTCGGCAAAGGGCCGCATGTGGCAGGCCAGCGCGCCATCGTAGAGCCGATGCGAGAGATGTGCGGCGCGCCGGTCGAACGTGTCGATCTCCACCAGTCGCTGCGCCAGGAATTGCTGACATTCGAGCGCGCGCCGCTGTGCCTCGGCCAACGCCGCCTGTGCCTGTTCGCTCAGGCGTTGCGGCGGCAGCTGCTCGCGCAGCCGATCCAGCGCACGCAGCAGGTCGTATTGAAAATGCTTCAACCGCAACAGCGAGCCCGCAAAGGACTTGAAACTGCGTGATTCCACCAGAGACTCGCCCGCCAGCCCCAACAACCGATTGAGATTTTCAGCCGTGACCTTGAGCACCCCGCCCTGCGCTCCTTCGCCCGTTTCCTCGCCTAAGATCGTCTCGGGGTGAACCTCCCTTTGTTGTCCTCGAGGCCTGTCGGTGTTCACTTGCGCGAGGCTGAACTCGCGCGCAACCGCCGGACCCGCGGCGACATGATTCAACGCGTCGAGAAACGCCTCCACCTCTCCGAGCTTTTGCGCCTCCCATTGGCTCATGTCCGCCTCAGCCGTACGCGCCATTTGCTGTAGCAGATCCACACCGCGCAACAACTCATCGGTGTACCCCTGCTGCAGGGTGATGCGACCCTGCTGCGCAGCCACGAAACAGTCTTCCATCGCGTGCGTGACGCTTACGCCGGCGCTCAGGCCGACGATCCGCGCTGCGCCTTTGAGCGAATGCGCCGCGCGCATGCAGCGCTCGAGCTGCTCTACCGCTTTCGGGTCGCGCTCGAGCGCCAGCAATCCTAGCGTCAAGACCTGGGCTTGCCCCTCGACTTCCATGCGAAAGAGATCAAGCATCGACCACTGGCTGAGATCCTGGGAACTCATGCGAGCGCCCGCTCAACCGTATAGAACAGCAATTGCTCATCGAGCAAACCGACTGTGCTGTCGCCCAGCGGCATCAGCGCCTGAGTGTAGGTCGCCTGCGCTTGGGCGACCGTCGCGGGAACCTCCTTGAGATCCCGTGCGCGAAAGCGCTCCATGCCGTGCACTTCGTCGACCGGAAAGACAACGGCACCCGCCGTGCCCCGCGCCACCAGTAGACGCGGCGCCGCGGCACGACGCCGCGATTGCGTGGGGATCGCCTCGGGCTGGGCGGCCACGCCGAGGATGACGGTCAATGCGATGCAAACCAGGAGTCCGCCGCCCACGTTCGCCACCCCCAGCACCGCTCCGTCGCGCCGATGCGGCAGCGAGTGGATGGGACGCAAGTCGGCAATCTCCTGGCACACCGCCGCGCGAATTGCGTACCACTCTGCGCGCAGGCGAAAGACAATGACCGACTGTGTGTCAGCGCCGGCCGCAATCCCACGCTCCCCCTGCTCCGCCTGTGCGAAATGCTCGGTCGCGATCCGCCCGGAGCCGGTCGGCGCAGGCACGTCGAGCAGGGTACGGGCGGCCGCGGAAAATACCGGACAATTGCGGCAATGTATGTGACCCTCAAGCTCCGTACAGGATCGGTCGCCGTGGACCCCGATACGATTCCAGCAGTCATCCAGCACGGCCTGCGACAGGTCCTTCGCGCTAGCCATTGCCTTTGCTCTCGCCCGGGCCCAACTGACGATTTGCCCGCTCGAACAGACGCTCCGCGCCGCGCGCGTCACCTTCCTTTTGCAGCGCCACGGCCAGGTGCACCAGCGCCTCGGAATGCTGCGGGTCTAGATACAACGCCTTGCGGTAGTGCTCGGCCGCTTCGCGCACCCTTCCGGCGGCATCGTGCAACAGCCCGATGAGATGATACGTCTCGGCCGACGCGGGTTGGCAGCGCAAGTTCTGTTCGCAGCACTTCAGAGCCTCGACGAGCTTGCCCTGGTTTGCGAGATGGCGCGCCTGCTCGATCCAATGTTCGGTCGCGGCGGCCATCGCCTTCTCTGCCAATGCCGGTTTAGGTTGCGGCGTGGGGCTGGACGCCGGCTTGCCCGGCTTCCCACGGACGGCCTGCGCCACGATGACTGCCGGTGCCATTCTTCGCCTGAACCTCAGCCGCGGCCCCGAACTGCCGGCTTGGCGAAACGCGAACGCGAGCGGGATCCCGACCGAAACAAATCCGTGATCCAAGAGCAGCCCCGTCTCCGACGGACCCACGAATAATAGCCCGGAAGGCGTCAGCAGCCGGCCGAGCACTTCGATCGCACGGCGCTGAGTAACACGGTCAAAATAGATCAGCACGTTGCGGCAAAAGATCGCGTCGTAACCGTGCGCGCCGTGCAGCCAGCCGGCGGACAATAGATTGCCGTGCCGAAAGTGCACCTGCCGTCGCACGCCGTCGCTCAAACGATAGCCGCGTTCCGCCGGCTCGAAGTAACGATCTCGAAAGCTGAGATCCTTGATGCGAAACGAGTTCTTGCCATAGATACCCTGCAGAGCCCACGCGATCGCGCGCGTGCTGATATCGATGGCGTCGATGTGAAAACGCGACGGCGGCAGGCCGCCGTCCAGCAGCGCCATCGCCATCGAGAACGGTTCTTCGCCGGTCGAGCACGGCAGGCTCAAAAGGCGTAAGGTGCCCTCCGCATGTTTCGACAGCCATTCCTCCCGGACCATACGCGCCAATGCCGCGAAGGCCTCGGGGTCGCGAAAGAACCAAGTCTCCGGGATCACGATCGCTTCGATCAGTTCCTGCAATTCCTGCTCGAGGGTGACCAGCTGCTCCCAGTAGACCTGCACGTCCTCGAGGCCGCGCGCGGCCAGCCGTTCGCGCACGGCACGTTCCACGCAGGCAACGCCGATCGACTCGGCGTCGAGGCCCATCTTCTCCTTCAGCAGCGCGGCGATTCTGGCGTAGACCACGCGTTCTCCTCAGCCGGGCGGAACAGGACACTGCTGACCTCTGGCGGCATCAGCTTCTGCACATCGATCCGTCGAATCAATCGTCCTCCATCCTGCGTGACCGGCCCCAGATAGGGTGCCGTATCGCTCGCCAGCCCTGAGTCAGTGAAGCTTCCGGCCTCACGTCGCATCATTTCGGTTGCCTGTTCAGCGATCAGCCCCAACAGGTGCTCGCCATAGCGCACCAAGATCAGACGGGTGCTGATGTGCGGTCGCCCGGGTTTACCCAGCATCAAATCGCTCAAATCGATCACGGGAACCGGTCTGCCTCGGTAGTTGATCAGGCCGGCAACACCGACCGGCGTCTGCGGCACCCGGGTGATCTCGAGCAGCGGCAGAACCTCGGCAATCTGGGTCGTATCCAGCGCGTAGCTCTCGCTGCCGATTCGAAACTTCAAGAACAACATCCTCAGGATTCCGGACTGGTTTGCAGCTTGAAGCGCGAGACGCTGGCGTGCAGCCCATTGGAGACTGCCATCAGCCCGTCCACGGCGACGGTCGAATGGCGCAGCGACTCGACCGTCTGTTGCGCCGCCTCACTCAGCTGCGTGAGCGCCTGGCTGATCTGTTCCGCACCGGTTGCCTGGGCTTGCATTCCTTCATTGACCGACTCTACGCGGGGCGCCAGCGCTTGCACCTGCTGAATGATCTGCGACAACTCCCCGCCGACGTGCTGCACCTCCTGCATGCCGCGTCGAACTTCCTCGGAAAACTTGTCCATGCCCATCACGCCCGCCGACACCGCCGACTGAATTTCTTTCACCGTTTGTTCAATGTCGTAGGTCGCCACCGCAGTCTGGTCGGCGAGCCGGCGAATTTCCGAGGCCACCACGGCGAAGCCCCTGCCGTATTCCCCGGCCTTCTCCGCCTCGATGGCAGCATTGAGCGAGAGCAGATTGGTCTGGTCGGCCACCTTGGTTATGGTCGTGACCACCTGATTGATGTTACTGGCCTTTTCGTTCAGCACTGCGAGCTTGGCGTTGATCGAGCCCGCCGCCTCCATGACCTGACGCATGGTCTCCTCCATGCGCGACAAGCCGGCCTGGCCGCTGTTCGCCAGAGTCGCCGATTGATCGGCGACCGCCGAGACTTCATTCATGGTCTTGACCAATTCCCGGGAGGTAGCCGAGATTTCCTTGGATGTTGCGCCAATCTCGGTCGTGGTCGCCGCGATTTCGCTCGCCGTCGCCTGTTGCTCCTTGCCGGTGGCGGCGATCGCCGTTACCGAGGAATTGACTTGAATGCCCGAGCTTTGCACCGAGCCGACGATCTTTGCGAGACTCTGCAGCATATTCTTCAGAGCTGCCAGCAGCTGTCCGGTCTCGTCCCGGGTACGCACATCGATATCGGCCGTCAGGTCGCCGCCTGCAACCTGTTGCGCGGTCTGCACCGCGCGTTGCAAGGGCACGGTGATGCTGCGTGTGATCCAGAACGCCAACACAGCGCTGACCAGCGTGACCAGTACGCCGATGCCGACGATCATCGCCCGTCCGCTACGGAACTCAGCCGTCGCCCCGCCGCGTTCCTTGCCGATCAGCGAGACTTGGTAGTCGCTGAGTTTGTAGATGTTCTCGAGATACGCCAATTGTTCGGGATGCACCTTGTCGATCAGCAATTTCTTGGCGTCATCCAGGCGATTGGCATGCACGAGCCGCACGAATTCGTCCTCATCGGGGGCGTAAATTGCGCGGGCGTCCGTGACGTTCTTGTATAATTCCTCTCCCTGATCCGTGTCCTGGACTCTCTCGATCGTATTCATCAGCTCATTGCGCTGTTTCCTTTGTTCCTCCAAACCGCTCAGCTCTGCAGGAATCTTGTCGTGATCGAGGACGATATTGCGGGTGTGCCCTGCGGATTCCAGGACCGAGATGGCCAGCTTATGTGAGTTAACTACCTGCGGCACTCGCTCGTTGGCAAATTTCGTGATCAACGTGTCTTGCGATTCCATACGCGACACGGCAAGCGCGATGATGCCGAGAACCATGATCAGAACGACGGCAAATGCCAGCCCCAATCTCGTCCCGATCTTCAAGTTACCCAGAAACATCGTGTTACTCCTCACTCTTGGCGCAAAGCGCGGCTGTCACAACGAGTCGCTCCGCTGCGGAAAGCGTCCCTGAAGTTCGTGGTCGCGCTAAGGAATGTTCTTGATTAACACCCGACCTCAGGGACGCGTCGGTCGTTCGCTTGTCGTCGCTCGCTCAAGGAACATCTTCGTTACCACCGGTTGCATCCTGCACGCGTCTTCGCGTACCGCCAGGCTGAATTAAGGTAAATTAGCAGTGTCCATTTAGCCCCAGCAGTGCGTGGGTACCGAAACTTCGCCGCTTAATTGTGATGCGTTTCGCAGCGGCGAGCGTTCCGCGTGAGAGCTACGACCCTCTTGCCCGCGCTTGCGAATATTTCCCTGACACGTTGATCAGGCCGCTCCATGCTCATGTGTAGGGGAAAGCCTTACTCGGGGGCGGGCGAGCGACAAGCCGACTCTTACGTCGAATCGCCAAAACGAGCGCAAACGATACACTGGGCGAGGCAGGTTGACGACAACAGCCGCACGTCAGCACAATCGGTCACCGCGCGATGCTATTGGTCGCAGCGTTATGCGTTATGCGCGGTGGCATTCCGCGACCCTCATATAACGCGCGAAAATAAGTTATGTGCTAGAGCGTGCGGAGAAACTCCACGACATCCAGCTTCTCCGGGCCGGAAAGTTTTGTCTCGAGCACGAGATTGAAGAATTCCACCGTGTCGTCCAGCGTTAGCAGACGTCCGTCGTGCAGGTACGGCGGCGAATCCTTGACGCCGCGAAGCGGAAAGGTTTTGATCGGGCCGTCCGCGGACGCCATCATATGATTGATCATCCGCGGCTCGTAGAAGCGCTCCGCCTTGAGATTGTGCATCAGGTTATCCGTGTAGTACGGCGCCTGATGACACACAGAGCACTTGCCTTTGCCGAAGAATACGGCCTCGCCGCGCAGCTCAGCGGGCGTTGCTTTGGCACGGTCGAGGTGGCCGAAGACGTCGAGCTTCGGTGCAGGCGGGAAGTCCAGCATCTCCTGGAATTCCGCCATCTCATGGACTTGGCCGCCGCGATCGAGGATGTTCACTCCTTTCTTGGCCGCGATGACATGGTCGCCGTCGAAGTACGCGGCGCGCTGCTCGAACTCGGTAAAGTCCTCCACCGTCTTCAGCGCACGCTGCGAGCCAAATAATCGCTCGATGTTCACGCCGCGCAGCGACGGGGTGTCGATGCGGTGGCGGAACTCTTGCGGACGGATGTCGCCGACCAGATGCGTCGAGCCATTGGTATGGCCGTTGGCATGGCAATCGAAGCAGGTGACACCGCGGCTCGGCTGCGCCGAGCGGCGATCTTCGGTCTGGTTGAACTGCTGCTGAGCGAAGGGCGTCACCAACAGCCGCAGACCTTCGAGCTGCTTGGGGTTCAGAATCCCGTTGAATGTCTCGTAGTAGTTGTCGATGGTGATGAGCTTCCCTTTCGACACGTCGCCAAGGTCCGGCCGCGTCGTCAAATAAATCGGCGCGGGAAATTCGGGAAGAAAGTGATCGGGCAGATCGAAATCCAAATCGAAGCGCGTGAGGTCACGCTGTTCCTGTTTCTTGATCTCCTCGATCTGAAACCTGGGGAACACCATGCCGCCTTCGGGATGATTTGGATGCGGCAGTGGCATGAATCCGGCGGGAAACAGACCTTTGGCGCGAATGTCCTGCGCCGACATGCGGCTCAGCGATTCCCACGTGGTTCCGTTCGGCAGCTTGACGCGCACTCCCGCCTGAATGGGCTTGCCGCGCGACATGCTGACACCGCTCGCCGGATGATTGCTGAGGTCGTAACGCTCTACCAGCAGTTGCTGTTGGCGTTGCTCGATGGCGGGTTTCGCAACCTGCATCCGCTGCATCGTCGTTGCGAAGTCCTCCTTGATATCGACGGGCATGTAGCTCGTCGGCTGATCAGCCGACACGGCTCCTGCCGCGAGGGTCGCGCAAACGCACAGAACCACTTTCATCGCTGCCGACGCTCTACGTCGAATTATCATGATGCGCACTTATCCTTGCTTCGTTTCTGCCGGTCCACGAGACTCTTGATCGAATTGAGTCTAGCCATTCGGTTTCGCGTCCGGTCGGGACCGTAATCCGATCGAGATGGCACGAACGAAGTTACATCGCTGCAGGTTTGACGTCGTGAGCTCAGCGCGCACTTTCGCCGGCACCAAGGCGCACTGTTGCGTTGCTGGCGCGACCCTTGGCATCCGAGTGGGCGCCCGGCGCTGGTGAGATCGTAGCTCGATATCACGGCCTTTTCGCAGCGATTTCTCACTCGCTTTAGCATAAGGCGCCTCGGTGCCGTGATAGCCCTGCGAGGCGCCGGGGCGTCCCGTCAGGCACGCCATTCCGCCCGACATGATCGCACCGGTTACGCAGTAGTGCGCGCCAACACCTGTGACAGTGCGTTCTGGGCTCACGACGTCGAAAAACCGGCTATCTAAGCTCACGCCCAACGTCGAACCAATATCGTCACGAGGGAGCAAAGCAATGCAGTCTGGGCCTTTTTTTCAGCGATGCCGCAGGCGCTGCTGGACACGCGGCGCAAGGACAATCCGCGCTCGCTACGAGGCCTCGCACTGCTGCTAGCGGGCCCGAGCCACCGGCTGCCTCACTTAAGTTTTATACATTCAATTTTATACATTCAAGGGGAAAGACTAATGAATGACCTTACTCTTACTCGGAAGGACTTTCTCAAATCTCTGGCCGTAGGATTAATAGGGGCCTCGCTTCCGGCCGTCCTATGGAACCAAAGCAGGGCCGCACCAGGGCATGAAGGTTCGCGCCCACGGTTCTTCCAGAACCCGGAGGACTACGAAACTCTCGAAGCACTCGTCGATCGCCTCATCCCGCCCGATACCAATCCAGATGGTTCGCCTTCGCCTGGCGCACGGATAGCCGGTGTGGCGGATTATATTGATTTCCTGCTCGGCGCCTTCGCGAGCGAGCAGCCCTTCATCTTCGCCGGCGGCCCTTTCAGCGACCGCAATCCCTTCAACGGCGAGGGGCTGACGGACAGCATGGCTCGCCCGCTGGTCTTGACAGACAACCAGCGTGTGGCTTGGAGCGTTCGCATTTTCGGCACGGCGAAGGCGGCCGAGCGCGATAGCGATCGGGCAAAGATCGCCATCATCCGCGCCAACAACAGGATCGCCGGCCAGGGCGACGCCAATGGCGATCTGCCCGGCTTCCAGCAGATCTATACCAGCGGCATCGCCGTGCTGCGCGGGCTGAAATTCACCAGCGGTTCCATGGCGCAGCAGGATGCGATCCTGAACGAGCCGCAGAAGCCGGCGGCGCTCGCGACCCTTCTGCCGTTGGCTTACGCGCATTCGGTTGAAGGCATGTACGGCAATCCCGAATATGGCGGCAACCAGCCATCCAACAGGCCCAAGCCGGCAACGGGAGCTGACGGCAGCAACCGTCCGACCGGCTGGCAAAACGTCAATTTCGAGGGTGACCGGCAGCCCCTTGGCTACACCGTGTTTGATCCAGTGGCGGACGCCTATATCGAGGATCCGAACCATCCCGTCTCGACACCCAATCCCAACGACCCAGCTCTGAGGGGGGGCCTCGGTGCTCTGTCCGGTGCCCTGCCGGGTGCTGGTGCTCTGTCCATGGATATGCACACCGCGCTCGCCGTTATGGCGCGCCACCTCTCACGCCAACCCTAACGACTCACCGATACCAAAGGAGAAAGTGTCATGGCAACGAAGTCTAAAACGGCCGTCATCATCGGCAGCGGCGCAGGCGGCTCTATGGCGGCCCTTGCGCTCGCACAATCGGGACGGTTCGACCGGATCACCGTCCTGGAGAAGGGACCGAACTACTATCGAGGCCTGGGGCGGCCAAATTTCAGCGATATGTCGGTCGCGTTCAGCAACGACGAGATCAAGTTCGGGCAGCGGGCCGGTTCCGGTGCTTCGTCCGATAGCCTTGATGACCCGGATGTGCTGCTCGATCCACGCAGCTTCCGCACGAGCACGGGTGTTGCCAGGGAATTCGTCGGCGACGTGCAGAGCCTGCCGCAGTTGGTCGGCGGCGGCCTGACCCATGCCGATTGGAAGGCACGGCGTCTGCGCCCGGCCGATTTCCGGCTGAAGACCCTCGCCGATCAGTTTGGTTACAACATTACCAACTCGACGACCGTCGACTGGCCGATCAGTTACGATGATCTGGAGCCGTTCTATGCGCTGGCCGAGCAGATCATCGGCGTGCAGGGGCCGGCGCAGTTGCCCGCGCCGTTCGCGCCCCGACGTAGCGGCCCCTATCCAATGCCGCCAGGTGTCCCGCAGTTCGTCGCCAAGCTCATCACCGCCGGCGCGGAACAAGTCGGGCTGTCGCCCTTTCCGGCGCCGACCGGTATCACGTCCCGCCCCTATCGTGACCGGCCGGCCTGCAACGATTGCGGCTTCGACGTTGGCTTCGCCTGCCCCATCGGCGCCAAGAGCACGCCCGCCGTCACCGCTCTGCGCGACGCGCTGTTGACCGGGAGAGTCTCGCTGCGACCCGATTCTCACGTCTTCCGGCTGAATATGGGCAAGGGTGGCCGCGAGGTTGAAAGCGTCGCCTTCCTCGACGAGGACGGCAATCCTCGCGAGCTGGAAGC
>Ga0137394_10000735_pt1 | contig 22767 bp, 20 predicted proteins | sample czobulk116metaG_FD_108278 | JGI IMG/M metagenome (GOLD analysis project Ga0137394, IMG submission 108278) | Vadose zone soil microbial communities from Angelo Coast Range Reserve, California, USA - czobulk1.16 metaG | ecosystem: Environmental > Terrestrial > Soil > Vadose zone | place: USA...
AACGGCTCTCTCTTAAGAGCCCGTCCCACGAATATACGGCAGACCCCCGAGTATTGATTGAAAAGAGACTGCCGCGGGCCTTGCGTGATCGAATAACGAAGAGCGACACTTGGAATTCCATGAAGCCAACCGAGGCCAAGTGCTATCTTTTCTTCAGCAAGCTTTGAGACCGCGTACTGGTTAAATGGATTTGTGTTGTTCTCTTGCAGCAGGCATGATTCCGCCTGCTGATTACACACGGGACACCTTACGTCCCACTGCCTAAGTGAGAGCTGCTCCTGACTCCTCGGCGCTGGTTGGAAAAACCCATGAACAGAGCAGACGTACTGACCTTCCCCATATACGGCTTGCGAAGAAGCGACAATGACCTTCTTGACTTTCAACTTTTCCTGGATAATCAGTTCGTAAATCAATGAAGTTCCGACTGCGTTCACATGCAAAAATCGGGAAAAGTCGGGCATGTAATCCTGATAGGCAGCCTGGTGAGATACGATATCTACGTCTTGCAGCGCCGCAAGAAGCGTGCCTCTATCGGTTATGTCTCCTTGAATGAAGTCGACGTCGGAGGGAATATCGTTTGGCCGGCCGTACGGATGGACTTTAGGATCGAGACTATCCAATATGCGAACCTGAAAGCCCTCCTCCAAGAATCGATCAACCAGATGTGATCCAATAAAGCCAGCTCCCCCTGTTACTAGTACTCTCATTCCAGAGTTCTCCCAAAAGGATTTGTTTTGCAAAATCGGACGGGCCTTCGTGCTGTCAGATAAGGAATCATTTGCCCGACCCAGCGATGACCTCACTCGCTGTCTTCACAAGGATCTTCATGTCCAGCATCGGGGTCCAACGGCGGATGTAATCCAAGTCGAGTTTCACCCACTCGTCAAAATCCTTTACATCATTCCTGCCGTTAACCTGCCAGAGACACGTTATGCCCGGTTTCACCGCAAGCTTCTGCTTCTGATATTCAGTAAAACGGGCGAACTCACTGACGAGAGGGGGTCGGGGACCCACCAGACTCATGTCGCCTTTGAGCACGCTGTAGAGTTGGGGAAGTTCATCCAAGCTATGACGGCGCATCCAAGCACCGAGTCTTGTCACTCGGGGATCGTTTGTGAGCTTAAATACGGGCCCGTGCATTTCATTTAGGGGTTCAAGCTGGGTTTTAAGCTGATCTGCATTCAAGCACATAGAGCGGAACTTGTACCCCGTGAAGGGGCGTCCTCCCATTCCCACGACGTTCCAGCGATAGAACACGGGACCGGACGAAGTCAGTTTCACAGCCAGCGCCAAAATCAAGAAGAGCGGTGAAAGCACGACAAGGAGCGAACCTGAGACGAAGAGATCGAAGAACGATTTACAGCCCAGCAAAAACGGACTATCCCAGTGTGGCGAAAGTTCCTGCTTAGCTAGGTTCTGCACGTGTGTTGTCGACATCTCCTCAACCGCATCTTGCCGATTTCATTTCCTTGATCCAGAAGCTATCCTTCGAAGTCAATGCGTTGCCGTCGCAGCTCTTGAGACTTTTGGTGGGACTCTCCTTCATCAGTAAAACGTCTGAATATCGAGCCATATTCATCCAGCACCCTCTGCTTCGTGAAATGCAATTCGGCATAGACCTTGCCACTCCCACCATACTCTTGGCGCCGGGTGGGAGTCTCGCGCAGGGTCAGCACCGCCTCCACCAAAGCCTCTGGTTTTTCAGAAGGAATAACCAAGCCGCATTGTGCGTTCCGAACTTGCCGTGCTGCTTCACTCCTGTCGCTGACAGCCGCGATGACGGCCCTTCCTGCCGCCATATAGGTCAGCAACTTCGATGGAATAACGGCGTCCTGCAAAGCAGCCTTCTGGTTGAGAAGTAAAATGTCCGCGGCTGAATACATCTCCGATAAAGTTTGAACGGGTTGTAGCGGCAGCAGTTTGATGTTTTTCAACATGCGGCGCTTGATCTCTTCTGCGATGGTGGCTCGCTCTTCCCCATTTCCGACCAGAACCCAAATCACATCATGCATGTCTTGACTGAGCTCCGCGGCATCTACCACGTTCATCAAGCCCTGCTTCTTCCCCATGTTCCCCGTGTGCAGCACCAGGAACTGCTCATCCCTGAAATCATTCGCTCTTCGAAATGCGGTTGCGTTCTTAATTGGTTGAATTCTTTCGGTGTCGGCCCAATCGGGAATCAGTCGCAGTTTCTCCGCCGTGATCCCTCGAGAAACCAGTTTGTCGACGAACCCCTGACAAAGGCAGATGACCGTCTCTGCATTGCGGTAGACGAAACTTTCGAGACCGCGGGCCAGCCGAAGAATCCACCCATCCTTTAAGATGCCGGTCGCCAGCGCAGCATCAGACGCAAGGTCCGCGAGTTTCATAAAGTATGGCTTCCGGCGGACCTTGCCAAGCACATACGCCGCGAGCCCCAGGGTTGGCGGCGGGCAGCAGCAGTAGATCACATCAAACTTGCCGATGAAGAGCCCAACAAAAAACGCGCCTAGGGTAAATGAAAGATCGTGGGCAAGACGCTGCAAAGTGCTGCTCGGACGGTTCGGCACAAAGTGCCAAATGCGGTGGACGTCGACATCATTGAGGCGTTCTTTCCTATAGATGAAACCGCGATAGTCATCCCAAACCTTCCATTCGGGGTAACAAGGGCGCGCCGTAACCACAGTCACCGTGTGACCTTTGGCCGCCAAGTCTTCGCACAGACCTGAGGTGAAGGGGGCCACACCCGTTCGCTCCGGCACGTAGTTGTTCCCCAAGACCAGAATATGCATCAATCGTCTCCAGTATGAATGCGTGTTGGGATGAATTCGCGCAGCTTTAGCCCTGCGCAAGGACGAGTTTCTGAATGCGCCCGGCTTTCTCAAGTTCCTTTTCGATCCACGAATATGTGACCGCCAATCCGCGTTTCAAGGTGATAGATGGTTCCCATCCCAGGACATCGCGCAGCCGCCGATTGTCGCTGTTCCGCCCGCGGACGCCTTGGGGCTTATTTAGATCGTGTTGTTTTGAAATCCGCTTACCCGCGATATCGCAAACGAGGTCAACCAGTCCATTTATATTGACCAGGTAATCGGTGCCAAGGTTGAGCGCTTCGGCACAATCCGAAGCCATGAGACGGGTCAGTCCTTCTACGCAATCATCGACATACATGAAGGATCTGGTCTGTTCGCCATCCCCCCAAATCTCGATCATTCCGTTGTTCTTCGCCAGAGCAATTTTCCGGCAGACCGCGGCAGGGGCCTTCTCCCTCCCTCCATCGTACGTGCCTAGCGGGCCATAGACATTGTGAAAACGCACAATGCGGGTCTCAAAGCGGTAGTCCTGCCGGTAGTAACTGCACAACTGTTCGGTGTAGAGTTTTTCCCATCCGTAGCCGGGCTCAGGATCGGCGGGATAAGCATCCTCTTCTCGAAGCGGAATCACGTTAGAGTCCTTCTGCTTCGACTGCGCATAAACGCAGGCTGAGGATGAGAAGAGATATCGTTTCACGTCTTGAAGCCGACTCGCCTCCAACATGTGCGCATTGATCAGAATGTTGTTGCGGGCAATCGCCGCGTGACTGGCAGTTATGAAGCCGATTCCGCCCATGTCGGCCGCCAGATTATAGACCTGCTCAATGCCGCCCCGCGTGGCCAGCAGGCAGTTTTCGTACTGGCGGAGATCAAGGATTTCGAATTCGTTGGCGTCGGTAACTTCGTACTCAGGCTCTTTCAGGTCGGCGCCGCGAACCCAATAGCCTTCCGCACGCAGCCGCTTCACAAGATGATGACCAATGAATCCACCGGCTCCCGTGACCAAGATGCGTTTTTCTCGATGAAGCATATTTCTCCTCTTGTTCTAAAAGTTTGGTGAAATCGAATCGCCCTAGAAATCGTCACGCGCACTCTCGCGCGGACCGGCTCGACGCGATGCCGGATCGAGGATCGTGGTTTTCATGCTTTGGCAGCTACGACCAGAAGGCAATCACCATGTCCGTACTAGTTTCCAAGCCACAGCGCGGGGAAGAGAACAAACCTTGCAAACACCATGAGAAACAAGGTCAAGAATGGGCTTCGCAGTTGGCGGCCTTTTCTTCCTTTCTTTGCAAAAAAGTATGCAGTGAGAGACTGTGCCACCAGCATCGCAAGAGGGATCTGGTGTAGTTCAATTCGCACATAGCCTGTAGCCCGATCACCCGTTGCTTACGTGAACTCTTCGACGTCGCTCGGGCCCGAGAGTCTCTGCCTGCTTCTTGTCCTTCTTTCAAGCCAATGCTGGAGATCTGTAGGCTGCCCATCTCCAAACTCAAAGTATTCAACAAGTCGATGCTGGCTGCGGCCGTAAATTACGCGTCCCAAACAGCTGGTGACTAGAGTAGACTGCCTTTTTTAATCCTCCGGATGCTCCGGCTTTGACAGATCCCGCGCCAGATGCCATCGAAGGAGACGTGCAGCTCTCTGAGGTAGAGCTTCCTCCGATTGCACCCCAAGTCTTGAAAAGCTGGGCAGAGCTATTTCGTTTGTTACTCGGCGCTGGCCAAATTCCGGGAACAAGAAATCAGGTCGGACCGTATTTCCAATCAGGCTCGAAAAAACACACCGTCAACTTGGAGCAATCTGTCTGTTTCGCTCTCGACCGTTCCCGGTATCAGGTTCCAAAGCTCAAAGCCTAGCTGGTCGAGGAATTCGATCATGGATTGGAATAGTACCTGGTCGCGATAGCAGGGAACCAGAGATAGCTCCAGCATTAATCCTTTGATTCTGGGCAAGAGGTCTGCGGCTCCGGCAAGCACCTGCGATTCGAATCCCTGAACATCTACTTTCAGGAAAACTACATCTTGAGCGTGCAAGAATTCATTGGCTGCGGTGTCCAACTTCGCCAACGGCACACTCTCGGAACCGATGTAAGCAGAATCCGGAGCGGCATGTCGATGTGCATCCAACATCTCGAGTACGGAGCTGGAAACGCTATCTCCTGCGACATGAATGACGGCTGAACCATGCTTGTCACCAATGGCAACGGCATCGGGCACAATCCATAACGGGTCGTTCTTCGCCACATTCTTTAGGCGAGCGTGAGCCTTTGAAAGCGGTTCGAAGGAAACAATCCGTCCCTTGTAACCAACAACTCGAAGGCTTCTCGCAAACTGTCCTGCGTTTGCACCAACGTCTAAGACTAAAGTTATACCCTTTGCCGAAAGCATGCGCTGCAATTGTGCTGCTTCCCAAGGGCGCGGGTAGAAGCGTCGCGAACGAAGGATAAGTGGATTTGATTCTAGGTTTAACGCCCGGACTAGGTTGCGGAGAAATCTTTTCATTAGAGTCTTCAGACCTTGAGGTCAGAGCTGCGCTAGCACAACTGTTGCGTATTGACCGCTAAGACCGAAATCCAACGTCCGCAGGCGGCACCTTCATGTGGGGGAACGCGAGGCAACGCATCCATTCCACCGTAATCCGAACGCCGGCCTCTAAGGCATATGGGGACTCTCCACATAGCGACCGCATTGGATTCATGTCGAACACTGCACTGGTCAGCAAATTGTTTAGCCGTAACGAAGTGAGGGGCGGGTTGCGAACTCCAAGTCGCCTCAATAAGTCGCCGCCAGCCGCCATCATTCGCATGAGAAAAAGCGGGGCCTCATGTGTCTTGCCCTTGCCAAATGCAACTGCGATCGTATCGGCCCACTGTCTGACATCCACCGGCTGATAGTCAGCCAGATAAAACATCTTTGCATGTACCTGGTGAGCTTCCACGTGCGGGGAAATGAGGCCAGCCAATTGAGAGACTACATTCAATACAAATCCGTATGATCTCTTGACCTGGTGGCCCCGGGGATGAAAATAGAGGCCATTCTTCACGGTCGCGAAAAAGGCCTTATAGGGCACGTCAAACCACGGTCCCCAGATGGAGGTCGGCCTGACGATCACCCAGACAAGGGAATCGCCAGAATGTTCCCGTACGATTTTCTCCCCGAGCACTTTGCTTTCGCCATAGTAAGTGTTTGGGCAGTAGTCAGAGTCCTGGCGGGGAATGTAGCCGAGCCTGCAAACGTACATGGAGGAGGCGAAGACCACTCGCCTTATACTCCCGACGCAAGATGCTGCCTCGACGAGGTTTCTCACTCCAATCGTGTTGGCCTTGTAGTCGTCTATGCTTTTTCCATCGAGGTCCGTTCGAGCAGCCAGATGGAAAATGTATTCAGGATGGAACCTCCGAACAGCTTCCTTTAGTTGCTTTGCATCGAGTATGTCCACCTTCTTCGCAGTATCAACCAGGGCGGGGTTTCTGGGTTCCTTAATGTCCAAGTTTAAGACCTCGTCTCCCCGTTTAAGGCAGAATTCAACGAGGTTCGTGCCAATGAAGCCTGACCCACCGGTAACAAGAATCCTAGCCATGCGGACCTCAAGGTTCAGTAAAAGGTGCGTCCTTCTTGCTCACCTACATCGAAATTTCCTGTGAAAGCCCAGGCTTTTCACGAATGCAAGCAATCTCAGCTCATGCTGAGTCGAACTACCAACTGAATTCAGCCAGTCTTCTGAACGCTTGCTTCCACATCGAGTCCGTCAACTGGCGCTTGTCGAGACTGATCCCACACCCGCGGTGAGCGTTTGGCGCTCCAAGAAATCTTGGTAAGTTCTAATGAGCCCTTCTCGTAATACAGTCGAATGCTTCCATCCCAGACGGGTCAAGTGGTTGATATCAAGCAGTTTCCGTGGGGTCCCGTCGGGTTTTGTAGCGTCGAAGACAAGCTCCCCTCTAAAGCCCACCACCTCGGCGATGAGTTCCGCAAGTTCGCGGACGGTCGCGTCTTCGCCGCAACCGATATTCACGATAGGTAAGGAGCGCCCGTTTGCGAGGATCGCGTCCATCTTTTCATTCGACAAGTTCATCAGGAAGACACAAGCGTTCGCAGCGTCGTCGCTAAAAAGAAACTCACGACGCGGCGTTCCCGTACCCCAAACGACGACCTGCTCCGCGCCGCTCAGCTTGGCCTCGTGCATCTTTCGAATCAGCGCCGGAATGACATGGGAATCATGTGGATCGTAATGGTCACCTGGACCGTAGAGATTGGTAGGCATCGCCGCCAGGAAGTGCGTGCCATGTTGGCGATTATGCGACCAGCACATTTCAATGCCTGCAATTTTTGCTACTGCGTATGCGCGATTCGTAGGCTCAAGAGGTCCTGTGAGCAAACATTCTTCTTTCATCGGCTGGGGTGCGTGCTTGGGGTAGATACAACTCGACCCTAGGAAGAGAAGCCGTCTCACCCCGGTTCGATAAGCCTCGTGGATCACGTTGGTCTGGATGAGCAGATTCTGATAGATGAACTCAGCTGGATAGGTGGAATTGGCGAGAATGCCGCCAACTTTGGCTGCGGCCAGAAAAACGTACTCGGGACGCTCTTGTGCAAAGAATTCCCTAACCCGGTTCTGATCGGTTAAATCAAGTTCTTGACGGCTGCGCAAGAGGATATTGCCATTGTCAAGCGCTCGTAATTGGCGCACCAAAGCAGAGCCGACCAATCCCTGATGGCCTGCCACATAGATCTTTGCGTCTCGGTTCATAAATTAGTCGGAGTGGCTGTGGACACGGTATCCCGAATTGGCAACTAGTTGGTCGCGTTCGGCAAGTTTTAAGTCCCCAGCCACCATTTCCGCGACAAGCTCGCGAAAGCTTACCTTAGGTTCCCAGCCCAACTTGGCTCGCGCCTTGCTCGCGTCACCCATGAGGGTGTCCACTTCCGCCGGACGAAAATAGCGCGGATCGACTGCAACGACGCGTTGCCCTCGCTCATTGAAGGCCTGCTCGCCGGCACCTTGTCCGCGCCAGGTCAGTTTCATTCCCATCTCTGTTGCTGCGGCAATCACGAAGTCGCGGACGGAAAATTGCTGCCCCGTAGCTATCACGTAGTCATCCGGTTCATCTTGCTGCAACATTAGCCATTGCATTTCGACGTAGTCACGCGCGTGGCCCCAGTCGCGTTTCGCGTCCAGATTGCCCAGGAAAACACAATCCTGCAGGCCGACCTTGATGCGTGCCAGCCCTCTCGTGATCTTGCGGGTGGCGAAGGTTTCTCCGCGCACGGGGGATTCGTGGTTGAACAGAATTCCGTTGCACGCGAACATGCCGTAGGCTTCGCGGTAGTTAACCGTGATCCAGTAGGCGTACAGTTTCGCTACTCCGTAGGGTGATCGTGGATGGAATGGCGTGGTTTCCTTTTGGGGTACCTCTCGTACCAGCCCGTAGAGTTCAGAAGTGGAGGCTTGGTAAAACCGGACATCCCGCGTCATGCGAAGGGTCTGGATCGCGTCGAGGATCCGCAGCGGGCCGAGCGCGTCCACGTCGGCGGTATACTCAGGGGACTCAAACGAAACCCCAACGTGGCTCTGTGCCGCAAGATTGTAAATCTCTTGCGGCTGTACAGCCTGAATCACCCGTGTCAGGCTGTTGGCGTCGGTCATGTCCCCATAGTGCAAGCGGAAACGAACATCGGGATCATGCGGGTCCTGGTAGAGGTGGTCGATGCGCGCGGTATTGAAAGACGAAGCGCGCCGCTTGATGCCGTGGACTTCGTAGCCCTTTTCGAGCAGGAACTCCGCCAGGTACGCTCCATCCTGTCCTGTGATGCCCGTAATCAGTGCTTTCTTCATTTGTGCCCTTTTAGGCTTTCTTTCCCTCGACGCAAGTCCCAGCGCAACGTTCGACACTATCTATCAAGAATGTTTTTTCAAAGTTCATTTGTCACGCGCCACGAAAGACACCCGCCCCGCGCCAGGGGTCTCTCCCTGAGATCTTTGGCTCGCCCGGTGATCTCGCACAATTTCCTCGTAAACACGGACCATTTGTGCGCCAACAATGTCCCAGGGAAGGTTTTCCGCTACCCAGCGACGTCCGTTGCTCCCCATCTGCCGGCTCCGAACTGGATCGTTGACTACGGTGCGTAGAGCCTGCGCGGTCGCGTCCGCATCGCACGGTACCACAAGCCCGGCGTCCGACTTCAAGACTTCCGGCCAGATGTTCACTTGATCGGAAATCACAACGGGCAGCCCGCTGGCCATGGCCTCCGCCACAGCTTGCCCAAAATTCTCTGTGTACGAAGATAGGACAAAAACCCCGGCTAATTGCATCACGGCGAAACGGTCTTCGGCTTCCATCAGCCCGGCAAACGTAACCTTCTCCAGAACACCGCCGTCGGCCAACCAGCCGCGCACCTTCTGCTCATAGCCTTCATCCGCCGGCCCCGCCAGGAGCAGGTGGAGGTCCTCGCGCTCGCGAGCAATTTCCGCGAAAGCACGGGCCAGAATGTCCAGGCCTTTCTTGAACGTGAGTCTGCCCATGTAAAGGATCACGTGACGCCCGGCAAGTGCCGGGTACCTGCCACGCAAGCGCGCAACGGCGGCGGCATTCGGCTCCTGGAACCATTTCGGGTCCACGCCTATCGGCACAACAAAGCGTTTCTGCATCGCGCCGTTGCTCTCTTCCGTCTGAGTGAAGCCTGACCAGTCGGATGCGAGGCGCATCTCCTCACTGGAGTTAAACAGGACCGCCGGCGCTTTCCGATAGTCGCGCTCTGCAAAAAGCTTGGTATAGAACCACTTTCGCGGCCGGTTCCGGCGACGGAGATAGGGATCCAATGAGCCGTGGGGAAAAACGATATATGGCACGCCGCGATTGCGGCACCAGTACGATGCCGCGGCGGTCGAAAAACTGTACACCGACCATATTTGCACAATGTCAAAATTCGCCACGTTCTCCCCGAGCGCCCTCCACAACCCGGGTGAAAACATGTACTTACCCCCCAACCGGCTCCAGCCGTAAAAGTAGCGGATCTCCACGCCGTCCTTCACAAGCGGGCAGTCCAGGGGCACATCCAGATTCCCACTCCCATCCACGTTAGTCGTGAAGATGGAGACTTTATGACCCTGCCTCGCCAGCTCGCGTGAAAGCTCTGGGCAAGCTATTGAGGGTCCGCCGCAGCGTGGGGCGAGCGTTGCAACGACCTGCAGAATTCTCATCGAGACTCCACTCTCATGAACCCACTGGACGCTACCACGTGAATGTCCGCCGAACGCGCCGCTAGAAGCATAGTTTCAGTCTGCCTTCCAAGTCACCAAAGCCGTGCCGTCCACCCAGGCGAATTTGCCGGGCCACTTCCTTGATAGCTCTTCCAGGCAGCGCCACACACCCGGATACGTCGGATAGTCGTGCCACATAATGATCCCGTGGGGAGCCAGTAAACGCCGCGCAGTAAGGGAATCCGCCATTGCGTAATCGTAGGAGTGGCCGCCATCGACATAAATGAAATCTATGTTCCCCTCGTACGGGGAGTAGTCGAATCCTGCCGAATCTCCGAAAAGCTGCGTGATTCTTGGCTGACACTCCGTGTCCTGGAACCACTCGCCACTCGACGGCTTCTTAATAAATTGAAGATCCGTCAATTTGAGCTTCGCGTCCGTCACGCCCGACGCCGGCAAATCCAGAGTATAAACGTGGGAATCCGAAGGAGAGTTCAGCGCCAGGTGAAATGTGGTGTAGCCTCGAAAGGTTCCGATCTCGAAAATGCGTTGGCAGCCCAGGAATTTCACAACCTGGGCCAAAGTAATGACATCGGACAGTGAGCCTCCCCCCATATCAGGGCTGTATTTCACGCGTACCTCGACCTGCTCAATCCCGGGGAAAATACCCGATAAACTGGCCCGGGGCATTTGCGCCGCGCAACTTTTGAGTGCGCGATACATTACGGTCGCCGCGCTTCGTGCGCGAACAGGATTGACAATTCCTGTCAATAAATGGCTTGCCACCCGGTTTCTGGCCCATCGACTGACTTGATGCTCTTTCATGTTTGCCTCGGTGTGGGAGGAATCTCAGTAATAAAAAATCAGCAGAAGACCTCAGGAACGGGAGCCAACGCTGCTGCACGGTGAATGTCCCGACGTTGTCTCTAAGCCGCGATCGGCAAAGCCCACGAGCCTAAGCACTTCTTGCTGCAATCCCCGTTTCATGAAGGGGCGCTCCACGGCTAAGAATAAGACGCCGCAGATGATCGCCACAGCTGGGAGCATCAAAGTCAACTGGATCACAAGATTGAGACCGATCGGCAAATCTGCCCGATAAAGTTTCAGGCTCGCACGGGAAACCGCAATGATGACCTGAAAGTGGTACAAATAGATCGTGTAACACATCCCTCCGACTACTACGATCCAGGGGATGCGGAGGAAGCTCCGGAAGTAACGACTTCGAAATGCTCCGATATAGAGAATGAGAACCGCGAAGGGTAGAGGGATGCTCCAATTTCCATTGACGCTACCGGGGACGAAGATGCTGAACTTTGCAGGATCGTTCGGCGGCGAGGAAACCAGACAGAATAGAATGAAACCGCAGGTTACGGCTGAGATCAGATCCCACTTGAAGCTCCGCTCGCAATGCTCGTTCCATGTCGCGACATAAATGTCAGCCAGCAGCAATCCTACCAGGAAATAGTTTAAATTTCCCAGAATCGACATCCGCCACAGGACGGAATCAGCGAAGAAGAATTGAAAGATGAGTGTAAGCAATGCGACGGCAGCCAGAAGGATGCCTCGCCGAAGAACCTTCCCTCGAATCCGAAAAATGCGGCAGAGCAAGGGTGCGAGGACGTAGAACTGGATTTCAATCTCGAGCGACCATGCAACCGGGCTGACGTAGAAGGGATGTCGCAGAATCACGGCCCCGTTGTTCAGATAAAGAAGGTGCAGAGCCAAGTGATCCAGCGCGCGATGAATTGCGATGTGTTGCGTCGCGGCCAGCACCAAGAATGTAAGTATGATACTCACGAAATACGGTGGTTCGATGCGGACGACCCGCCGAACGAAATAATGTCTCAAGCTGACCGGTCGACCATTATTCAGTTGGCATTGTGCAAATGGGAGTGCTAGTACAAAACCACTGATGGCAAAGAACAACCAAACACCATAGTAGCCCACAAAGAAAACAGAAAAAGGTGGCCTGACTTCAGACCTGATCAGATGCTCTTTACTGAACACCTGACTGGACGCGTGCAGTAAAACAACCGAGGCGATGGCGATGAACCGCAAACCGTCGATCTCGGGAATGAGGGTCCCCGAGGAGGTGACACGCGTGAAACGCGAAGTGAAGCTAACAGATTTGCTCATTGTCGTCTGCTCATCTAAGCGCTTATTGACGGTGCCCACCCCTTGAGAATCACTGCTAACGGTACAGCCTTTCTTAAGGTTGCGTTGGCGCCCAATTTTTGGCGCGCCTTGTCTAATTCTGTTTTACCCTCCAGCGACGTGGACGGTGATGACGTGCTGCGTTTGCAAATCCAGTATGCAAGTGACCGTGGCGGCGTCGCTAGATTTCTTTCGACTAAGCGTCCCTTGCGATTCGCGAACTGGGAAGGAGCAATCCTTTTCGGTCTAATCTAAGACTTCACGCCCTGCCGCGCTACTTCGCCCGAAAGCTCCGGACAAACGTATAAGCACCAGCACCGCACTTAGGTAAGCGACGCGATAGCTTGGCCCGAGTCATCTCCAGCGGTTTCCAGCCGCTGAAAGCGGACGGCAAAGGCCAGCTTGAGCGCGCCGGTGTACAATGTTCCGGAAAGCAGCATCCCGTATCCCGCACCCCAAAATGGAGCACGAGCGGGATTCCTTCCAGGATCGTCGCGGCAGCGCTGGACACGTAGGCGGAGAATCAGACTTCGATCTTATCTACGCAACCCGCCCGGATATCGGCCCTCTGACTACCCGCTCATAGAGTGCTCTCGGGCTGCGCAGATGCTTACGAACGCGACAGGCCTGTGCGACCAGCCGATCGATGCCACTACTATCACGCCCTAAGATCTTGCGGAACATTCGCTGAAAATCTTCTTGCTCTTGCTGCCGCAGCTTCTTCGATGACGTAATGGACTGGGAGTGAAGTCGGAACCCGCTCCAAACTCCATCCGCCAGAGCAAAGCGTGCGCCCGAGAGTGCCATATCCACCCACAGTTCGCCATCCCAGGTGGCCTTGTTTTCGACGTTGAAGCCCTGCACGCGGTCAAAAACTTCGCGCCTGAAGAATGTGGAAGGCTGAAGCAGTACACAAGCTCCATAGGCAAACATCTTTAAGGAGAAGGGTTCAGAGTATGCCATCCTCAAGTGTCGGTTTTGGGCGTCGATTATCGCGGCGTGCGCGGACACCACGTCCACATCGTTCGAGCTCAGAAACGCGACCGCGCTCCGAACCGCTCCCGGGAGTAAAACGTCATCAGAATTCAAAAACGCGAAGATATCGCCTGTTGCACAGGCAAAACCCTTGTTCAGGCCATCGGCTGGCCCGCGATCCGGTTCATAGATCACCCGTGATATGCGCGACCGGCAACGTTCGATGATGTCGCGGCTACCGTCCGTCGATCCCGGATCGACGACAATGTACTCGATATCGGGGTAATTCTGTTCCACGACCGAGTGGATTGCGCGCTCGAGGAAGTCCGCCTGGTTAAACGAGATGGTTACGATCGAAACTTTGCGCATAAGCGTGTGTACGTTTTTGAGCTTGCGAGTGCAGGGCAAACAGGATCATCGCGTATACGAAGTACGTGGCCGTGAACCGTCCATCTGCTCCATAGGGAGAAAACAGCACGTTCCATAGAAGCAACATTCCAATGAACGCAAACAAAGGAAACAGAGGCTCTCGGCCAGAGGAGCGGATCAGCGCCCCGGCAGTGAGCCACAAAACCCAGAACCAGAACACGGCACCCACAATCCCGGATTCCACCCATGCGCCGAATAGGTAGGAATGCGACGGAACCACATAATCATCGTTTTCGAAGGCGACATTCGTATTTTCGTACCCTAGTTCTGCCAAGCTTTCAAAGAGGATGGCTGCGTACATAGGATCTTTGGCCCATGAGCCATGGCCGAGAAGAGGGGAATCGATAATGGCGACAGACGACGCTAGAAAGGCACTTCGTCCGCCGAGAAGTATGCCGCCGACGCCGCTGCTCTGGATTTCATACCTCTCCTGCTCAACTCCACCAAACCACCCGCTCTTAACCCCATGCACGTAAACTGCAGATATTCCCCACACCCCGGCAGCCAAAACCGCAATTGTCAGGACCGTGCGCCGCTTCCGCAGGCGGCTGTCGGCAAGTCTGGGTGAAAGCTGGAAAAAGGAGTAGATGGCCGCGACCGCACAAAGAGCGCCCAGGCTGCGGAACCCCAAAAACAGGTTGATGGCGCCGATGGCCGCAAGCATTGTCACGGCCGCGACTTGGCTCCGGCGTGCGATCATTCCCGCGACGAGACAGACTAGGAGTGTTATTGGCGGGCCCAGTCCAAACTTCCAAGGATTGTCCGCCGCGTACACACCGGGCGCGATGAAGAACGTCAGCACGCCTCCCAGAATGAGCCCGGCGCCGTACAGGATGAGCCGCTTTTGCGACTGTCGAATCAGCAGCGCGATCGTGGCAAAATGCGTCAGGGTGAGCAGAATCTTGCTCCAGCCTCGCGAATAATCCTCAAACGGCGTGTGACGGATGATATCTGTTAAGACCTGGGCCGCCAGCCATGGCAGACCCAAGTACAAGAACTTTTGCACGGGCTTTATTTGCAACCATCTGCGATGCCTAAATACGACGAAAGGAAATGCAGCCAATAGGCACACGTCGGTCGCGTAGAGCACTCCCCCAAGTTGCACATGCAAAAACGCGAGGGCAGGAATGAGAAAGCAAGCGGCGTCGCCGATGGTGCCCTTGGCCAAAATGGGCCGCACTCTTAAGGCGACTTGTGGATGCGAGACGGCACTCATCCAATTTCCTCGATTACCCGCTCACCGTTTGAGCCCTCATCAGGGCGAAAGAAGATGCCGTCGACTTGCAGTGTCCGACCTGTTTTCTTGTCGACGAAGCTGGGAATTAAGCCCCACAGTTCGAAGCCCTTCCTTGCCAGGGAGTCTACTTGCGACAGAAAGAGCGTCTCCCCGTCATACAGCGGCACCAGAGAGAGCTCGAGCTGCACTCCTCGAATCCTGTCGAGAAGCCGCGTGGCTCCCTCAAGTACCTTGGGCTCAAAGCCTTGTACATCGATTTTGAGGAAGAGGTTTTGGCCGCCCACCCTCATGTCTTCGGCAACGGTATCGAGCCTGGAAACCGCGACCCTCTCAGACCCGATATAAGCCGATTCGGGCGCTGCTCGAAGGTGCGCGTCCAGCATCGACAGAGCGGAGCTGGATTCGCTGTTGGCAGCGACATGCATCAACAAGGTTCCCTCGTGATTTCCCAACGCCATTCGCGGCGCCACCGTCCACAGTGGATCGCTGGCCGCAGCCTGCCTCAGCTTGGAGTGCGCCTCCGCCAGCGGCTCGAAAGAGATGATCTTTCCCAGGAAGCCCGCCCGCCGCACCATCGTAGCGTATTGGCCCTCGTTCGCTCCGACGTCCAAGACCGTGTCGATTTCACTCGCCACTAATAGTCTGGCCAGGGCAGCTTCGTGAGACTTCTGCGGGTTGTAGCGAATCAGGTCAAAGCCGATCCGGCGCAGGCTGCTGCGTGTTGCGTTCTTGACCGCCGTTATGAAGCTGCGCAAACTTCCCTCTAAATTGAGCTGCTCCAAATTTATGGTCAGTGGCCTACCGCCAGATAAGAGCCGTCCTGGCCCGTTACCCCGGTAATAAACGCTTTTCTGGGACATTCCTTTCCCAGCCCGCTAGACGCTTAGCTAAGAACTCGATATGGTGCAAGGGCGCATCGTTCGTTACCGCTGCTTCGGAGGAACCATTGTCAGACGTGCGCGAAAACTACCACCAAGGTTGCTGCTGCGGAAGTTCCGTGACGAGATTTGGGTTGCACATAGGAGTATGGCTGGCGACGAACACTGCTCTTTTTAGGAGAGCACCTTCGCAGCCTAGCCCGGTCCAGTCGGTCGGGAATTCGGGATGGCGGGGTTGTGTCCTCGTCGCGTACACATACTGGTAGTGGAGTTTCAGCTGATCGAATATCCATTCGCGGGTGGGTCGACACCCCTCTCCATGAAGAGCTTGAGAAGGAATGGAGCTGAGTTCTCTGCATTTATTAGGACTGAGTTCATCACCAAACGAAACGCAGGTCTCCAGAAGTAGGCAGTCGCCAACGCGAGAGACTGTGGACAAGAATCGGGCAGGATCTGAAAGATGATAGAGAAGACCGTAGCAATGCACCAAATCGAACCGGCCAAACTGTACCAACCTTTCGGGTTCCCGGTCGAGATCCACAACCTTCGCATCGATCCCAAGCCTCTCCGAAAGCTTCTTTGCATGCCCCGCACGACCTTCTACGGCGAGTAGTCGACAGTTTCGATACAGGTAGAACAAGCTGTGGTCGCCGATCCCAGCCCCAGTTTCCAGCACGGTCTTCCGGGCCAAGTCTAACCCAAGACTCTCCAAGTGTTGCAGGCGCGAGATGTTATGCTGCTGGTAAGCTGGCGAGAAAAAGTCGGCGTAGATCTTCCTGTCCCGCAAAAAAGCGACCTGTTGTTTCCAGAATCCTAACCGCCAGGCTACGGTTTTACGCAGCCAGACCATCCGTGAATCGCCCGCTTTTTCCGCGGCGCCCGGTTTAACGGCGATAGTAGCCATTGAGCCTCCTCCCCACTTTGGTTTCCTAGCTCTCGAACGGCCGTCCGAGTCCGAACTCAATCTCACGCGCTTTGCCATGATCGTGCAAAAACCAAAGCATTAACAAAGCTGCCTGAACTATAACGAAAACGGTCCGCCACAGGAGATGCCCTTGCAGCACCGAGCCGACAATTAGCGCTGTCGCGAGGCAGAGGAGTGGGAATGCCATCCAGCGTAGGTAAAGGCCCAAGGTAATTCCCGTCTTCCTCAGGCCTGCCACTACCAGCAAAAACGTGCCCAGATAACCGGCGTTGCCCGCGAGCGCACCCAGCATGCCGAAGTACCGTGCTCCCACGAGAATCAAAGCCAAGGAAACGACACCGCTGGATAGCGTCACGGCGACATTTGTCCGCACCTCTCCGATGGAAAAGAGAATGTAGAAACCGGGCGCATTGAGGGAATAGAGAGCATAAATAACCGCGCCAATCTGCAACCCCAGAATGTCCTCCCGGGCAGTGGCCCATGGAGCCAGCACCTGCATGACCCAATCGGCCAGCACATAGAGGAAAATTCCCGCTTCGATAGCTATCAACGCGTTGAGGTGCGTTGCCTGCCGAATCCGGCCCTGGGCTGGGGCGTCCAGCGCTACATCGCGACTGAGCGAGGGAACAAGGGGCTGCACGGCTGTCGCAGAGAATGAATTAATCTTCGAAGTTATGTTGGTAATAGCTGAGTAGATGCCGAGGACGGGAGCCCCGAGAACCCCGCCGACAATGAACCGATCGCACTGGCCGAATGCGGCACTCCCCAGCGTCGCGGTCCATGTAGCCAGACTATAGCGGAAGATCTGCCGCGCCTTGCTCCTGCTCCACTCGAAGTTCAGCCCCTTGTTGCGAAGAAGCCAGAAAACGGCCCAACAATGTGCAGCCAAGAGAAGGGCGCAAACGAAAACCTGCCATTTCATCATGTCAATCGTTCTGCCGCCTAACCAAGCCACCACCACTAGCCCCACGTTTGCCAGCAAGGACTGGCAAAGCTCAAGAGCGTTAATTGCTGCGTAGCGGTTGAATGCTTGCTCGACGCCCACTAGGGTCCTTTGAAGGATGAAAGCCGAAACGGCAAAGCCCGCTATTTGCAGCGCGCGGCCCGCATCCGCGCGTTCGGCGCTCCGGAAAGCAGCCAGCGGCCGCACGATCAGGGGGCCGGCAATCCAGAGAAGCAGGCCCAGCGCCGCCGACAATAGCACGGCGCTGCTCAGTATGAAGGTTAGAGTCCTGGCAGCTTCACCCAAGTCATTTTTGGCGAGGTCTTTGGATAGGAATACAGACGCCGCGACCGAGATTCCAGCCTCGCTCATAGTCATCAATGCAAAGACAGCGTACACGAGGGACCACACACCATATTCCCGGATCCCCAGGAACCGAATCAGGAAGGGAATCGTGAGCAGCCCAACCGCGCCGCGCACCGTTGCCCCGCCTACGTTGTATAGCCCGTTGCGAAGCAGCGAGGGGTCCTGTCTCCCTCCCATGCCGTCAAGACTAGGGGTGTCACGCGGCATTCTTCACGCCTGAGAACAAACGGCGATGTGCTGCTCTCCGGATACCACAGCCGACGCACAGAGGCTCTTATGGAGCATAATCCTAGCCCATGTCTCACGATCGTCTGCGATAACGCGCATGGTCATGTCATTGCACGCAACGGTAGCAAAGCCCACATAGCTGAGCCGTAGATAGGTCGGGATGCCGCTGATGATCAGCCACTCGCCGTAGAGCTTCACTCCCCAGAAATGGAGGAAGACGGGGACGCTGACGATCTGCACGATGGCGGTAAATGACCGGGCCGAGTGCCGTCGCGCCGAATCCGCGAATCAGTCTTCCCCGCACCGTCCCGCCGATGCCCGGCTGAGCGTTGGCGTTCATAGGCGATGGACTGGCGTTGGACATGGAAGAATCAGGAATTTGAGGGCGGTTCACGATTCGAGACACCCCTTCAATATCCGTGGCGTGCACTTCGACACCGGCAGCCCGCGCGGAGTCTCCCCACTGTTCAATTGATGATCGTTCCCCATCAATATTTGCGGCGAAGGCACGGCGTTGATGCGTGCTCAATGCGTTCGAAGCGTTCTAATCAGACACAGACTAGCTAACTTGACTCGAGAACAGACCTAGCCCGCTGGCACCAAATCTATATCGTCGATCTCTACTGCCACCGACCGCATAACCAGATCGAAGGAAAGGATGAAGCGTGTCTTGTTCTTTCGGCGCAGGATGATACCCTCCAGCCCCTGCAGCGGTCCGCTCTTGACTCGTGCACGACGCCCGGCTTGCAAGTAAGGATGCGGTTCGACCTGACGGCCGTGGTTCAGGCAGTTCTGGATGGCGTGTATATCTTGTTCCGGCAACGCAGCGGGCTGTCCATTAAAGCTGACCAGGCGAGCGACGCTAGGGATCTGCAGCACTTGCAGTCGATCGCGGAGCGCGAAACGCACAAAGACATAGCCCGGAAACAGAGGCATCTGCAGATGGACGCGGCGGTCTTTCCAGCGCCGCACTGAGTCGTAGAGCGGCAGGAGGTGCTCGATAGACCTTTGTCCCAATTGCTGTGCCACGCGCTTTTCGTGATTCGCATTCGTGTAGACGGCGTACCAGAGCGGCTCGAAAAAGCTCGGGTCCGTACCTGGGTAGCCCACATGATTCGTTGTGTTGACAGCCGGGGTTGCCATGCTGTTTGCCTCTCGGACTTCATGTAGACAGCTTCGCCCCGTCACTTACAAGGGCGTTTGTGACCTAACCAGTTTAAATTCATACACCTACAGTCAATGAGAGGACTTACTTCGGCGCTTCGTCCTCGTTCCTTGACCGGCGGAACAAGCTCCCAGACTCTTCGGTGCTGGAATGTTTTCCAGCTCCGTTGTGCGCGAACTTGGGCAGTTGCGCTTTCACTGTCGTGAACACTTCCTGTGCAAAGGCTTTCCTGGGATCGCTCGAATCCGTTTGGTCCCAAGCCGCCTTTCCGAACACCCAACTGGACGCAACGGCAAAAGCAAATGCCATTCCCGAAAGCATGATCAGCAAGCGCGGAGGAAATGACCTCTTATCCGGAATGCTAGGAGAATCAAGAACCTTCACAACGGGAATTTCTTTGACTTCCTGGACTTTGGCCAGCTCGTATTCCTTGGTCAAGGCTTCGAAAACCGCTTCCTCCACCCTCGTCCGGCGAAAGAGGTCTGCGTAGGTAACGCCGAGCAGAGGGAGCCTGCGGATCGATGGATATAGAGCGGCCTGCTGCTGGCTGGAGGGCGCCGAGGCATCTTCTCCCTTGCCGCCCATTTTCTCGAGTTGGTGCTTCAACTCGTCAATCCGCGCTCGCACAGAACGGACTCGCACGTTATTGTCGGTGTACACTTGCCGGAGGCCTTCGAGTTCTGATTCCGAGGCAATGAGCTGGCCCTGAAGGGTCGCCGCCGCTTCGACCATTGCTCTGCTCTGCTCCTTGATGTCAATCGCCGAGTTCTTACTCGCGAACTGGCTGAACTCTTTCTCCGCGGATTCTAGGTCTTTATTCACGGCTTGAAGGCGCGCTTCAAGGAAAATGCGTTCGCGGCGAGCGGACGAGGTGCTCAACTCGGCGACAAGCCGGTTAAGCTCTTCAACGTACGCCTGGCCTATTGATGCCGCTCGCTTCGGGTCGTGGTCGACCACAGTGATTGTGATGATTTGGCTCTTCCGGTCCACGGAAATGCCGGTGTGCACGGCTAAGTCCTTGCGCGCATCTTCCATGCGACGGTCCCGATAAAGCTTTTTCAGGTCGAACTGCTGGATCAGTTTGTCCTGGACCGTGCGGCTCGTGAGGATGCCGACAAAGATGTCGCTGGTGCTCTTCATGCCAAGCATTTCGCCGGCGATGCCACCCAGGCCTCCGGCACTGCCGGAAAGTGCAGCCGCCACGGCGAGCCCGCCCGACTGGTTGCTATCGGGAGGCATAAGGCGCGCCGTCGATTCGTAGCGAGTCGGGATAAGGAGCGCGGTGAACGTGCTAGCGAGGAGCCCGCAAACGACAACGCGGGCCAGCAGCCGACGGTGCTCCCAGAGAAGCCGCAGGTATACGACGGGGTCTCCGCTACCTTGCGGCGTTTCCTCAAGCCCAGGCGCGATCGGGAGGTCGTGTTCTGGCAACTCGGGCACAGGTTGCCGAACGGGCGCGCTGCCCGTGAAGTTCACGGCCGGCCTCCGTTCGCGGGCGGTACATCTGCCATATCGGCTTGAGAGGGTCGAAAGCTCTTTTGTGGTTCGAATACAATTCCGACTGAGGCGGTCACATTGCGGGCTGCATTCGGCTGAATCACGGGGAAGAGCCAACGCTCGTGTTGCACGGAAACAGAAAGACTGAGATTCGATCGCAACGAATAATCGGTTCGGACACCCGCGTCGGTGAGCGAGCCACCACCAGGAATGAACTGCTGGCTAACCTTCTGGTGGCGGAAATAGAATTGCAAACGGTTGCGCGGGCTAAACCAGTAGTTCGTCCAAGCTTGCGCGCCTTGCCCGCCACGCCCAACCCAACTGCCCATCAAGTCCCCGTTGTTTGTGTAACCGCTGAGCCAGGTCCCGTTTTGATAAAAAGAACTCGGAAGCTTTGTGTTAGCGACTGTTCCTCCCGGTATATCTGTGTAAACGCCCTCGACGCGCAGGTCCAGTCGCGAAACGCCGGGAAAGCGGCAGAGATAGAGTCCGGCGCGCCACGCAGAGACGTCCACATACGCGATTGGCGAAAACTCGTCGTCGGTGTATCCGTCGCCATACAATGTCAGCCAATTGCGCAAACGAGGGAGTCGATAGCTAAAATTCAGCCCTGACGTTCGATTCCCTGGCTTTGAGGGGCCGCCAGCATTCTCGTTCCCAGTAGTGAATAGACTGCGGATGAGCGTGTGGAATGTGAGCGGATATCCGGGCCCTCCGTAGATCGTTGTTCTGTGGAAACCAAATTCGAAGTTTGGAGTGGGCTTGAAGCTGATTTTCTGGCCATGAATGAATGGTTGCGGAGAGAGCGATTGGCCGAATTGCCCGACCACTCCAGCCGGGTTCTGGAGAAATACTTGCCCCGCTAACTGGCCAAAGAAGAACTCCGTCCTCATCGGTCCCAGCCACCCAAGAAAGCTAGGCAACTTCAGCGGAGTCGTGCGATTAATTCGAAACATGTTAATCGGCGACGCATTGTTGCTAAGCGTCATCGAACCGCCGTCACCTGGTCCCCACGAGAGGCTCTGCCTCCCGAAGGAAACCTGATAGTTCGACAACATCAGGCCGACGTATGCATCGAGCAAACTGAATTGAGCCACGGACGGCTGCGGCGTACCCGGTGGGAGCTGGGGATAGTTATCTACCTGCTGGATTGTTTGACGCGTTGTTAGAGAATACGCGGGGATGGTAGGCGCGCTTTGCTCTTCACCTCTTATATAAGCGACCCAAGGGCCCTGCGTGGCAAATGCAGAAAAGCCATTTACTGTATTCCAGCCTTCGCCGTACGGACGCCCAAAATCGTTGATCTGGGTTTGCCCAAACGTGTAGCCCTCGGTGAGCGGCGTTCCCGAGATGTGTTCCGTTCGGGAATAAACAGATTCCAGGCGGAACCTTCCGCGGTCGTAGCCGTCCCCTGTAGCCTCGCTCTCTGGACGGAACTCGCGTTGCAGCACATCAATGAGCTTTTGTGCTTCGTTGTTCTCTTCTCCCGCAAGCTTTTCTTCGGCTTCACTCAGCTGCCGCATGCACTCGCGGCGAGTCCAAGGCCGCATTCCCGCGAAACCGCTATCAATCAAACCGAGTCCTGCCAAACGGTCGAGAGCCGGATAGATCCAGCTGTCAAGCGGAACATAGGGCGAGCCGAGATTCTGCGGACCAGCGGATTCGAACGCTCGAGCGATTGCGCTCCATGAACTCCATTCTCCCCCGCCGAGATTGGGATCGTGATGGCGGCTGTATATGTTCTGCGCGACAAGGTTTCCAATCACGCTACCAACGACCACGTCCGAAGGAAAATGCTGATGAGCCTTCACGCGCGAGACGCTAACTAGAGAAGCCAGACCGTAGGCCATGACTTTCACGAACGGGCTGGGATATTCGTGGGCGATTACTCCCGCTACAGACCATGCTGCGGCTGCGTGCTCCGAGGGAAAAGAGGTTCCGCCATTCTGAAAAAATGCCCCGCTCCCATTGCCCT
>Ga0137394_10000736_pt1 | contig 22755 bp, 34 predicted proteins | sample czobulk116metaG_FD_108278 | JGI IMG/M metagenome (GOLD analysis project Ga0137394, IMG submission 108278) | Vadose zone soil microbial communities from Angelo Coast Range Reserve, California, USA - czobulk1.16 metaG | ecosystem: Environmental > Terrestrial > Soil > Vadose zone | place: USA...
CCAGTTCGCTGTTTCTCATGCGGGAAAGTCATTGGTGACAAATGGAATGCCTACCTTGACCTCCTGGCAAAAGACATGAGCGAAGGGTCCGTCCGAAATCCCGCATCCGTTGCTTCGTCTCCTGTCTCAACTGCTTCTTCAACAGGGATGCTCTCGATGAACTGCAGCTTAAAAGATACTGCTGTAGGCGTATGGTTCTCACGCATGTAGATTTCAATTAAAAACCCATCCAATTCAAATGTTGGGGGTTTTTCGAGCTTTCCCCCCCCCCCCCCAGCTTACTTATCGCGCTGACTGTTACTCTTCCAGCCATGGAGAGAACGAAGGATCGGGGCCAATACATACAGTAGAGCCTGTTCTCCCTGTATGTTGGTACCAACAATGTGTCGTCCTATCCCCAACCTTGTCCGCATGCCCCTGGATGGTCACTGTCAATGTCTACAAGATCCGGGTCTGAACATCACACATTTCCGTACTCGGTTGCCCTGTTGCATAACGCTCCGAGGTTAGACCCTTGCGGCGCCACCAGGAATCCACAATTGTGCCATCATACTCACGAGGTACTGTTTCGCTCTCTCTTCGACGGAAAGACACCCGGTCCCAGAAAGCAGGGAGATCGATGGATTTGACGTATTGTATCGTATTGATTAAATATGAATCCTCTGCATTTAGTACTCAAAGTTCATCCACATCCACCTCAAATACGCCTCGTGCCACCTTTGCCGTATCCATCGCTGCGAGCTACGTCCCGAGGAGAAAAGAGTCCTTGCCAAAGCACGACAATCAGAAAAGTTAGGGTTGTATATTGTCGTCGCATCAACGAACGGTATCGGTAGACACAGCGCGCTAAAGTGCCCTCCATGCCCCCATTCGGAAGCAGAGACACGCGGACCATCCAACAAAACCTTCCGGAAATGCTTCAACTCCATATAAATCACACCAGGAAAAAAGCTATTAGTGGCTCGTAGGTAGTACCCCTCGAACCCACAGCGCAGTAATCAAGGTCGAGCGAAAAGCGCAGATCCCCCCCGGGCCTGTAGCTATCCTAAAATTTCTGCAGTATCCGTTGAGCATCAGTCTGCCCGGCTCCTGCGGGTCCGGTTGCGGGTGCGGAGGACTCCGAAGCGGCCGCATCGGCCCTGCGGCGGCGCGAGAATGTCGAGCCCCAATTGGCGAGGGTCGCGAGCGCGGCCGCTGGACCCGCGGCCGTCTGTCTCGGTGCAGGGGCGGCGAGTGGCGAGCTAGATGGGGGTACATGAAACGACGTCGTTCGCCGCCGCCTGAGTAGACTCGCCATCCCTTCTCCCGAGGTGTCCACGGGCGGGGGTGCCATCATCATCGTCGTTGTCGTCTCCTCTTCGAGAACTTGCGGTGTGGTGATGGCCGTGGTCGGGACCGCCTTGGCCGCGCTCCCGCCCGTGCCCCCGAAAGCCGGAAGCCGTGGCGCCGAATAGCGGGAAGATGCACGCGAACCTGGGCGTAGCGGCGATGAAGGATGTGGGGGATGTGGTCGTCCTGGTACTGCCGTCGCATACGAAGACTGCGCAGGAGACGACGATACTGGCGGAGCTGGAGGCGATGGCGTGCGTAGGGGAGAGGGCCCTGCGATTGGCGCGAGTGAAACTATATCAGGTGGTGCTGGCTCAGAGGCGGCCGAGGCTTGAGCTAAAATTCGCGACAGAGAGGACGGTCCCGCTACCGGTGCCGTTGAGTTCGTTCCTGACCGCGCTGCCGGGAAGTGCCTAGAATTTGGGGCGCGAGTTGGATGGAAAGACTCTTCCACTTCATTCTCGAGTGGTGCGGACAAAGTAACGGGATGGCCTTCTCTCGGTTCGGCCGCAAGCGAGGCCTTTTTGGAGTTTTGCCGGCGTTTCGACGCACCCGGCTGAGTCCAGTCCTCGACCTCCAACATGTAATACTTCACACCGTCGCCGAGGCCATATGGATTGCTGCTCGGGTCCTGCAGAAGACAGTGTCAACGGGGTCCAATGCACCATCATTTCCACCAACGAACCTTCGGATCAACCACCCGCTCAGTTATCGATGTGATTCTCGCAACTATCCATTCGCGCGTCTTCAGCTGTTCGGCCAGGTGTCCAGTTGCTTGGAGGAAATAGTGAGGGAACGAAACTGATAGCCCGAAGTCAGTATTAATCTGAGGCCAACTCAGATATGAAAGATACGTTCAGACCGCAGATAGTCCGTTTGGGTGAAGCGAATGAAACGTTTTACGCACCATTGAATGCGGCCCAGGGCTTCGATATAGAATTGCGCGTCGGCAGGAAAAGTGCGAGATCGCCCTTGGCGAAATTCCGGAAGGAGATCTTCCCCTTTGCACGCTCGCGGTACTCCTTGCATTGTTTCTGCCACTTGCGAATGGTAGAGCCCGTTTTCGATACCACTTCTAGAAAATGGTCATGGTCGAAGGAACGTAAGATCTCAACGGCTCCCGCAGGATCGGAGGGGTCAACAGGCGAAGGTTCATCGAGCGCGATGATGGGCCCGTGTTTCGTGCTTGCAACGAACGTGTGAGACTCGGCGAGTTGGCCGACAGACTTGGACATCGAGGGATGAGAGATGGCCGCCTGGGCGAGCGTCAATGCCTTGAAATGAGCATTGCGATACGCGATGGAGGTTTCCAAGAGCTGCGCCATGAGGCGTTCTGCCCCCTCTACCTTGTGCTCGAAGTCCGACTGCGAGACGCGGCCAGACCGGATGTCGTCCCGAAGAACATTCTCTACATGCCGCGCGTCCTTGAGCTCGCGCTCGACACGCTGGAGTTCCTCCCGGAGGCTGACGTCACCGGCCTCCTTCATCTCTATCTGGGCTAGAGCCTCCTGGAGCTGACGCTCTAAATCCTCTTTCTCTGCTCGTAGCTCGAAGAACTGATGCTCCAACACCGCTCGATCTCCATCGGCCTCGGCAACGTAGTCACGTAGTTGCCTGTCATGCTCGCTCGCCTGTGCACGTAAGAGCCTGTCCTTCTCCTCGCTAGCTTCCTCCAGCGCTTGTTTCATTTCGGACCGTTCTTTGCACATCGTGTCGATTTTCCCCTCGAGATTTTCCCCTCGAGCACGTGCCTGTTCGAGATTTCGGAGGGTTTCATCCTGAACTTTGAGAAGCTTCGCAATTTTTGCGGCATTTCGAGCCTCCAAGACCCTGATCTCTTCCGCTTCCTCACGAGCTTGAGCCGATTGTTGCCGAAGGACTTCTGCAGCTTTAGTTTGGTTTGTTGCCTCTGAGAGGGCCTCGGCCAACTCCTGTTGTTGTCGCTCGACAGATGACAGAAGATCCCTGTGCCGGTCTTCCAGGATACGGCGCGCTGTAGCCTCGGACTCTACCTGCGCACGAGCCTGGTGTAACTCTCGCCCGAGTCGTTCCACTTGTTCATGTTCAACGCTAGGGGTCCGAAGCTGCTCTTTAAGATGTGCGATTTCGGCCTTCAAGGCGCGACGCTCCTCGTTGAATAACGCCTCGCTGTCGGCCTTCCTCACTTCAAGGTCCCGTAGATTCTCGGCAAGCTCTTGGAAAGCTTGATCATCGGCGTCGGATACTGCGCGAGAGGAGTGACGTCAGTTGAACAGCCCCTCCAGACGCGAAAAGCCCACGCACAACGTCTCCGTGAAAAGGCCAACCGTGAGGACGAAAGCACTACATATCAAAGTAAACAGCTAGCTTTGAATGGGATGGTATGAGTGACGTACGTGATCGCTCTGCAATTCTATCGAAGCCTGCCTCGAGAGCATCCATCTTATCGACCAATCTCTGGAGATTCATGCGGGTTTCTCGAACATTTGCTAACGCCACACCATTATCCTTGAGCGACTGAGCATACTGCTCTAAGTCTTCCAAGATGCGCAATAGACCTGTTTGTCAAGGGGATACGTCACTCAATCCCGTACTTCTGCCGGGATAATAGTCCAAAACGCACTGCTAACATCAATCCGCTCTAAAGTATATGGACTATCGGCATCTCTGCCTCCAGAAGGAGAAAAGTCGATTAAGGGAACCGCATCGTCCATACCCTTGGGATCGAAAGGGAGCTGACCGTGCACCTCACCACGGTATACCAGACGGCGCTTGCGTTCGGCAGCCCTTGACAGGATGTAAGCGGTACGTATGCGAACAAGTTGGACACATACGAAAGCTTCGCCATTACCTCCAGAATGGCTTGGCATCGTTTGTAGAAAAATCTTGCTGTATGAATGGCATAAAATGGCTATTTTCGAAGGAATGAAAGCACCACTGCCACAGACCAAATTCTTTCCGACGGACAATCTCGATGAGCGTGGCGCCATAAGTAAATACCAGGTTGTGAAGCCGCTGTATATGAGGGAAAGCATTCTTGGTTCTGAAACTAGATTGCAACGCGGTCAGATCGGCAGGAAGTGAAACCAGGTCGTTGTTCAGGGTGCTAATTTGTCGAAGACCACGCAAACAGTGTTCCGTGAATGTGTTCTAGAGTGACATGGACATGAGAGGGGAACGATATAAGGACTACTCAGCAATACCTTCAATGTTGTGATAGATGATACAATGTTCCTGATTGACGTATCCAATTGGCGGAGCTCTGGAAAAGAATTCAACAACGTCAAGCGGAGCTAGGGGGGTCACCCCACCTGGCCGAAGAGCCTCGACGTTAGCCACGGGACCTGGGCGACGATGAGTAAACGATATGGGACAAGCCGAGTGTCCAAATATTACTATCGAAGCCTGATACAACTTCCGAAATCTTGCCGTGCAATTCACGAGTTAGCTTATCTAACGCTTCGGCTTCATCCAAAAGCCTGATAATGTCATTTGAGAAGGTCGAACATATGACCGCAGCTCGGACGTACCTCGTATCAGAAAAGCTTGATCTGACCTCAGCCGCACCGTCGGAAAGCCTCTTCATGCTCGCCTCGATTTCTTGGAAGCGTTCTTGCAGGTCCACTGTCCTGACATAAGCACGCGCACGTTCGAGAAAGAGAAACAAAACTACCATGCGTTCTTCGACAAGTATCTGCGACTTGGCGCATCTTCTCCGCAGAGACATAATCCCCTAGTGTACGTGCCCTGCTCCCAGCGTCCATCGCCCGTTGGACAGCAGATGACATGAACTCGCGGTGAATCTGGACACGCGAGGCCATTTCCAAGTCGGCATCGACGCTGACAATGAGAGTGGCCTGTTTCTCTAGTTCCCGATGCGCCCCTGCCGCGACGCCATCAAACACATCGGCAACATTGAGCACATTGAGATCGAGAACCGTCGATGCGATCCGCAACGCGGAATGTTGACATCGCATCGACTCCAGGGTACGGGTTATTGATTGTTGGTGTGCCAACGCAGCCTGATGATAGGAGGCGCCTAACTGCGACGGTCTGAATGGTGGCGTCGCAGTGATCGTTTCTATTTCCAGGTGTTACGCGGGCCCACGGGCGCTTTGAAGTGAGGAGCGTACCTTCTATCGGCGGCTGCAATGGAGGTTGTAGATGAAGCACCTTTATCACCTGGTCGAAGTCTTCATCCAAATAGTACTTGTTGAACACGAATATCGACTAGCGCAATGTCAGGGACAAGAGGGCACGGAGCAAACGCAGGATACGGGAACGACCAAAGTTTGACGCACAAGCCATACGCACATAGATTGGCTTATACGTAGATGGAGATGGGGATGCCAAAAACCAAAAACATAGCGGAATTAGATGACGCACCTGGTCCTGTGCCCCCGCGAGATCCCGCACATTGTCCGTTCTTAACCTCCGCCCGTCTGAAAGATACGCCAGTACCGCACTCTCTTCGATCCCAACCTCCTTGCATAGGAATAGCTCGAGGCTTCCAATTCTGGAGAGCGTTCAGTCGACGTGCTATTCTCATTACGTGCCCACGCGGTACCTTTCGATGTCCCAAAGCGTGGCACTCGTCTGCTCCCCCGGTAAGCAATGTAGCTAGTGATACATAGAAGGGACATACCTGGAATACTTCACCGTCTTCAGCCCTACATATTTGGATCATCTTCACGTGTTTATCTGAGAGAGGAGGTGTTGGTGGTTGGCCAGAAAGGCACGCGCACTTACGAATAAGCTGTACCTGTGGTCTCCTGAAAAGGAAGGTTGACGCCCGCTTCTCCATTCCTCAGTTATCGTAGTTACACTTAATCGTAACCGTAATAAAGATCAGCATAGTGAGGTGACGAAGGCGTCAGATAACAGTGAAGGTAGTCCCCTCCTCTTGTGACATAGAGATACCAAGGGCGCGCTGGGACTTGGACTCTAGGATACGTCACAACTGAGCCCCGTCTAAATAGACAAGAATGTGCGGCTTCAAAGTCACGCATTATCTTTTTGAAACATATAAACGCAGCAGTCACAAGTGTCAAGCGACATGGTCGGACGGTGGCACCGTACTACTAGTGGTGGCGCATCGACAACACCCAAAACGCGTCGCGTGCGTGGAACTGCAAATAGCAACTCACGTGCCGCCATCCAATCTTTCATACAACACTGCCGACGACGCCGACAAATCCCAAATGGCGTTCAAAGCCCTCTCAAAATCAGAAAAATCCTACATCCAAACATCTCTGCAAGCCCAAACTCCACTCCGCGCTGATGGCCGTTCGCTGCATCACTTCCGCGCCATCACCCTGCAGACCGGGGTCGTCCCGATTGCGAACGGCAGCGCACATCTCAATCTCGGCCGATCTTCCGACGAGAGCATAGGCGGCACCGAAGTGCTCGCGGCCGCAAAGCTCGAGGTGGAAGACATAGGAGTCGTCGGCCATGGCCACGGTGGTACTGGCATCGAGGGTGGCAGGATCGTATGCACCGTATCATGGTGCGTCGACTCCCCCCCTCCCTCCCCTCCCCTTTCCTTTCTGTCCTCTCGTTCTGTATAAAGAAACTGAAAAGAGGGGCCGATAAGAAACAGTTCTCCCGCCGCGTACTCTTATCTCTCAGCGCCGGCGCTGGACGATCTCCAGCACGACTACAGCGCGACGCTGAACGACGTCCTCTCGCACGCCTCGCTGCGCCCTTCGAACCTCGGCATCGTCCCAGGGCGCAAAGCCTGGCTCCTGGCGCTCGACCTCACGGTACTCTCCGACGCGGGGAACATCTACGACGCCCTTTTCATGGCCGCGCGAGCCGCACTCTGGGACACGCGCGTGCCGAGGACCAGAGCGGTCGAGTATCGCCCCGACACCAAGAAAGAGGGAGACATGGACGTCGACACCGAACTGCAAAGCGCGCTCGATACGAGACCGTCGACAAACGCCCCAGCGACCGACTTTGAACTCGAGGATTACTGGGACGATGGGGCGGTGTTGGGCGGACGAGATGTATGGCCCGTGAGCGTTACCCTTAACCTGGTACCGGTTTTTTTCTTCCCTTCTTCCCTTCCTTCCTAATGTTCATTCGGGTTCCCCCCCTCTGCGCGCGATATGAACAAGTTTCCGGGCGTGCACTTCCTTGACGCAACAACACAAGAGGAAGCCGCCCTGCCCACGCGTTTGATCCTGATATTTTCCTTTCCCGCGGGATCGCCCGCAGCGCTTCATGGAATGCACTTACTCGGCACAGGAGAAACCGACCTCGCTCAGATCGAGTCATTAGTAAAGGTGCGTGGCGTCAGCGCTGTGTCCCACACCGCGAAATACCCAAGTCCTGTTGTCCGCAGGAGGGGGGGAAGTACGCATCAGATATATACTCGGCATTGAACGCCAAGTTGAAAGACGAGGATCTACGCCGGACAGAGAAAGCGCAGATCAAGTTCTCCGCGGCACGTCGATGAATAAAAGGAGTTATTGTCGTTTAGGTTTGCGCGTGCGAGAGAGCCTGCAATCCTTGCGTTACGTTGGGCGTTGTGGTGACCGTGACTAGATGGTTTCCCATTTCCTCCCTTTGTTGAGTGTGCCTGGTATTGTGATAGAACGGCCGGTCGTGCATACAAATGGCACCAGGGTATAATCGCTGATAGGCCATATAAATTCTGTCACCTGCGGACACACCATCGCGAACTGCAAGAGGATTGCCATATTACGGGCCCATGACTCGCACCAGACAATGGGACGTGGCTGTGCCATGACTCTGCTCGAGCTGGCGAGTCAACCACCAAGCTTCAGATATTAACGGCTACATTCAATGATTACCTGTTTCGGTCTAGTGCAAGTTGTACTCATTATATTTATCCCCGTTGCCTTAGGGCTGCGTAGTGTGCAGACAAAGCTCACGGCATTATCGCGTTATCGTTTACCACGCGGCCGCAACTGCGGCTATTACCATGCCAATGAAGTTACAGCTACAGTCGCCCTGTCTTCCTCAAATAGTATCGCAGCAGATCTCGCACCCCCTCTGAGTCGAAAGTATATCACGTAGGATCCAAGGCGCATGCACATCATCAGATTCAAAGTCCCCGTCATCAAACGACATTGTAGAACACAACTTCATTTCACACATTATGATAACACTTGGATTGTCACAAAAGGAAGTGAGGCGGTACTTGGAACTAAAACAACAAAAACACTGATGGAAGGAGGGTTGCTGGAAAGTCTGTTCACCGTGTTACATGGCATATCTTTAGGAACCACGGCCGTGAGTTACAGGGCTTTGAAATGTAGGTGAAACGACGTACTTCCGTGTCCACTCCCGCGCAGTCGCCTCATATCGAGCACGGTCGGTCTTGTACAAGTGCGCAATGTCAGGTACAAGCGGATCATCGGGGTTCGGGTCCGTTAACATCGAGCAAATGGACAAGAGCACTGAACAGTGTCGCGCAAAAAAAGGAATGCGAACTTTAGATCGATGCCCCGGTAATCGAGAAAAAAATAAAGTACCCTTGGAGATGGTAAGTGCTGGCGACCATTGGTCTCTCAAGATGTCAAGACAGATCGATCCATTAGCATTGATGTTGGGATGATAGATCTTGGTGGTGAAGCTGACTTTCGGCGGCTTGAAAGGATAGTCCGTCGGGAAGGTGATTGAAAGGAAAAAGACGCCACCAGCGTAAGGAGAGTCGCTCTAATGACACAAGGACTAGGTTACTGGATGGGGGTCGATGAGCGCCAACAAAGCTTACAGGGCCCATGATTGTCGCCTGCCATTGGAACATATTGTCACCCGTCGGTCCAGCTGAGCAGGAAGATGGGGGGTCACGGCCAAGGTCAATCAATTCCTGTAGGAGAGAAACGTAAGTATTGATTATAAATTGGATATATCAGTGCCGGGAATCGGAAAAGCCGGTACGGGCTGTGGCATCACCCCGAGGCGAGACGAACGAAAAACATGAGCGACGCCCGACGAGATAAAACAAACCTTGTTAATGCGCTTGAGAGCCATTGATACAGTAAAATGCTAAAGACTGTCGTTATACAAGAGGGAATCAAGAAGGGGGGACCAATCAAAATCGCATGAAACAGAACGGGGCAGTGCGTGCGACGGGGATCGTAAAGAGTGGGGAAAGAGATATATTGTGAGTGACTGGATAGAATAGGTAAGAAAAAGAAAGGACGCACTGGGTGATACAAGGGCTGAACGACGTAGGAGGGAAGCAGATGGTGGTGATGGGTGAAGCTGGGCGACTCGACCCATCGCAGTTTATTTGGGTTGCTTTGTCAGCTATTTGTCCCAGCCACAAGCAGCGTTGCCCGAGCCCAAGGGTCCACGGGCTTTCCAAGAGTCCAGACGAGTCATACTCACACGCCGCTTTGTCTTGTCTTTCAGGGGTCACAAACGAAATTTGCTGCGTTCGGTCCTCCAGGAACGCCGCCGCTATTCTGGCGCGTACACGACCGCACCGTTTTCCTAATAGACTTATGGGAAACACCCTTTGTCTCCCAAAAATCCATCTAACGGTCAGTCGGGTGGTTGAATTGCACCAGATAGCTGGGTCAATCGGCGGCTAGAAGTAGGGGACACGCCGGTTCCTCGAGGCCAGGATAAATCACAGTACACCGTCGATGCCTATCACATCTCTGGTCCAGGCTCATGATTCTTTACTCGATGGCGTTTTGAGAACAATTGATACCCACGGCCCACAGTTGTGTGGATTGGAACTGAAGTTGTGAGGGCCAGTAGTGCAATTGTCTGTGGTTATCTCAGTAACAAACAATGAGCGCTATGAGCGATATAACAACCTTTGCTCGTGTGATTGAGCTGCACTTCGTGCCTCGCAGCCTTGCAGCACTACAGTACCCTATTCTGTTGCCAAATCAGGCTTGGTCACCATGTGGCGACTCAACACTCCCGTAGATCGATAACGATCAGCCTTGAGCAGAGCGAGTGTTTGCGAAATGACCACGGCTACATTGCCTCCTTATCCCTCCTCTCACGCACGCTCTCAGCTCTCTCACTCCCAGCTCACGTCGCTCAACCAAACGATATCCCTGTCCATACAACAAACGCTCGACCTCCCACCGCATGCCCTAAACTCGGCCGCGCCAGCAGCCTTTGTATCCTCTTACGTCCGAGACATCGCGCAGCGCAACCTAGACGCGTTAATATGGGACGCAGACCCCAAGGCCAAGGCGAAGCCGAGAGCCGAGACGACCGAGGCACGGACCATCCATGCGCGCACGCTCCTCCTCGCCGAGCGACTCGCGTCGACGAGCGCGCTGGACCCCACTACCCTCCTCGACCTTAGCATCACCTACGCGTCCCATCCCACGCGCCTCCGCTCGCTGTTCACCAACGCCTTCTCCAGCGCCCCCTCGCTCCTCACCTCCACTGCCGCATCTGCGCTCCCCGCCTTCACCTCCGTCCTCCGCTCGCACAGCACAATCGGGCTCCACGGCCTCCGCAAGACCGCGCACGCGATCCTATGCCTCCTGCGCGTCGCCCCCCGCGAGCTTCTCCGCGCCTTCGCACACAGCAAGGACTTCACGCTTGCACTGACCCAAGCGTACGACGTGGGTCTCGGGACTGCCTCCAGCTCGTACGGCCGCTTGTACCTCCCCGTCGCGGGTGCACCGCAGCGCGAGCCAGACGACTGGGAGGTCCTCTTCCTGCTCACCAAAGCAGACCTCCTCGACGCATTCCACATCCTCGTCACCGCGCTCCTGAACGTCCTCGCGGCGCTCCCGTCAACAGACCCCTCACTCCCCGCAGAAGCCGAGCACGCCTTTGACGCCATCTCTGCGCTGCAAGCTCTCCCCGCGCCCCCAAGGCGCCCTGACGACCACACCCCGCCGACGCCATTCCTCAATCGCAGCTTGCTTGCGGACTACCAGCACGCGTACGACCTCTCCGAGGCCCTTCCACGCGCACTACCCCACGGCGTCGCCGCAGACGACGCACGTCTCGAGTGGTTGTCGGCCGTTCTTCGCGAGTTCGACGCGGACCTCGGCGGTGAAGGGCTCTCGGCTGCAGGACCGGCGCGCCGCGGAGATCCGGGTGCGTTTAGGCTACTGCTTGGCTCTGGCATGCACCGTGGCGTCGACGACCGTGGTCGTGCTGGCGCCACTCGCGCTGGCGAGGCTGTAGTTGCGACTTTGTCTTGGGCCGCCACCGCGTCTGGCAGTAAAGTGGTTGACCCTCGGGTCGACGAGGTCCGTGCGATCCTGCCCGATTACAAACCAGAGTACATCGAGGCACTGCTGCAGCGCACGGAATACGCAAGTGTCGAGCGTGTGGTCGAAGCATTGCTAGAGGGGACGGCACCCCCGCCGGAAGCAATACAGCAGCATGTTACCTCGAAGGCTCAGACGTCCCAAGCACGAGAAGAATTTGAATATACGCGCGATCGGCTGAACATTTTTGACGGAGAAGACATGGATCTTTCGAAGATGAGAATTGGAAAGAAGAGGTTTTCGTCTTGCATCTATCTACCGCATTTAATTTACTCAATGATCTCGTCTGGCGGGGCGGTACTAGTGACGACGCGATGACGGTGCTCCGCGACCGCTCTTTCATGGAGCAAATGAAAACCGACATTCTACGGCGCGTCGAAGAGCCAAGCGACTCGGAAGACGAAGAAGCGAACATCTTCGGCGTCGCAGGCGGTCGTGTTAAAGGCAAAGGCAAGATGCGCGAAGTCGCGTTCGACGACGAGCTCGAAGACGTCGGCAGCGTGCGCGTCGCAGGTGACGGCGAGGAGAGCTCGGCAGACGATAACGATGATGTGGACGAAAGGGACGAGGAGCCCGAAATGACGCCCCAAGCGATCGTCGAGCTCGCATATATTGAGAATCCAAAGGTTTTCGAGCGCGACGCCGCCACGCGGAAGAGCAAGGAACGCGCAGTGCTGCGCGCAAGGACAGGTGCGTCGGACGACGCCTCCACTCGTCACTTATGATATATACTGTACGCGTGATGGCTGACTTGCGCGCACTTCATTCCTCAAGGTTGGGTGGACGAACAAATCGAAGGGTTCAGAATCATGCTCGATCGAGACGTACGTCCAAAGCTTCTCCGTCACCACATGAAATGCGCACCTCATGTTCTGATTATTTATTCATTTTCGTTTCTCTTCCTAGCCAAAATTGAAAGAAAAGATGCTCGCAAGACACGAGTTTTCGGGCAACAAACCCCTCGCGAGATTGTCGTCTTCTCGCCCCAGTGCTCGCAGTCGGAGTCGCAGTGGAACGCCGGACCCTCAGCCCGCACGCGGACGTGGAGAGGACGGGCGTGGCAAACGCGGTCAGACTCGCGGCCATGGACCTGGTCGCGGTCGCGGTCGAGGTCGTGGGCGTGGACGAGGAGAAAATACGGGGCCAGAAACAGGAGGCGGCGGTGGAAGCGGCGACGGCGGGGACACACGGGACACACGGGGTCGCGCATGGAAAGACAAAAACAAGGCGCGGCAGGGGAATCACGATCGGAAACGAGGACACGACAAAAAAATGGCCAAAGCAGGAGGGCCGAGTTAGTTGACAGTAATCAAACTTGTGTACAAATTACATCGATGATATATGACGGGCCATTGCTCGCAAACAACCCTGCATCAGAGTGGACCCGAATTTTATTTTATTTTGGTTTCCAAGGCTGCAGTCAGTAGAGCTTTCCTCTGAACAGGGGTTTGAAGCTATGTTCAATGGTCTTGTTGACAATGGACAGGTCTAGAGTGTGCACTAAGTGTCAACATCTTCCTCGGAAGAGATAGACGGTGGAGGAGACGGGACGCGCCTAAGTTAGACCCCATGTTTATGCAGGCCATGTATTTTAGAGTCGATGCGTCAACGACCGACCCTATTATCTCGACGTAAGTATCTGTGACCCCATGGGCCGGTGGAGGCTAATGATGAAGCCGCGGCGCAGCGCATCAGTAGGCAGGTCGTTGGAAAAACGCTCTCGGACGCGGCTGAGGGACGTACCGGGGGCAGCAACACCTTTATTTGCCCACCATCAGGAGCCTCCATAAGAAAGTACGTTTCGTCGTTGGAAAACTGTGAAACGACAAACGAGACAGAGATGAGAAAAAAAAAAACGCGGTTCTGTGGGCCAGGGATGGGATAGGGGCGTTTTTGGGAGGACGCACGTTGAGGACTTTGCCCGTCATCCTGACGGGATGTGACGCGCCCACGAAGTCTTTGAGGCGTGCAGAGTTGACGCGAGTGGATACGTGGTCTTCGGACATCGCGATGGTCGTGTCGGTTTGTGATGGTACGCCAATACTGTATCGAGGCGCGACGCGCAGGGATCGTGCGCGTGTGCGCGTCTTCTGGATGACGTAATATACACAACATCGCGGCAAGTCGATGTCGTGCGTAGGTTATGGTTCACAACACTCGAAGTCCAAAGAGTCAGACGAGATGGAACACTCGGAAAGTAGACGATTGCTCCAAAGCGCGAGTGGATGCCGTACCGCCGTACCAAGAGTCCAAGACAATCATTACGCCGCAAACGGCAAGTTGCAATGCAAAGTTCATGCCCAATCAATGACACACCGTGACATACGGTTTCAGGCATCCTTAGACACTGCAAGATAGAAATGTGTTCGAGAGAGTATATGGACAATATCCTCGCATTTGTCGCCTCCACTATCACCATTTAGCTCACAACCCGGTTCCACATACACCTCTAGGCTTTCAGCCGCGCCATAGAAGATCTGGATTCACGAGCATTTGATAGGCATCTCCAGATCGTATCATCATTCTAGCAAAGCATTCCTACTGTAGTCTTTTGCCAAGCGTCCACTGTAATCAAGCAACGGCATGCTTATGTCACACGGTACTCGAACTCTGTCGGCGTTCTATGTGCTAGTGCATTGTCCCGCATTGGTTTCTGGTTCCAGTCTCTCGGACGGGTTCTTTTAGTACAGCGTTCTCTGGTGGTCAGCTCGAGTCTTTCTGTTTCATTCTTGTGGGATCCTCCCAGAGTCGTGGTCGCTACAAACACGGCCGTTGAGTCGTCCTGACTCGAATACTACCCTTTCCCTTTCCTGTGAAGTCATTCGTGATCGTGCCTTTCTGGGCCGTTAGACCTGAATTGGGACTTATGCGACGCTCTCGTCGTAGCTGTGGTCAAAACACCCCGGAAGATTCGGGGAACAGAGTATGTCTCAAGGGGTTAAACCTTGTGCAGGAAGACATCCGTCGAAATCAGTTTCTCACCAGACTATCGATCACCCGCCACACAAAATGTCACAGATCTTCCTTGTACTATAACATGGCAACACCCCAGGCACGCTTAAAGATGACGCCCGGATCGGAGACGACAGGTATCGAATTTGATGTCAAGAAAGCGTCTGAGAAAGTACTGTAATGTATTTCGCGGTAGAGTATAATACGTTCTGACAGTCTAGGGAACTTGTACAATATCGCGGGGTCAAAATGCACAACTACGTATAATATCGAATACTTTTGCAATTGTAGACAATGTCACTGAGTGCTCACTGGGACTGAAGATCTGAAGTATCACAGTCACATTGATTTGTTGACATGCGGAGTGTTAGTTGGCGCCGGCGATGTGCCCGAGTACAAATTCGGGTATTTGGGTCGACCTGTCCCCCTTCGACCAGCTCCCCACCCACTACGTCCGTTGATTACACCAGCAGCAATATTCAAGCAGAGTGTGTATCGTGACCTTTTTTTGGCTAGCAGAGACGATGTTCTCGTCGTTGCAAAACACATTGAGCAATATTCCGGGGCCATCCCGCATTGCAAGCGCGGTCGTTTCTCCCATCGCAACCATGATAGAGTATCAGAACTTTTCATCACCCCATACCGTCCTTCAGCAATGTTTGAGCAAATTGGAACACCTCGAGGCCCTTCTTCATGGACTCTCGGTCAAGCGGCGGGGGAAAATCGACATGGCCGCTCAAAGAGGTGCATGCAAAAAACTTAGGGATGTTGAGTTCGAATTGGATAGGTATGTTCTACTAAGTTTTATCTCCCCTCTCCAGCTCTAAACCTGGAGTGCGGTCAGGTTCTTCGAGGAGTACCGTACGCTGTGCAGGCTGTATAACGAATCAAATTTTCGGGGTCGTTTTCCTGGCACCCTACTCCATAGGCATATATTAGATTTCGAAGAGGATATCATGGTATTCTTTCACGACGTCTGGGTGAGCGTCCTCCAACTCGACGTTCGAACAAATTTTTCCTCATAGTTCCCAGAATACGACGCGTCCTGGAGATCGGGCTATCAATTGGGACATCCTCAAAATGGTGCGATGACACAGCTACTCGACCATCTAACACCTTTCTCATTACTACGAAACACAGAACACAGATTAGCTTGAGACTGCCCCAGAAACCTTGATTTGACACTGTGACTCTGAGTCGGGACATCATGCATCATGTACCAATGGACTTCTGCAGGCAGCACTCATGATCCAGCAGTATATAGAATACACCTATCCTCCTGTAACTGTAGGCCCTTTGTCAAGAATAGATACAGTTTAGGAATGGGTTGTCGATGGACGGGGGTTTAAGCTTTAAGTTGAGCGTGAGTAGGAGAGCCTCGGAAGTTGGATTGACTCGCGCCAGTGAGTCAGTGACGATGGGCATCTCCACTCAGGAGTCGCCTAACAGACTACATCTTCCAGTTGTGCTCTTATTCCTCACAGTAGCTTTTCAGTGCCTAGGTGCACGAGCCAGAGTCAGATGGGCGTGTGAGTTGTATCGCATGGTATACCCTTAGTGCTCCGGCGCCTACGAACATGAAACAATGACCTGGCCACCCAGCATAGGACAGAGCCTGAGGGGGGGGGGGATGGAAGACAACAAGAAGATACATTTGCCTAAAATCGCATTGAGGATATTCAATATAGATCCAGGACAAGGACGCGTCACGGTCATTTGTCTGTTGTTCTTGTTCTGTCACGGTTGTGTTGGTGCTGTGCCACGGGCGCTCGGGCTGAATAGGATGATCACAACACTCTGCCTTGGGCAGCTACCTACTCACACAATCTACGGCCCACGATTCTGCGATCATAACGTTCGAGCTGGAGTGCTGATTGCCGTGCCAGTGTAGCCCCAAAACAGCAGACGACATGTCTTCGGCGGCGTGGACCAAATTCAGCAGCCTTGTTTGGCCACCTCGCATCGCAGAGGCTATCATTTCTCGCACGGCGACTACTATAGAACAACATCGAGCCTACTTGTCGCCATATGCCACTCTTGAACGATGTCTGACCAGGTTGGAACACACCAATGCGCTTCTTCGGGGCATTTCACCCGAACGACGGCGGAAAATTCAGTCCGCCGCCGAACGAGGCGTTTGCAAATACCTAACGGATATTGAACTCGAGTTGAACAGGTATCCCAACCCGATTCCATCACCCAGTTTTTGATCCTGACGCGCAACATTCTCAGCCTCTTCGACGAGTACTACAGGCTGTGCATGCTGTATAAAGAATTTCCACTTTTCCAGCGTCATATCCCGGGCACGCGGTTTCATAAAACCCTCTTACGTTTCGAAGACGAAGTCATGGTGTTTTTTAAAGATGCTTGGGTGAGCGTGTGTGCTGCCGGTGTCGCCCTCGTCTCTCATATTCCGCCAGAAAACGACGGCACCTGGAGATCGAGCGATTAATTGGGGAATCATCATGGAAATGGTGCGTTGACCTAAGCATCCAATGCGTATCTCTTAACGATTATAATGTCTAGAACATGAACAGAGAGCCTCAGCGACATATAAGTCCAGATCGCTAATCCCAATGTAACACAACGTGGATAGACTAGAGGACTCATTGGCCCACATCCCACGCAGAATCCGCTTTGTACATTAAAATTTCTCTATGCCAGTGGCCAAGTGGCCCGAAGATGCAATAGACAATAACTGAGAAATAGCTCTATGGTCCACCGCGACAGCCTACGGTTTCAACTGTGCGAGATCATCGTTACACCTGGTGACTAGAAACCACGGTTCAGGCAGCTATGAAAGCCCCGATTTAATGCGACTGGTATCGTGACAGTCTCTAACACACTTAAATCATCTTATTATACGGGTAACGCTTCCATCCGACTTGAGGAATAGCACATAAACTCTGCGTTCTCTAACCTAAGAAACGGCGCACACTTCTGCCGAGAGCAAATATTGTGTGTGATGTGAGTGAGAAGATATGGAATATATCAAAGATGATATGAAACGATTCTGTTCGTTCTCTTGGCATCCAAACCCGATGCACAAGTCCCAAATTGCGCCTGATAGATAGCCAGTATCGTAAAGCTTGCTCCGCAGAAGGCCTATCTGCGGGGTTGCTCTGCATCATAGATTCGATAAGAGGTGCCAAAAAATCGCAATTGGAATATTTCTAAGTGATGGTCCATCAGCGGATAAGGAATTTGGGCACGTCAATGAGCGTACTTCGTAAAATGTTTGCCGGAAAACATTGCCTATCGTGAATATGTCAACTTTGAATGGGTCATAGGGCACTTCATCCGACAACTCTGGTACGTCCTGATCGCGTCCCGCGGTTCCCAGTACCAGCTCTCTTTGCGATCCCGGAGGGAAGTATGAGGAGATTCCGAAGTCCACAAAGTAATACTTGACTCCGAGTTCTGACCGTGGAATCACCGGTGCGGGAGTTGAAACATCATTAAGGAACCTATCCCTCACAGGGTGGAACCCAAGCGGAAACATGTTTGTAGCATCCATCATAATGTTTGGAGCAGAACAGTCCCTAAATTGTACATAGTTAGGAACGTACATGTCCGAGTGTGAGTGGACGCACCTATGTGCAACACCTTTTGAGTGCATGAATGCGAGGCCCTGTAGATGAGGCAGTATCAGCATACGTATAAACTGACAACCAAGGCACTGCGCTGACTTCAAGGAGTTGGTCTGCAAAGTCTAGGATCTCTCCAACCATGAAAAAGGCAGGTTCTTCCCATATTCGCAAGAACGGCATGACTACATATGAGATTGACTCGTCTGAAGGGTCGGCGAATGTGTCCAGGATGGGAACGGAGTGATTGGTTGGATCTTCATAAGAGCCGAGCATCAGCGCTATACGCGACTCTCGATCATTCGTGTCCACTTGTTTTATGTAGACCAGCTTGCCGTCTGTTATGCGAGTCGCGTCAACTAGCCTTGTGCGTACCTGTGCCCACTTAGATGAGAATACGCTCGCGATTGGCCATTTGTGCTTACGGGTAATGGTGCCGAATCTTCTGCGCGTCGCCAATACGTCCCTGTCCTTAACCAAGACGGCGTCCACCCAGGCCGGAGTCGCGGACGGAGCATGTAGCCCCTGGATTCCAAGAACTGCTGGCGGTCTCTCCAAGTAATTTCATGGGAGGACAGATTCTGGTATGGACCACCAGGGTCACGATGGGGTCTACGCTGTGTCTCAGAGCGACCTTGATCCATTGAGCTGGCTGGAGCGAGAGTTGAGAGTTGATACAATGGAGTGGTCGAAGACAAACCAAGTTGTGGGAAGCGTGCGAACGATGTGTCCACATGAGCCGCGCTTGTTCAAAAACTCCCAATTCAAGCTACGCAGGAGTCCCCAAAGACTGCTTAAGTAAGTCAGACATTCCCCGACCCTCAGCGATCGCGGCGACGAAAACAAAGGACTCCACACAGCGATCTAGATTCCTTGTCCTCGGTGCACACCAAGCAAACCTGACAAGCGCAAAACGCCTGGTCATGACAACAAGGTTCTATTGTTTTTCAACAGACAACAGGGTACGTCCGATGCCAGTAGAATAACGCCAGACCGGCCCGCGGAGGGCATTTTTGTCTATGTCCAGAGGAACCCTGACAGTATGTGTGTAACACTGTATTTGCACATGTCAACAATTTGTTTGAGTCCATGCTATTTTCGTTACAATACCCTTTGCAATGCACCGTGACGTTCATATATGACCCCCTACCCACGGGCAACCCCATATCACGACCTTTTACGACTATCAGTGCATCATCTTCCAAGACCCGCAGGCGGGTTCTCAACGCCGATCGACACACATCCCAGCTTTGTACTCACTACACTATTCCTTTACATTTTTCTATCATCAAATTGTGAGTAATACCACCCTTCCCCAATAGCGACCAAAATGGCCTCGCCGCCTCAGTAGTCATACTAATTGCCCTCCCAGCTAGATGCCTTGGGCTGTACTTGGGAATCTTGCCAATGTACAGGCCATCACCGGCGTATTTGTGGGCGGCGTGACGACAGCAGCAGTTCAAAAGTATGCTCCGAACACCGACATGCTCCTAGAAAGTTGCAGGCAGGAATTGGAGGACGTCAAGGCGCGACTGAATGAGATCCCACATGCACGACGGGAGAGAATTTGCGCTGCGGCCGAGCAGGGTCAGTGTAAAAGTCTTGAAAAGCTCGAACAGGACTTGATCCAGTTAGTCCCCTCTACTGATACATCTATGTCCACGTTTTTGATGGATTTCATACGTCCAGACTTTCTGATGATCGCTGGGACCTCAACGAACGTTCTGACTCTTCCTCACTCTGGCAACGACGTTTACCGATGACACAGTTACGGGAAGACATCAAGACCCTGAATGACGGCATTCGGAGACTTCGGATAGACACCTGCGTATGCGACAGTAGTTTTCAACCTGTTCAGATGTTTATGGGTTAACAGAACACAACAAACACTGCCAGTGCGCGGTTCCCGTCTCAAGCACCACCGCAACGCCCCACGGCTGGCTCAAGTGCATGGTCCTCGTCATCCCTTCCTCAAACATCGGCCACTGGTGGTACGATTTTTTCGCTTAGGGTGTGCTTCCACATGTCTGATAGTGTCTAAAGGGTCGCCATCGACACAAGATCGCACTTTCGCAGGGCAGCAGCCTTCTGGACAGAACGAGTACCCTTTACAAACCATTACACATCCTCCGCTTGCTCACACCCGGGAGGGGCGTGAACCCATACCTCTTCCCATAGATATTGTATGAGTACCTTGCTAGTTGCGTCGGGAATGGATGAGCACCAACTGTCCAGCGTGTTTACTAACTAGTTTTAATGGGTGTTAATTACCATGTATTCAGATACGAGCCGCCTAGTAGCCTCCTGTACGCGTTAACCGCCCTCAGATATCAGAGTAGCGAGTAAACAACAATAGATGTATGTTTCTACGGGCAGGTCATGTAGGAGTGAGAATCGGAACGGGTGAAGTTGAGATGGCTTAGTCCAGAAACCAAGCTCAGCGGCTGGCTTCAATCGTAGGGAATTTTGTCAATGAGAAGGACGTGTGTACGGGCGCCAGTACTGTGAAATGGTGTTATGAGACTTCGTTAAAGCAGCAGCGGTACCATGCCAGCGATTACTATGCATGGTACTTGCACTGGCATGAGTTACCTGCAGTGAGTCCGAGTCACGGTGGTACACCACACAGAGTATATCCATTAAAACCCTACCTGGTACGGGACTTCGATGAATGTTAGTGACATTTACCAGCGCTTGAAGGGGTAGGACCCTGGGGATAGATGAGTAGGAACCGAGATGCTCTGAGTGGTCTTCATGGGAAAAATAAAACAGGGTATCATACGAGTCTCAATCATGTTCTCAAGCTCCGGGCCGCGGTCCCAACACGTTCCGAGTTCCCCTGACGTTCTCCTCTGGTTAGTACTACTGCTACCTGTCTACTCTCTACTGACCGGGTCCCTACTATTCGGTCTGGCGTGTATATTTACAAGTGAAATGGTACTGGAAGTTGAAGATTGTCACACAAGTGGCGATTATCATGTCTTTTTGTCAGTGATGATTAATATTGGTACAATACCGTAGTTGCCATGTGAGTCCCCATACAGTACTCTCAAGCGGAATCGTGCATTATCCCTTTATTCAAGTTCTCAATTTGTCTGCTGCTCCATCGTTCAACTAAGACATTGGAGTTCTCAAACTTCACGGCGAGACAAAATCAAATCGTAGAGGCAAGAACACCCAGATTGGAAACAACAAAAGCCACTCCTCGTGGCGGTCTGCTATTGTGTTTGTATTCCCCCATCATTCAACACTCAATCCGATGGTATTTCAACACACTTGGTCGGTAGTGAACGGCGATAGGAATCCACGCGATTTCCGGGAGTGGTGCATCCACCACGTCGCCTCGGTGATTCTATTGTTTATGACAGCCAGCAGGCCTTTGTCCACTCGTGGAAACAACCAATTGTTCTCATATGGCATAGGAGAGTGACTAGCGCACACCACAACAGATCTAGAGACGGCTGGCTTTGACGTCACCGCTTCAGACTATCAGTCGACTTGAAGCAATATTGATGGCAGTAATATGTGCCAATGGAATCCCAGCGCATGCACAAGGGATCATTAATTTCACACCACACTCACATTTGAAAATGTGTACGATGAGCCTGTCGCCCATTTAGCAAGGATTCGACCTAATTCGCCAGGTTCGACTTGAGGGTAGTATGAGATGCCATGGGGTGTATCGAGACGGACCTTGAGAGGCAGGCTTTGTTGAGTTAGAAGACTCCTTATGGGCTTGACAATATTAAAACCTACGCGCACCCTCATTTCGCTTCTGAAAATTTGCTGTCTTCGCTGTCGTGGGCTAGGATGGCCGAAAGGCAGATGTAAACCTCGGATCAGGCCTACTGCGTGTGACGACCGTATTGCATTGTACACACATATGCAGGCGCAGAACTGGGACAAAACATATATTGACGCTCATCGCCCTGACAGTTGCCTTACCTGATACTGTAAATCCCTGCTGTTGCCAGCACTCAAGTACTCAACGGTACCGTGAGAACTACGACATCGGGGCACGAATCTGAGAAGGCTGATTTATCGCTGACCTCGTGTCATTTTCAACTCCGACATGTCGCCGCTTTGGGCCTCTTGCTCGAGCACAACTTACAAGTTTTGTCGACTCGGGGTGTTACAAAGTCGTAGTGCTACAGCTGAGTTAAATTACGTGCAACGCTGTCCTCACTTTACAGCCACACCGACACCCGGCCCTGACAACCAGGTCCCACAGGTGGGGCCGCTGCGCGTTCCGGGGTGCCGTGCATTCACTGGCAATCCATCATACATCAAGCGACGGCGCAGAGGCCAAAGGAAATCACTCCTCGAGGAAGAAGTAATTTCCCGATGCTGAACAAAAAGGGGGTCAGACGGCGTTCGCAGATGTCAACTGGGAACGGACCTTTCTGTTCCTTGTCCTTGACCGAATAGAGTTTATTCACACGCGGGCGAAAGTTGGTAGGGTCGCGACGGAACGTAATCTCCAGCGACTGAAGGAATTTGTTCATCCCTGTCAGTAGTGATTGTGGTCTGCAGTGATTGCGATCGCCATCAGCTTTTGCTATGCATCATACAAGGACAAAAAGGACATACGGAGTGGCGGTGGCAGCGATGGCAGGGGTGCCCTCGAAAACAATGACGCGGTCAGCAAGATAAGTCGCCATTATGAAATCGTGTTC
>Ga0137394_10000737_pt1 | contig 22751 bp, 25 predicted proteins | sample czobulk116metaG_FD_108278 | JGI IMG/M metagenome (GOLD analysis project Ga0137394, IMG submission 108278) | Vadose zone soil microbial communities from Angelo Coast Range Reserve, California, USA - czobulk1.16 metaG | ecosystem: Environmental > Terrestrial > Soil > Vadose zone | place: USA...
CACCATTCGGTTTTAAGTCTGGATTTATATCTGGCTCTTTGGGATGGAATAAAAGTTGTGGCTTGTTCCCCTCATCCATACAAAACTTGTAGCCTAGGAGTTTAGCACGCTCGGCGAGGTTTACATTATCCCAGCTCCAACCGTCGTCATATTCTTCGTCAAACCCGCCCAGTTCTTTTATGGCCTTCGTGGGAGCGATAGCTACATTCGCCTCCCATTCGTCTGGCCTGCAAGCCCTCACGCCGTCTCCGCCCATATACCGGCCATCCATAGTGCCGTCGTGATTTATAGTGGCAGTGGTTACGAATCTGCCTGTTTCTTCTGCAACGCGCACTAACTCTTCAAAACAATTAGGTGGCAGTTCTATAAAGTCTTGGTAAAAGATAACGTACTCAGTATCTAGGCAATGTCGCAAGCCTTCATTCAGCGAGGCATTCAGGTTAGATACTTTCTTCTTGGGCGGTGCCTCAATCTCCTTCACTGGTAATTCATAAAGATCACCAAGGCAAGTCTGTTCGTAAGACTCGCGTACGACTACCCACTTAAAATCCTGGAATGTTTGCGTATCTAAAGACTTTACGGCAGTCAGCTCCCAACCAGTGCGTTTACTGACTGTCAAAACAGCTACTTTCATTTCATCAGCTCCTGCTTGCCTGCATAAGGGCAATTCATCAGTACGCCCCTGTCTCACCTGACTCGATAAAGTCTTTAATCATCCGTTGATTAGCGATGCGCTGGCGCTCTATGGACTTATCTGTAGCACCCGACTGGCGTCTATGCTCTATCAACCACTGGCAGACTCCATGCAAAACAATCAGTTTCCTATGCTGAGGCAGGTGCAGCCGATCTAAGGCCATATCAATGGGTAAACCGTGATCAGTATAGAGCTTACCTACTTTAAGCCCCAAACCTTCTAAGTCTTTATCTTCTACGACAATAGCTTCGATTAATTCTCCTAGCATATGCTTAGTAGCCCTTTCTCTAGAGCGTCAGCGTAATTATACTCACTCCAATTTTGCAGTACGTAATCACGGGTATTGCACTCGCTATACGAGGCTAGCGCTTCATCTATTCTTACGCCAAGATCTACAACATTCGGTTCCGCAACGTAACTTCTGCCTTCAGTATAATCAAACTTATCGCTATCTGTTACAACTAACGGAATATTCATAGCCATTGCCTCGAGCACGGTACGTTGTGAGCCGCCGTCTGATCGGCTAGGTATGACGCAAACCTTGCTTGCTGCATAGAGATAGCGTAAGGTTTGGGCCGAGACGTGCGGCAGAATAGTCACTCCGTTATCTAAGCACACCTGCCAACATTCCTGCTCGTGAGTATCGTACATATAACCGCAGGCGAGCGAGCACAAACCCTTCGTAGCCTCAGCATACAATTCATGACGCTTCCATATAGCAAATGTAGCAGGAAATATTGTATCGAATAATTTTGATTGATCTTTTACTGGTCTGAATAGCTCTGTATTTGTACCAAAGGCTGTAGATACCGGAATACCTCTTTTCATGAAGCCAGGTTTATATACTTCGCTCTCCACAAAGATGTACTGAAAGTATTGTGCGGTACCACCATTCGTTTCTCCGCCCGCAAAGCAAAGCGCCATTGGTATACCTAATTTTGAGGCCGGTTCAGCATTTGGTCGAGTAGTGTCACCCCAAAATAGTAGCGCATCAGGAGAAAAATCTTTTAAATCACTCATAAGTGATTCGTTCGTACAAACTCGAATATTGAAGTAGGGATGAGGAAAGTCGTATGTCATTTTACCAATCGTATAAACGCGGACATCGTACTTTTCTCCCAATATTTGTATGGCGCGAGCTAGGCCATCTTCCCAAGTTATGGCCTGTGAAGGAACGATTTCCCAATCCCAAATGAACGCCAGGCCTTTCATGCCTCAAACTCTCTCTGCCACTGTTCGCTTACTCTTTGCCAGTCAAAATGCTTACGAGACCAGGACATCATCTTGGGACGTACCTTCTCTTGTTCTTTAGGGTGTTGTAGCCACCAGATCAGTGCTTCTTTATACTTCTCAAGATCTTCTTTGTTAAACTCACCTAGAGTCTGTTTGTGGCCAAACTGGATTGTCTCGTCAAGCGCTGCAAAATTGCTGGCTACCGGAACAGCGCCCCCAGCCTGACATTTCATCGCGGCGATGCAACTGATCTCTGGAAAAGGGCAAGGATATACCCACAAACCACTCTCAAAGGTATGTCGCACAATCTCGTGCTGGCCTACTCGCCCATATTCAGTTACGCCATCAAGCTTTTTAGCCTTGGCTATCATATCATCCATCCACTTCATACGTTCGGGATTGCCTTTATGAACAGCGTCGTAGCTCTCCCGGCCGTAGTAGACGTCTAGCGTGGCGTCAGGCACGGCTTTTTTGATATCGGGCCATATGTCGTAGAGGTAGGCCAAGCCGCGTACATGCGAACTCGTGTAGATCATCTTATGTGCGTTTCGTTTGCGGTTAGACTCATATCGACCAGCCTGTAGTAACTCTGGCATTGGGTCTTCCCCGCGCTTCCTGGCTGCCCCGGCTGTAATACTCCATTGTGCGCCCGATACAAGGCTAAGCTCGTAGCTTTCAAACTCGTCAGAATCAATACCGTTAGCGCTCAACATAATCTTCTCGTCAGGTATCATTGGGAATAACGAGCGGTGGTACTTGCTCAGTACAATGCACTTGTCAAAATTGGCTATGCGCTCAGGCGTAAACTCGCCCGGTTCCATAACATCATGCAGCCATAAGTACGACTTGCGGGCGTTTATCTTGCGCTCAAACAAGAACGGTGCGCGCCAAGCTACAAAGATATCAAACTTGTCGTCAAGGTTGCACTCCCAGAAATTACGCCACATCACGCCATCGTGCAGTCCGGCATTTGGGCCGACCTTGCCAAACACGACTACTTTATAGCCTAGATCGCTTAGATGTTTGCTTAAACGGATAATGGCTTCTTCACTCCCGCCAATTCCCTCTTTTAAACTCCAAGGTCCCCACTCCTCTAATACTGTATCGCCGGTCATAATAGCAATAGATTTTTCGGGCCACACTTCAGGCTCAGGCTCGCGCAGTCTCACAATAATAGGGTTGTCTTCAAGTTGCTTTGGCACCGCTTTGGCAAGGAGAGCAATTTTGTCGTCCTCTTTATTCTTCTTAAGCACTTGAACCAGTTCTAACACCTTAGTAATGAGGGCTTTGTCGTTCACGACGTTTTCAATGACCTTGACGTACTTCTTGACGTTTTTATCTTTCTTTTTGTATTTTGCGGCGCGCTTAGCGTACTCTAGGCCCTTGTCTAGCCATTTGCCACCCATGCCCAGATATGTGTCGGCGAGTAGGAGATACGTACGGAAGGTGTAGCCCATTGGGTTGCGCTCGAGGGTAGTCATGTTCTTTTCCATCGCCTCAACGCCCTCAAGCCACCTGCGGGCTTTGTGGTACTGTTTCATCTCCAGCTCGAGACTCCCCATCTCCACGCGGGGTTCAGGATTGTCGGGGTCCTCACCGATCGCTAGCATGAAGTGCTTTTTAGCTTCGGCCCGATCTCCCTGTTCTAGGTAAACGCGACCCATCTTTGTCTCAGCGGCGCCACGCTCCTGATCCCAACCAGACATCGTGAGGTAATCGTGGAACAACTGTTTTGCAGCGTCCAGGTTACCTAGGTCTAGGTAAGAACTGCCTAAGTAATAAAAGGTGCGTGGATCGGGGTCTTTTTGCTCGCTCTCAAGTTGTTTCTGGAGCAATTCTATATTGCGCAGTAAGCTTGCGTCTTTGCGCTTTTCATCTGCATGGTGGATTACCGAGAAGTCTTTGGTCATGCCCTGACTTACTGAACGGGTTTCAACTAGGGTTTCGTGAATCATGCCCTTCCATACGTGGCTGCCGTTATTCTTTACAACTCGAGCCACCATGTGAACCGTTAGAGGATTGCCTTCTTCATCCCGATCGTATAAGTAATCTACGTAAATCGAATCATAGTTTTGCGATGCTTCGCACACTTTCCTAATCTTCTCAGGATGGTCGATTGTATCATCGGTATCCAACCATAATATATGTGTGAAATCTTTAGGAACTTGGGCAAAGTTAATATTACGAGCTTCTGAAAAGTCATTATGCCATTCAGTCTCAGTAAGCCCTCCCCCGCCATCTAGAATATAAGCCTCGACAAGCTCCCTGACTTTCTTAGAGGCTCTCTGACCAGGTTTTACATTCAAGTTGATAAATATACCGTCTATATGCGATTTGACACTCTGTAAACACTTACGTAGGTGCTCTGCCTCATCATCAGTCCCTTTCACGATCATACATAGAGCGACTTTTGTCACAGCTTTTCTCCTTGAATCACTTTATAGGTCTCTAACCCGGGCGGAGTAGACAAATCACTAGTAGTAGCTGCAGCAAAAACCCAAGAGACTTGGTTCACTTGATCTCTAGCGGTGTGTTTATTCGCCCATACCTTCGCTTCTTTGTCGTTTGTCGCCCAAACATGCTCAACGACACCACAATACAAAGAAGTATTTCCTTTGTATGACCAGCGGATGAGGAACAATTTGTCTGGCATCATAAGTCTCCTAGTATTTCTCCGGCAACATTAATTCTTTAAAGTTCTTACAAAACCAGGTAAAATGTTTCTTCTCACGAAAAAGCGTAGGATAGTATCGTTCAAACTGTTGCATTAACCCTTCAGGCAATTCAAGCAAATGCCTGCGTGAACTTTGCTTGTCCACCAGGCCAAACTTTCTTTTATCATCAAATGCCATACTACTCTCAGACTGGTCTTTACGCGCTTCATCTATGGCGTGTTTAATCAGCCCTGGGTTTTCTCGTTCGTACTCAAGGATAATACGCCTAATAAACGCTTTGTCCACATCATCAGGCATGCCTATGGCATCGCCTAAGGTTTTAACTTCTCGATTCACCGTCGCCCCCTCGTCACAGAGCGGAAGAGATAATCAATCTTACGGTCCAGCATCCAAAGAGAATCACAGGCAATGTCTTGGTCTAAGAACCTGTTCTCATACCGCACATAGGCTATCCAGCCCCTGCTTACTTTTACTCTTACCACCGAAACCGGAATAGCGTTCATGTACGCTCTTTGTTTACGTTATGTTCGTACTTTAGCACAGTTTATACTAAACAAAAAGAGCCCGTTGCTGGGCCCTTCCTGTTTGTAACTATTGGCCTAGACGTATCCGCTGCGATATGCAGAAGACTTTTCGTTTAGACTTTCAAGCGTAAGTTCGGCTTCCAACATACCGCGCTTGGCAGAACCAATGGTTGCCAGCGGGATGTGCTGAGGTGCACCGTCAGTCAAGTATGCACACTTCCATTTGCTGGAGTCTACACACAAGATACCCTTGGCATTGGCAGCATTTGGAACTTCACGTTCCAGGTGAACTGTGTGAACACCAAAGTCGCTCTCGTAAACAGATACAGTGTTGTAAAGCTGTTTGCCGTTAGCGTCGGTAAACTTCGTCGAACCGGCAGTGTAAGCACTGATAGCTCGCTTCAACGTAGCACCGGTGAACACCTTATCTACAGAGATATCCGTACCACTGTCGTAGATATTCTGCATGATGTCGTTAAACTCACCTTCAGTCAAGGACGTACCAGAGGCACGAGCTGTCTTGTTGGTAGTGATTAACGCAATCGCACCGTTCAAACGACGAGCTAAGCCCGAGTCACCCGAGGCACGAGTACCGGCGACTAACGCCTTCTCGATATCGCGGGCCATCTCCTTCATTTTCTTCTGGAGTTGGTAAGAATATGGGTCTTGCATTCCGTAGTGGGCAACACGCTGTTCAGTGTTCGACACACGGATATCTTTCTGGAATAGCTGTACAACGTTCGTAGTACGGCTAGGCGGAGTTATATCAGTGAATACCATGTCCGCACCTTCAGCGGCAGCATTGTCCGCGCTAGAGGCATAGTTGTCTTGCAGCCATTGGTGAAGGGTGTTATCAGCCCTAGATTCACCAATTGCCGAATAAAACGGAGTTGACTCATAATCAATGTTGGTTATGAGATCCTTGACGTCCTCGACCATGGTCTTGCCTTGGTCTTGGCCAGTAAATAAGCCGATTGGCATATATGTCCTTTCGGAGCGGGGCTAGCGTCGTGGAGTCATCAGTGCTGCGATACCTGGGCGTTGAGAAATGATCTCTTGGAACTTATTTGGGTCTTTTAGGGCCGCCCGAAGTTCGTCTTGTGAAAGTTCTGGTTTGCCTGTAGATTTGCCTGGATTGTTCGGCCCCACCTTGCCGGTACCTACCATCTTCTGGACTTTATCCAGCTTTTCTTTATAGGCAGCTACGTCGGCTTCGTCAGTAGAGTTAAGCGCCATTCCAGTCTCTTCGGCAACAGCCTTCACCTCATCAGAGTAGTCAGTTAATACTTCTGACTTTTTCTTGTCGAGTTCTTTGCGCTTTTCTTCGGTTTCGCGTTCAGTTTCAATAGCTTCACGTTTCGCTTTTTCCTGCTCGTATAATGATTTAAATTCGTTCTGCTCTTCGAGTTCTTTGGCTTTCTGTTTGGCTTCTGCCTCTTCTTTGGCCTTTTTCTCGTTTAAAAGCTGATTCTCGCGCATCCTGGCTTGCTCAAGTTCTTTACGAAGTTTCTCGGCTTCACCTGCGCCTTCACTCGCATTGCCCGTTGGGGGTGCTAGTGGTGTCGGAGTACCGTTTTCAGGTGCCTTTGGTTCTTCGGTTTCAGACTTCTTGCCTGTGTCTCCCATATCTATTTCCTGCTTTCCCTCTAATTACTAAGCGGAATACACCGCTTCTAGCTTTATCTATACACGAACAAAAAGCGAACGTCAATTCGTAAGGTGTTCCTACTTTGTTCTTGTATAAACAGTGTTTATGGTGTATACTCTCCTACATGAAAAGATTACAGCTCGATAAATCAAGCACTATTGTATACGTTTCAACAATCCTATTAATTATCCTGGTAGTAACTAATATTCTTTCTTTGAGGGCGATTCGTCACGAACATGCTATGAACAAGCAACTCCAAGAGAAGCGTCAAATCGCTTGTCAGACCATTACAACTCTCGACGAAACAGTTAAACAACTCGATTACCAACTCTATAGCACCGGAAGGTCAGTGACTCTCGATAGAGGTACTGTTAACGAGCACCTAGCTTACTGTTATGATAAATAGAATTCGGCCCACCAAAAAACAATATGAAGTACTTGTTTTTATCGATCAGTTCACTAAAAAACATGGATACAGCCCCTCGTACCGCGAAATCATGGAAGGTCTAGACTATACATCAGTAGCCACTATAGCGCTCCACGTGAACAGTCTTATCAAGCGAGGGCACCTAACTAAACGTGAGAACTCATCAAGGTCTCTAGAGGTCATCAGATATGGGCGAAGCAAGCGGCACAACTGATATCCTGATCATCCTATTTCTAACCTGGCTATGCTTTATGGGGGTGGTAGGGCTCATTACGTTTATGCGTTGGCTTACTGGGGACGGACAATAGGTTGCGCAACTCGGTCTGCTCTACGTGTACGCTGAGGCTGGCGAGCTGCAACTTCGGTTCGGCTTAGCACGTTCGCTTGTCCTGGCACTCGTTGTACGCGCTCGGGCAAGTCCATGGGTGGAAGCGTGTAGTAGTCGAATTGCCCTGGAGCAGGTGATGTGTAAAGGTCGTTAACTGTGCTCTCGCTCGTATCGCCTTTGAGTACTTGTATCCATTTCTTTTGCAGCGGTGTGAGATTCTGAATATCAAATTGCTTTTCAAAGTCTTTACCGTTTGTGTTAACGAAAGCGTCGACTACTTTACGTAGTGTCGCGTCTTTACCAGGTAACCCGAGAGTGCGTCCGGGAAAACTAAACATCGACCCAAGTAAATCGTTCAATGCAACCGCCGCATTTGCCTTTACCGTTTGGGGCACGTAACTAGGAGATTGGCTGCCCGTCTTCGGATCGAGATAGGGCGTATTTAAGTTAATTATTCCTTGGCTATCCAGTACTTGGGAAATCATCCCAAATGGTAAACCACCTAATAACCCGAGGTCGCCTACAGACTCGACATTTCCTGTAGCTACTTTGTAGAATTGTTGGATACTCCCTATTGGGGTAGCCCATTTGAATACTTGTATTGCATCAGCATTTTCACTTTGCCAGCGTATCCCCTCATCACTCTGTAGCCAGTCTTTCGTCTTCATAAAACCCTGAATCACTCCAAGTTGTAAACTCGGAGGTAACTCAGCGATCTTTTTAGCAGCAAGTAAGGTGACTTTAGCATTATAACGCATCGGGAAAAAGGCCAAATTCAGCGTCCGGGCAAGAGACGACGCCAGTACACCCTTATTGGGATATTGGACAATTACGCGCAGAGCATCATCTAACTCGTCAGGAGACTGCGTAATCATGTCCTCGAGAGCTACCCCTTTGCGGTCAGCTATAGTCTGTGCCAATCCAGCAAGGTTACGCTTCTGAAACTTCGTCATATTAGCACTCAGACGGCCAAATACATTATCATCGGCCGCGGCACTCGTTAGGTTGCCTTCAAAGAACCCGGCACTCGTCAGTTGATTCACTGTCTCATCCAACTTCTCTTTAGGTTGCATCCACAAGAATTTATTGGCGTCCATCTTTGCCAACGCAGCAGTTTCTACCTGTTCTTGAAAACGAAAGAAAGGATTGTACGTATATCTTAACGCTGATTGAATGCGAGCGTAGTATTTATGTGCAGGGTTATATTTAAAAGCATAGTCCACAATCCGGTCACCTAAACCTCGAATCTCAAGAGGCACTTTGGTGTAGGCATCTAATAGGGCGCCTTGCACCTGTTTAGCGTCAGATACAGAAACACCTAGAGCTTGAGCTATTTCGCCCGGGCTAAGCATTCTCACGTCAGTCACAGCACTCTTACCTGAGCTAATCTTACCTAGTGCAAATATCGGCTTTTTACTTTCTACATATCTTTGGAGTTGAGATAGGATCACGCTTCCGCCTTCCACTGTATTCACGCGACTAGCTAGACCCATAACGTGACCAACCTCAGTATCACTTAGACTAGCGACAAGAGATTGACGTAAACTTTCATTTGCTACTTTATTCTGTGACTGAGGCGATAATCCTATCTTATCCAATCCTCCAGTAATAGCCCGCATCGCTGGCGCAGGCTCAGTTGCAGCGTCAAATACTTCAGTGTTGCCCCGAATAGCCCCGCTAACGAGTTTGCGCGTGTCTTCTAGCTTAACAATAGGCGTGTTACGAACTCCTGCAAGAGGTACAGCTACCCCATACCCAAGATCGGCGAGTTTTTTCTGAACGTTTTTCGGCAATCCCTCAGGCATAGCAGTTGCGGTTGGAATAGCTTTAATTCTTTGACCTGCTTCAGATGCTGAGGCAGATTCGTCGATAATACGAGTAAGTTGTTTCATTAGGTTGGGATTATTCCCCCAACCATTGGAAGTTCGATCTGCAAAGTCACTCAACACTCCGACCATTGCCTCCCGGTTATCCCCGGCACTTCCAATAGCACTAGCTAAACCACGCTTCATCATGCTGTCCCAGCGCACTACTACTAGGTTATCTATCTGCTCGGGGGTAAGTCCCTCGATCTTGCGTCCCTTCAAACTATCTGTGATCTGTGCGGCTTCATGCCATTTACTATAGTCGTCGATAAAGGTCTTGGGAGTTATAGTGCTACGGTCTACGCCTGCTTGATCGTATGTATGCAACACGTTACCTACCGCATCCCCAACACGCTCGTCCGCTACACGCAAGTTTGTTTCTTGCATAATACGATAGATCTCCTCAGACTTCTTAAACTCGTTCGGAGCTTTCTCTTGTATCGTATTAAGGTATCGAGCAATCTGCGCAGGGTTATTATTACCAATCTGTGAGCTTAAGTTATCAATAAATGATCCTCTCCCTCTGGAAAGATCACGCAACTTAACACCTAGACTTTTCCCGTGATTTAAGAACCAGCCAACAGGGCCGCCGCCAAGCATCTGTGAGGCAATCCAACCCGTAGACTTCAATGCAGCCCCGTAGTCGCCCTTCAGCATATCGTTATACGCATTAGTGGCGTCTTGGATATTTTGTTGGTAGAAAAGGGGACGCTTAACGAGTAGGCCTACTGCTACTCGTTTTCCCTCGCGTGCCATATATTGTTCCATTGTCTCACCGGCCAACCGTTGGGCTTGTCTTGTGGCAATTGCCTCAGTGTTTCGTGCAATCAATTCTTTAGCTGCGGGTATGCGCAGTAAGGTATCCTGCACTTTCGTAGCGGCAGTAAGTAGTGATCTATCAAGTGTGTTTGCGGCAGTCTTTTCAGCTATTGTCTTAACACCAGACCATCTACCAAGCGTAAGAAGGTTCGCGGTCGTCTCAACTATATCCTCGGCACGTTGTCCGGCTGTTTTGCCTTCGCTAATAGGCTTAAGTAAGTTGTCATTTATATTTGTTCGAGCCGAACTAATCTCTTTCATTCTGGCGGTATAGTCTTCTAAAGACACTTGCCCTAGACGATACGAATCGCCAAGAGCTTTTTGCTTGGCATTAAGCGTATCGATATTACGGTTAGCGTTAGCTAACTGTAGGGGTTGAGTCGCCAAGTCTGCTAACGTTTTACCAGTTCCATATGCGGCTTTACCGATATCTACTGCGCTATTGGCTACAAATTTAGCGCCAGCTCCTATGATACCCGCCCCAATATTTGCTGTTTGACCGATTACCCGGCCTATCTTATCGAATAAATTCGGTTGGGCTACAGGTGGCGCTTTTGAAACATCTGGAGCTACCGTGCGTTGCAGGGTAGTAGATACACCTGATCCACCATATGTACCGCCAAAGTTCTGTACTAGGAATTTTAGTCCATCTTCAGGCATTGTTATTTTACCGTAATACTACCTGTCCGCTGGGGCTGCTGGACCTGCAAGGATTGTTGAGGTCTGCCAGGTTGGTTCCCTTGTAGTAGGGCCGCCGTCGAAGGGGCCTGTAACGGAACAGTCGCGACAGGTTGCAACCTCTGAACGCTTGCGGCAGGAGCTTGGATATTGACGTTAGGGGCCGCTTGTGGATTGAGTGTAGGCTGTATGGCTTGAGTTGCTTGTGCTTCACGCTGCGCTGCCTCTGCCCGCGCCCGATCAAGTTGCTCAAGTTGTTGCTTATTAGCGATATCGGCTCGAGTGAATTCAGCAGTTCTAAGAAGTTGCGAGCTAGCAAGCCCTGTATCTACAATCCCTACCGCTCCGGCAGGTAAGCGGTTCACGTCTAGTTTGCTTATGAAGTCCTGAGAGAAGTTGTCGTTGAGCATGGTGATCGGGTTAGGCTGATCTTTCAGGAGCCCTGTAAACTGCCCTGTCTTGTCGTCAAACCCAAGGTTATAATATTGGTTGTTATCACCAACGATTTGTAATTGTCCGTTCGGATTCTTGTACAAGCGGATAGTTTCGCTCGCAGTTCCCGGTATATCTACTCCGATACCATTTATCTTTTGACCCATCGGGTTTGCTATTTCTATATACCCGCCACTGTCAGAAACAATATTAAAGCCATTCTGTTTCAAGAGATCTTTGTAATCGCGCTTAACAGCATCGGTAACGCTTTTACCGTTTAGGCCCCTCACGTTACCGTCTTTGCCCTGGATGGCCACTTCTTGGCCTTTGGCGTCTAAGTAGATGGTGTTACCGCCAGAATCAACCTTTGTTTTGTAAGCGTTAGAAGTGTAGTCTGTAGTCGGTTGATACACCTGAATAGCACGATACGCACCATTCTCGTCACGGCCCCAAACAAAACCCGTTTCCTTATTACGCTCAAATATTGTGCCATCGCCAGTTTGAACAGTACGAAAAATGGTTTGGCCTGTGCGTGCGGCGTCAGCTTGGTCTACTAAATCCTGATAAGATACTTTCAGCTCACCGCCATTTGCAGCAGGCAGAGAGATAGAGTTAGTGGAGTTAAACGTATTCTTATCCTTCTGAAATTTTCGCTGATTATCTGGATCAGTGTCACTCGCAAGAGCGTTATCGTAAACGTTATTGACTTCTTGAGCAATCCGTAGGTGCATGCCGAAAAAGTCTCCAGGTTTAACCCCTAGTTCTTGAGAATACTGCGCCATCTCGTCCGTAAATTTCTTGGTCCCTTTCTCTTTGAATAAGGTATTAAGCTCTTGAGAATACCCTTTAAGCTTATCCACCGCATCATCAATACTTTTAGCATTCAATGCAGCTAGTTTTCCTGCTAGCGCCTGTGCTGCCTCTGCTTCTTGCTGAATGTGCAAGTCTAAGTTATCTATCTGCAGGTTAAGGCTCTGGGCAAGGTCGAGGTTCCCTGCGTCAGCGGCCATGTAGTAAAGATTGGTCATATCTGTCTTTTTTTGTATGTTTGTGGTGCGGCCTTCGAGCACATCTATGCTTTTACGCTGGATGTCGTTGGAGATATATCCCGATCGGGCACTGTCGGTAGATTTTTGGTAGGTCAAGAGTTCAGACGGATCGTTGGTCTTCTGGGCTTGTCCGCTAAGATAGCTCGTGTACGCTTGAAAGTCACCATATGTTTTTGCAGACTGTTGCCATTCGTAAGCAACTTCAGCATCTTGCTGCTGTCTGATCTTCTTCCGAGTTGCTTCTGCGCCCTTTAGTAGAGAGCTAATCGATGCCATGTTACGCTCCTCGTCTCTGTGCCTGCTGGTTCAACGCTCCTTGTGGGCTTGTACTCGTAGCACCGCTCCCTGGTTGGGAAACTGCGCCCGTACCTGGAACATTATTAGCTGGAGTATTCACAGGTGTTGCGCTACTTGTATTACCGTTGGGGTTTGTTCCCGGCTGGTTTGCCCCATGGTAGATAGCTTGAGGGCCTTGCTGTGTGTCCTTTACAAATCCTGAGTTAATATAGTCCTGATTCGCTTGTGTGCCTTCAAAACCTTGTGGTCCGATGTTTGGTCCATATGGACCTTGGTCCCAACTAAAGTTATGAGCTATGTTCCCAACTTCTTGAGGCGCAAGATCGCCTCTAAGTTGAACCTTTGGTACTACATAGCCCCAAGGAGGCATGCCTATAAACTCGTTAATGCTCTTACGTGCTACTTCGTGGAGTTGGTGCGCGAGAATAGCGGCAGTCACGGGATCGCTCATTTCGTCACGAAGACGGTCAACTTCCTCTTTGGTTTCACCCTGAGCTTCTAGGTAGCTCTGGACACTCATAGTCCCCATATTAAAGCGATTCAGGAGCATCTGTTGATATACGGGATCTTCTTTTTGCATAATGCTCGGCCACATTACTTTCAGGTGCCAATTCTGACCAGGATCAGCGACTTCTTTTATAGAAGGGTCATGCAATCCAATCGTTTCAAGAGCATCTTCAAATATTTGCATGATTATCGGCGTCCAGAGTTGTTTCTTGGCCTCTGCAATGTCACTAGTTGGCTTCATGGAGGTTAGTAAGGCCTGGTTGGAGTTGAGCGTTACGCTTGGATCGTCAAATAGCACACGGGAAATACCTGTCTCGCGTACAAATTGCTCTTTACACTCGTCCATCTGAGCCTTAAAGTCCTGGGCGTTAGAATTCCCCTGATCGAGGCGTTGCATATCTTGGCCCTCGGTAAGCGGAATAACCTGGACTTTTCTAGGTTCAGCCTTAGGCAGTTGAGTATCTTGGCCAAAACCAAAAGCTTTATACTTCTGGAAGTTCACTTTACTTGCGTGAGTGCGCCAGTCGGATAGTGTTTCGATGTAGGTGAGGTTTATATCTATCGCAGCATCGGAAATATCACTGACTCCCCAAGCCCGGCGACGTTGGCGTTTATTCGGTAGGATATAATACTTAGGCAGTTTCTTGGGGTCATCAATCAGACGAGTCACGTCTCTACCGATCATCTTTGCATTTAGGGCGGTCTCTTTGCCTGGATTCACCTGCTTTAATGTACCCTTTTCACTGGCCCAACCTTCTATTTTCCCTGTCACCTCTAGAATAGTGACCATTGGTTGGGTATAATTCTGTGTCCCTGTAACAGTGGTGTCCCCGATAACTTCTAGGGGGCAGCCCATAGGGCTTGTAACAACGTCCTCAGGGGCCCCGTAGTCGCGGATTGCATCTTGCTTGGATACCTGGTAAGCGAAAAGGTAGGCATCTGCCTTACGAAAATCATCCCTGCTCCACAGAACATAAAGATTCTCTATTGCTTCAATCTCGGACAGGACATATTTTTTCTCGTCCTCATCATAAAAAGCTTTAATAGCGGCCGAGCCGACAGCAGAAGCATTTTCGGCTAAGACTGACCAGAAGGTATCCCCGCCATTATCGCGTACGATTAAGTCAATGGTGTTCTTTCTGACCTCAGCGTACGTTTTAGCCTTGGCGTTCTGGAGCCTTAAGCGTCCTCTCTCTTCATCATCGGCAGCATCTTGTTCGTTTTGGCTATCGTAAGTAGAAATAACCTGAAAGCCTCGGGACATAAACATGTTTTTATGAATTTCTACAGTACGACGGAGCCAGTTAACAGAGGTAAAGTCGTGACCGATAGGAATATCAAGAGCATTGGTTAGTTTGTCACCGTATACGTACTGGTCCCGGTTCTGAATAGCAACGTTTCGCTCAGTTATTTCGCCGATGGATTGGCCGAACTTCTCACGCACGTCCGCAACAAAAGAAGCGACCAGGTTTTGCTTGTCTGGAGCTTTATCGTCTGACTGCATATTTCCACCGATCATACCTAACACAATAGTACTACATTTGTTCGTATTTTGTTCTACCAATCAACAAAGACAACCTCTTTTTGAACTACTATGCCCTGCGCAGCCATCCAGCAAGCTAAAGCTAGGGACATAAGCCTGTCGGTAGGTAAGTTGCCGTCGTCTTCTTTGTAAATGGTAAGTTGTTGGACTAAGTCAGCCCCGGACCGTTCGCCAGACACTGGCATAACAGGGTTGGGGTCAATACTCGGTATCTTTAACTCCTGGGCTGATAGTGCTTTGGACAGTGCTAATAGGACGTCAGCTTTCTTAACCGAGTGGTTTCTAGGGCGTTCTTTATTAGCGTTATCGGTCGGAGGCTTCATGGGTTGCCAGGTCCCATAACATTTCGTATTGGCTTTTATGTAGTCAGGAAGATCGTGATAAAAACGGACACTCTCTCCGTTCCACGTCTCTAGAATGTAAGGCGGGCTGTATTCTTCGGTGCGGTAGGAGTCGTAGAGGTCGATGAAGTCATTCAGGTGACGCTGAGGACTTTTAGAGTTACCCTTAGCAGCTATTTGACGAACTAAGCGGTGAGGCTTGTCGGTTACATCTATCACACTGTGGACCATTTCATCCGCTCCAATGGCAGTGTCGGTGGAGATAACGTACCTGTGCCCTTCTTTAAAACGCTCTCCGTCGTTCAGGGAGCTGTCTTTAGCCGCAAGAATGTCTTCCGCATTAAGAAGATTGTCCCCTCCAAATACAAATTTTCCGTATAACACTTGGTCTTTTAGGGGGTTTCCTTCGTACAGTTTGTACTGGTCTTCAATCTGCTCGGGCGGGAAGAAGATGTTGTCTTTTAGCTGGCCCTCCATAGTGTAGTAACCAGGAAGTTCCGCGAGACCTTTTTGGTATAGCTCGAAGTGGTAGAGAATTGATGGACTGTTCTGGTCAGGGGTACTCGCGATGTGCAGCTGACCGTTCCAGTCGAATAAACGAGCGAGAAGCGTGCCGTTTACCTCACGTTCAAGGTGATCAGAGCGTCCTCCTTCGTCGTAGGTGATAAGGCCGTAGGGTTTTCCTTCGAGTGAGTCTGATCCGGTGAGACCCAGGGTTCGATGCTCTACATATGAGTTATTGGCGAAGTATTGTCTCATCGGAGGAGATTTAACTGTCTTTTCCGCTAGGTAAAACCATTCAATTAAGCATTTATTGGTGATTATTCTCCCGTCTGGAAGCCTAATCGGGAAAGCAGAAGTCAGTATTTGGTCTATGTAGTGGAAGACAGGCTCTAGCAAGGCGCTGGCCGGAGCTACATTCGCTGTGCGATACAAAGTGCGTAGCCACGCTTGGCGATTTCCTTCTGGTACACCGAACTTATAGAAATTGGTATGGATTTGAATAAGGGCGAGGGTGGTAGTTTTGGCCCAGCGGTTAGCAGGCACCAGGGTGTTGACCTTCGTCTTTTTCCTAAAAGTGTCTTCTATGTATTTAATCTGCCCCGGGTGTAGAGGCATCCCCAGCAAGCGATTGATAAAAAGCACGGGATCGGTTCTCCCCGCTTTCAACAACTGTGCTAGTTCCGTCGGCAACGATTGTACCTTCGATTGCATCATTCCTCACTCCTTCCGGCAGTCTTTCCCCGCTCGCAAACCCAAACACCATGTCCATTAAGGCTAGTTGTTGGCCCGCATACTTGATCTCAAAGTTGGACTTATCTCTTGCCGCAGCTAATAAATGGGTGGGGCCAAGCGTCATTTTGCCTTCTTTGAGGTCTTCCATGCCCCGCTCGATCACTTCGCTCCACACCTCACCCGCGGTGATGGCTTGTTTTACCAGGGATTTCTCAGCCTTTTTAGATAGTTCCCTGAGGTGTCGTTCATTAAAATCATCTTCAGATAGAAATTGGTGACGTTTGCAATGATTCACCAGGGATTGGTAGGAAAACTTGTCTTTGTAGTCCTCATAGAGCTGGTGTAGACTCTCGTTTGAGGAGGCTTTGTAGTACCTTGTGTTGTAAATGCGCTGTGCTAGCCGTCCTCCGGTGCTCTTAGGCTGGTCTTTAATAGTGTTGCATACTGAGCAGTTAGATTTGGTTTTAATCATTGTAACGAACTATACCAGAACAAAGAGCGAACACATAGAGCCGCCTTACCCCTGCTATAGCTGCGGTGCCTCCTCGTTGTGGTTTACAGCCGATCTAGTAACGGACTCGCTACCCTGCTATCCCTAGACATCGTGTTCGCTTGTAAGCACCGCATAGGGCCAGGTTGACGTTTAGACGGCGGTTAATCAGAGCCTGGTCTTTAGCGCTACTTGCAAACATCCTTGGAGTTTTATTCGGTTCTCCGAACCCTAGGCTGTAAATATATGTTGACAAGTACTCTACCAATGCGATATATTTAAGGCATAACAGAAGTAACAGCCGCTCTTTACGGGCGGTTTTCTCTTGCCAGACAACCTTTGTTCTTAAAACAGAAGTAACAAAAGTGTCCCTAGTATTATAGATCAAAAGACGAACAGATTGCAAACAGTTTACATTAATGTATCCCCGTTATTTGCTCTAGGCTTAGTGACAGCAGAGCTGTACCCCAAGAAGTAGGCCCTCTTTTAAAGCACCCTAGTACCCCTCCTTGTAAGACTTTGGGATGTGTAATGATTGACTGACGATGTCTGATACTGTACCGGACAACTAGTAACTCATTGGCTTAGTAAATGATTAACAATAACAAGTAACAAGTAACCGAAGCTTACTAATGTATTCCTTCCTACTATTTTATTAGTCCTTGCTGGGCAATCTCATCTAACCTTGACTTGCACCACGCACAAGCTCAGCCACTGCTTACACGCTGGTCTACGCTCTATCGAAGTGCCGCGAATATTGTTCTAAGTTGGATGCCCCCGGAGGCAAACCGCCAGAAGCGGAACCGGGGGCTTTTCTATTATACAGGATGAGTTATCCCCAAGCTTTGTTCGTATTTTACTGATATAACTATTGACATTGTATATACACGTAGGTACAGTGAGAGTATTAACAATTTAGTCGTAGCGAAAGGGCAAATAGCTATGAGCCATGAAGATGAACGCCTTGTGTTGGCGGTGAGTTTTACCTTGAGAGAGGTCTACCGCGTGCTAGGCAAGACAGACGAAGGGTTATATTCCACCACTGACGAGCTAGTTGCGGCACTCAGCGATAAGGAAGTTCACGAGTTACTAGCAAAACTAACTAAGATGTGGCAATAAGGAGAACGTATTGACTACCAGCAAGAAAATAGAAGCATTGGTGCAGAAGTCTATTGAGAATGGCTATAGCCTTGACTTGGGCGGTATTGTTTATACAGACAATTCTCATGCGGTTATCCATTACTTGCCAAGACGGGCCACAGAGGGGTGGAATATATTGCTATTTGACCACGATCTTGCCCGTGCTTTATTTGGGGAGAAGAAAAAAGAGTGGCTGGGTAGGTTTGTGTGGTATTCAAAATACGAACAAGACAGCTATACCTTTAAGGACGCCAATGATCTACTGAATAGTTGGGTCTACAGTGGCGGGGGGCAAAAACCAACTATCACTGAGCTAGAGAGCCTTCCGGCAAAAGGTATTGAAGCTTGTGCTGGGATCATTGAAAAATGGATAGAGACTACTAATGAAGGGTTTAAATACCACCTCCAGCAGGCCGTAGTGTCTGATAACCCGATTGATTACATGTACGGGGTGGTATTTGATGACTAGCATAGCCAAATGTGGCACAATCGCCGCGCCACACAGAATCGCAACAATCAACGGAGTTGGCACTTGCTTAGAGTGTGGCGCTAAGTTCTTGGATGGCGTGAAACAAGACAGCTAGCTATCTGAGAATTGTGTTAAAGATAAGGAGTTAAAATGGCAGATAATGTATGGCACGTCCGTAATGTGCCCCTTGAGGTACGCAAGAAAGTGCGTTTATATGCAGTGGAGCATGGGTTATCTACGGCAGAGGCTTTAAAAGAGATTGTGAGTCGTAGTGTTGCCATGAGCAGAGTATTGATTAGGAATGGTGATGGGGCCGTGGTGGGCATACAGGGTCGTCTACCTGACGGCACCATTGGTATAGTGATGGATGAAGCACGACCGTTCACTGAGGACGAGCTAGAATACGCGACCAAATTCAGGGAGCATATGGACGATTTAGCTAAAAGAATGGAGGCAAAGAAATGAGTGATCTGGATGACGAAATCTTAACTGCGGTGGGTAGGTATTCGGATGGGGTGTCATCGAATACTAATGTTATCGCCGAGATCAAACAAGCCTTTATAGACGCTGGATACACGCAAAAGGATTGGAGATCATCCGGTACGATTAATGGCGAACGCTGGTATGATCGTTTTCACGAAGAACTTCTGGGTATGTTTGGCAAAGGGCTAGAGGTTGAAGATAGGGAGTATCACTCTATAGATTCAGTACTAAGTGCCGCTAAGAAAGCAGCAGGCCTATAATCTCAATACGTTGCTCTAGCGCTTTTTCCAGTCCAACCAATAAATCGTACTTAGCCTGTTCTTCATTGGTGTTGCCTTCAAGCATTATCTTACGATCCATATCGGTGTATTGCGGGTCTTTAGGGTGGAGGTATTGCAAGCGTTTAGTTAAGAGAACCCTCTGTGCTTCTGCCCGATGTTGGAATATCGCATTGTAGCATGCGTGGGATGCTCTCAGATCGTCTTTTTGGTCTGGAGGGTTCTCTGGTATATCTGTGCTCAGGAACTCTTGTGCGCTCGCTATGTGTTCGTCCATTGTTTGGCTTCCGTTCGTGGTATTATGTAGTAATGATAGCATCCCGCGAGGAATTAACGCCACGAGAGCGTGAGCAAATGGATCATGAGAGGGAAATGTTTGGGCTTCAGGCTGAGCATACCAAGATAGTCAAGTCTATGGAGCTTGAGGTGGCTAAGATTGAGGCGAGGTGGTCGGTTTTACTTAAGCTTCCACTTACAATCGTGAAGCTGCCGCTTTATGTGATTATGGGTATAGCCTATTGTATCGCAGTAGCGCGCAAGGTTGAGCCTTCAGAGCATTTCTGGCATCTCTTGAGATAACTACTCCAGCGAGCACTCGTAAAGGTATAAATCAGCGAAACCGGGCGATATAAAGGTGGCTAGCTTGCCAACAGACGCATCAAATGCCCTTACGATCCCTCCACGACGCTTAGGCGCAATCACTGGGTGAATCTTGTCTACTTTAAAGCCGTAGCGTTTTAAGAGAACAATCATGCTCTCAGTCGTAAAATAGCATGTGTGGTAAGGCGTATAGATCTCTTTGTTTAAAAGCGTGGCTGCGAAGTTATACCAGGCAAACGGGTTGGGCGTCAGAATAATAACCTTAACATCTTCGCGGAAGTGATCTTTGATTCCTTGTAACATATTGCCGGGATTATTGAGGTGTTCAATTAAGTCTGGGATCAGAACCACTTCGGCCTTTTTGAGTCGTTTCTTGTCTAGATTAAAGGTGCCTGGATCTTCTACATTGCCATAGACCACATTTATTATGCCCATCTCTTCCTCTAAGAAGTTGAAAGCATCTTTATTTAGATCGATGCCGATAGTGCTCTTAGAATGCTCGGTAACAGCTTGGTGGAGATAGTAACCCTTTTGCGCTTTGTGTTCAATAAGCTCTTCATCGTCATCGACACAGCCATAGTGAACGACTTTCTTGCCCTCAATAAGTTCGATTATGATTTCATGTTTTTGCTTGGACTTTTGTCTGAGAGGAGCAATAGACTTGATCGCCATTATTTTCCTTTAGGTTAAGATGATCCTATGATATCACGGACCGTGTACAATAGAGTGAATGCCAATCGTTTTACCACTTTACGTTCTGACAACCACGTTAGGTTTAATCTTTCTTAAGTTAGGCACGTCCAATGGCATGCCCGTTAGCTTCTCTGGTGGCACGGTGCAGTTCAACCTTAATCCCTACGCCCTAGCTGGACTGATTCTATATATCGCCAGCTTCGGGCTTTATGTTTACCTGATCTCAACTAACGACCTAGGCTACATCATTCCAGTGACCGCGGCATTTGTATACACGCTTGTCTTTATAGCATCGTTCTTCGTGTTTAAGGAAACGTTTACGCTGGCTAAGGTAATCGGAATCGGGCTTATCCTCATAGGATTGACCTTTCTAAATCTCAACAGATAAACCCCATTAGAGCTATAAACTCATACGGGGAAAACAAAAAAGACCCACTAAGTTGTGAGGTCTTTTTTGCTGCAACTAGAACCGTACGTACTATATTATACCTCAATCTAGCTAAGTTTGCTAAGAATCAATTGTCCTAGCCAGTAAAGACCGGCCGCTCCAATAGCTATCGCTCCGCGTTCTAACCAACGGCTTAGGCGTACACTCTGGCTATTGCTTATCTCCGTCCCTAGAGCCTCTTTGACTTTAGAACTGTCTTTAATAAGCTTGACAAACTTTTGTTCCAACAATTCGTTGGTGGGAAGATGCTCATTCAATACCTGACATACTTTGGGACCAAGGATGTCTGTACGCATTGCATCATCGACGGCTTTAGTCGCCTTTTGGTATTGTTCGTCATCCTCTGTCATAGACTACTTCTTGAGGTCGTCAGAAGGGAGCAGTGAGGTGGTGGTGCCGTCATCTTTCGTAATAGTGACTGGGCGACCGCCCCCCTGGCTTAGAAGACCAAGCGCGAATACAATCACATCATCTCCGTCTTTAAGCCCGTACTGTTCTTTGATCCTGTTGAGTGCTTTTAGATCACCGTTGAGCACGGTAAACTGAGCTTCTTCTTCGGTCTCGCTGTCTTTCCTTACTGCCATGCTGGGCTAAGTATACCAAAAGAGCCTCAGTATTTAAACTTTGGCTAAGGCTTTTTGGGCTTCTGGGCTAGTGGAGGATCTAGTTCGACTCCTCTTTGCCTCAGACTTTCCACCCGGCCATATACTGATTGACGAGCTAAACCAAGTTCTCTAGACGATTTTGCGTAACTTCTTGTACGTTGCCATACTTCTATGATTCGCTCATCGGAAACCTTCGGGACTTCCAAGGGCGGATATAGCGCGGCGACTTCTAGACTATTCCACGCCTTTATATCCGCAGGTTCAGAAGAATCCTTTACGATACTATACATCGTATTTAGAATGTCTTGTGCGGCAGCATTCCCAAGTTCTTCCGGAATTACATACTTTCTTTCTACTAAAACTTTATCAGTTTTTCTGTCAACAGCCCTAAAGATTACCTCTATATACTTAGGGGGCCTTCTCTTAATCTCGACTAGGCCATCGTCATTGACATATTTCTCAAGACTGTCGTCTTTCATCAGCTGCATCGCGGCGTCTTGTATGGGCTGGCTTCTATCGCTGATCACTAGTTGTTTGCTCATACTATTCCTTTCGTTATAGCCCGAAACGTATTTTCTAAGCTATTGGTCGGTGATTGTAAAAATTTATGCGCCTTCTTCGCTAAATCTAGATCAATGGTATTAGCGTATTGATTGAGTCGTTTCATTTCGGCTAAAACCGCCGGATTGTGAAACGGATTATTCGCGTACTTGTCGATCTTTTCCTGCTGAACTTGTGCTTGTGATGCCATATTACCTCCTATTATACCTTACTGGTAGGGATCGCCTTTACTAGCTCAATGACAATAGCCGTGGCTACTTTGTTAATGATCCGATCTTTGCGCTGGTGGAACTCGACAAAGTCCTCAATGGTGCGTTGCTCATTGGATACGTCTTGCACGGCGCCTTGAATGTGTTGATGTACTTTTCGTTTAAGCGCCATCTTTTCTTTACGCGTCATTTACAGTTTTCTCCCTTCAAGTGATAGTGTTTACAGAGTTTGCATAGTTTGGTGGTCAGTAGACCACCAGGATCGCTAGTCACTACCTGACCGGGCAACAACCGTATAGGCTCTGGGGGATCTCCAATCGGTAGCATTACTTGCCTTTCAGTTTATTCTGTATATGCTGGCGCCAGTCGTGGTTCAATTTGTTCTTTAGGGCGGCCTCAACCCTCGCATCAGCAACAGATCGGGTCATCTTTCCATCTTTAGGAAGTGGCAAAGCTACGTCCTGTGGTGCGGCTTCACC
>Ga0137394_10000738_pt1 | contig 22740 bp, 18 predicted proteins | sample czobulk116metaG_FD_108278 | JGI IMG/M metagenome (GOLD analysis project Ga0137394, IMG submission 108278) | Vadose zone soil microbial communities from Angelo Coast Range Reserve, California, USA - czobulk1.16 metaG | ecosystem: Environmental > Terrestrial > Soil > Vadose zone | place: USA...
GACAGCCACTGGCGCATGTCCTTCTCGGTCTCCTCGCGGTTCCTGCCGACGTAGATGGCCAGCTGGTTCGTGGCGGTGAGGCGAGAGGGGTCGCGGCCGGCCTCCTTCGCGAAGGCGTGGATCTTCTGCCAGGACTTGGTGAAGCTCTCGGGCGTGTAGAAGTAGGTCAGCCACCCGTCGCCCACCGTGGCCACGCGCTTGAGGACGGCGTCGACATAGCCTCCGATGAGCACGGGCGGACGGGGGCGCTGGACCGTGCGCGGCACCATGACCGCCTCGCGCAGGTTGAACTCGTCGACCTTGAGGGTGACGCGCTCCTCCGTCCACAGGCGCAGGAGGATGTCCAGGTTGCGCTCGAAGACGCGGCCGCGCTGCTTGAAAGGCACGCCGACGGCGTCGAACTCGCGCGCGTACCAGCCCGCCGCCACGCCCAGGACGAGGCGCCCGCCCGAGATCACGTCCAGGCTGCCCAGGGCCTTGGCGGTGACCACGGGATTGCGCAGGGGCAGCACGAGCACGCCCGTGCCGAGCTTGATCTTGCTCGTCCGCGCCGCCACGGCGCCGAGGGTGGTGATCGAGTCGATGATGGGGAAGGAGGGCTCGACGCCCAGGAGGATATGGTCCCAGGCCCACAGCGACTCGAAGCCGAGGACCTCGGCGCGCTCGGCGTAGGCGTAGATGCCCGGGACATCGGGGACCTCGCCGGGGCCGACGAAGTTGCGGATGGCCAGACCGAACTGGGTCACGGGGATCTCCTCAGCCTATGAACTGCCGCGCGGGATCGAGCATGCGCAGAATCCCCAGCTCTTGCTCGGTGGGAAGCGCGGTGGTCGTGAGGGTGTCCGCCACGGCGATCTCGAAGCCCGTGTTGGCGCGGACCGTGTCGACGGAGACGCCGGGGTGCAGGGCCTCGAGGCGCATCCGCCGGCTCTCGGGCTCGAAGCCGAAGACGCCGAGGGTGGTGACCACGCGCGAGACGCCGCCGAAGAGCAGCCCGCTCTTGCGACGGCTGTCGCCGCCGTCGAGCCAGCCCGGGCTCGTGATGAAATCCACCGTCTCCGAGAAGCGCCGCTTCTCGTGCACGGTGAGGATGATGACCTCACGGCAGAGCGAGATGATGTCGTTGGCGCCGCCGCTGCCGGGCAGCCGGACCTTGGGCCGCTCGTAGCTGCCCCCGATGGCGGTCGTGTTCAGATTGCCGTAACGGTCGATCTGGGCGCCTCCGATGAAGCCCACGTCGAGAAACCCTCGCTGCGCGAGGAGGAAGGCGTCCGTGATTCCCGGCAGCATCTGGGCATGGTAGGCCGCCCGCATCTCATTGGTCGAGATGGGCAGCGCGCCGGGCTTCCACTTCGGTCCGATGATGCCGCCCTCGACCATCATGGTCAGGCCCGGGGCATGGGTGCGCTGGGCGAGCGCCGAAGCCATCAAGGGGGCGCCCACGCCGGCAAAGACCGTCATGTTGTCCTTGAGCTCGCGCGCGCCCATGACGGCGAGCAGCTCGTTGGCCGTGACGCCCGCGCTCACGACACCAGCTCCTTCCCGCGCCGCTCCGCCTCCGCGAGGGCCGACTTGCCGAAGAGGGCCAGGTATTCCGCGTGGGTGGCGGGGCCGTGGACATAGCGGTCCAGGTATTCCTGCACGGCGGCCGAGCCGCGCGCATTGATGCTCTCGACATACGCGCCGAAGTGATCCGGCTCGGCGTCGTACAGCCCGTAGCACTCGTGCGGGTAGGCGCCGTGGGGCACGTGAACGACGGCGTCCACGATGAAGCCCGGGATGATCGTGCGGTCGGGAGTCCGGCGGATCTCCTCCTCGCTCACGATCTCTTCCGCGGTGACGAGCACGGTGGCGGCCGCGCGGGAGATGTCGGCGTCCATGTGGGCATAGCCGTCGATCTGGCAATTGCCGAAGCGGTCCGCGCGGTGCACGTGGAGGAGCGCGACGTCGGGGAAGAGGGCGGGCACGGCGAGGAGCTTCTCGCCCGTATACGGGCAGTCGATGATCTTGGAGCCGCCCACGTCCACGAGGCTCGAGCCCAGCATGGTCAGGGCGGGCAGGAAGGGCACGCCCATGGCCGCCGCGCGGTAGCGCAGGCCGAGCCCGAGGTGGCTCCACTCCTCCACGGGCACGCGGCCCGACTCGACGTACTCGCGCACGATCTTGGAGAGGCCCCAGGGCAGGCCGATGCCCATCCAGGACGTGACGACCTTGTCCACGGCGCCCGCGACCATGCACCACTCGCCCTCGTAGCACATGAGGTTGCGCGAGATGTTGAGCCGCTGGGGGCGGCGACGGAGCAGGGCGCGGATGAGGGCGAGGGGCGTGCGCGAGAAGAGGCAGCCGCCGAAGGCGAGGTGATCGCCGTCCTTGATTCGAGCGACGGCGTCCTCGAGCGTTGTCAGCTTCTCGCCCGAGCTCTTGGTCTTTCGCTCGAGCCGGGCCCGCGCCGCCTGGAAGTCGTACTCGCGAGGGGAGATGGTCACGCGATGATCTCCCAGGCTCTCTGGTAGCGATCCAGCTGCTCCACGGTATGAGGGTCGAGCGGGTGGTCGCGCTCCGGGATGTCCACGTGCTTGGCCTCGCCGCACAGCGGCGTGGTGAAGTAGCGCTGGCCCGTGTCGTTGATGATGGTGACGATGGAGGCAAGCTCGGGGTGCCGGCGGGCCAGCTTGAGAGCGGCGGCGACATTGCAGCCGCTCGAGATGCCGCAGAAGATGCCCTCTTCCCTGGCGAGCCGACGAGCGGTCTCGACGCTCTCGTCGGTCGTGGTGGTGATGATCCCGGTCAGCTGGGCGACGTCGAGATTGCGCGGCACGAAGCCGTCGCCGATCCCCTCGATGCCGTGGTGCCCCCACGCGCGCGCGGAGAGGAGCGCGCACTCCGCGGGCTCGACGGCGTAGAGGCGCACCGCGGGATCGCGCTCGCGCAGGTAGCGGCCCACCCCCGTGAGGAGGCCGCCCGAGCCCTGGGAGTCGACGAAGGCGCCGACCTTGCCGCCCATCTGCTCCCACACCTCGGGGCCGGTGGTCAGCATGTGCGCCTCGATGTTATCGGGATTGTCGAACTGCCCCGGTACCCAGTAGCGCGACGGATTCGTGGCGCGGATCTCCCCGAGCTTGCGGAGGGAGAGATCGACGTCGCTCTCACCGCCCTTGGTGAAGACGAGCTCGGCGCCATAGGCGCGCATGATCTTCTTGCGCTCCTCGCTCATGCCCTCGGGCATGACGATGGTGCACGGATAGCCCTTGACGGCGGACACCCAGGCGCAGGCGATGCCCGCATTGCCCGTCGAGCATTCGAGCACGCTCATGCCGGACGTGAGATTGCCCCGCGCCTCGGCGCGCTCGAACATGTGGAGATAGATGCGGTCCTTGAGACTGCCCGTGGCGCCGTACCACTCGACCTTGACGTAGAGCGCGGGCGTGATGTCGGCGCTGACGCGGTTCAGCCGGACGAGCGGAGTGCGCCCAACGGCGGCGGCGATCGAGGGCAGGGCGCGCGCGTAGCGCGCCCACTCGGGAGGCCTCATAGAGTTGGCAGTCTAGCATTTCTCCTTCGGTGGGGCGACCCCGGACCGCCCCGCGAGCGGGGGCGCTCCGTGTATACTTCGCGTGTGACGAGGGCACGGAGCTTTGCCGCTCCCGGGAGCGACGGGAGACAAGGGAGGACGCCATGAAGGTCGGCACCGCGCTGAACATGCTGAGCAAGGAAGGGCACTCGGACGCGGCCGTCCTCGCCGAGCACATGGCCCTCGGGGATCTGGCCGAGCCGCTCGGCTTCGACTCGCTCTTCGCCCTCGAGCACCACTTCACCGGATACGCGATGTCGCCGTCGCCCACCCAGCTCCTCAGCTACTACGCGGGTCGCACGCGCCGGATCACGCTGGGCACCGCCGTCATCGTCCTGCCCTGGCACGATCCCGTACGCGTGGCCGAAGAGATCGCCCTCCTCGACGTGCTGTCGGGGGGGCGGTGCCTGTTCGGCTTTGGCCGCGGGGCGGCCAGCGCCGAGTACGCGGGCTTCCGCATTCCCATGGAGGAGGCTCGCGCCCGGTTCGTCGAGGCGGCCCGGATCGTGGTCAAGGCGCTCACCGAGCCGTCCTTCGACTGGGACGGGGAGTTCTTCAAGATCCCGCGGACGTCCATCCGCCCGCGCCCGGTCTCTCATCCCGAGCGACGCTTCTACGCCTCGTCGGTGAGCCCGGAGTCGGCGGAGATCATGGCCAAGCTCGGGTTCGGGGTGCTCGTGGTCATGCAGAACGAGTGGCCGAAGGCCGCCCAGGACATCGAGCGGTATCGCGACATCGCCACGAGCGTGGGCCACACACCCCGGCCCCCCATCATCCTCATGAATATCTCCGTGGCGGAAAGCCGCCTGGAGGCGCAGGAGCGGGCGCAGACGTATCTCAGCCGCAAGTGGGACTCGATCGACAACCACTACCACTTCTCCGACGGGCACCTCGCGTCCGTGAAGGGGTACGAGTTCTACGGCAACATGGCCAAGACGTACAGCAAGCTGAAAGACGAGAGCTACCGCAAGAAGGCCACGGAGTTCTACGTCAGGATCCAGGTCGTGGGCACGCCCGACGACTGCCTCCAGCAGCTTGCCGAGCTGCACCGCCTCACCGGCCTCGACCATCTCGTCACGGAGTTCGGCTACGGGTGCATGCCGCACGAAGAGGCGGAGCTGAACATGCGGCTGTTTGCCGAGCGCGTGATGCCCGTGCTCCAGCGCGATCGTGCTTTCTCGAGCTCGCCGGCCGGGAGGGGAGAGGGAGTAGCGGGATCGCTCGTGACCGGCGCTGACGACGTGTTCGCGCCGGCTTGACGGAACGGCCACGCCTCGATCCGCGCACCCGCACGGCGGGGCTATGACCACTTCTTGCCGAGGGCGTCGAGGCCGGCCCGCTTCAGGTCGTCGGGTGTCATCACTGCGCGGATCTCCACGTCCGCGCTGAAGGTGAGGAACCAGGGCTCGGCGAGGGCCGGCACGCGCGACGGGTCTTCGAGGTTCACGATCATGATGGCGCCGCGGTGGCCGTTGATCTCCGTGAAGTAGACGGCCTCGGGCTTCGTCTCCTCGAGGTTCGATTCACCTTCGAACCGGCCGTGCCGTTCCGCACCGCCTCGTTGAATTACTTGTGCGGGAACCTGACCTGGAGCAGCATGCGCATGCGGGCCTCCCTCTCGCTTGCGGTTGGGGTCCTCGCCATTTTGCACGCAAACCGACGGCGAGCGATGGTATATCGCACTGGCATGCTGGCCTTTGTGCTGCTCAACGGCGCGAGTGTCCTTCTCGCGATCTTCGTCGCCGCGGCGACCTTTGGGGAAGGGGGAACCGCGGTCTTCTTCCTGGCCACGCTGTGCGTCTACCTGATCGTCGTCCATTCCGTCGTCATGCTGGGCGGTCTCACCGGCCATCTGACCGTGGCCGGCGCCGCGGTGATCCTGGTGGGGATGGGGGCGGCGGCCGTATGGCTGACCCGGGTTCGAAGGGACGAGCGCCGCGGCCCGGGCGGTGTCGCGGGCGAGGCCTCGAGCGCGACGTGGTACCTGCGGCTCGCCGCCATCCTCGCCGCGGCCCTCTGGACGTGGCCGCACCTCATGGATGCGACGCGATTCTGGATCTGGGACGACTACACCTATCACATGGTCTACCCGGCGCTCTGGCTGCGCGCGCACGCCATTGCCGCCGTCACGCCGGTCCACGCCTACACCATGCAGGCCTGGTATCCGCTCTCCGCTAGCGTGGTCGCCGCCTGGTTCATGCTTCCGTTTCACGCCTCGCGCGGCGATGCGCTGGCCTGGGTCAGTCTGACCGGACCGCTGTATGCGGCGATCGTCGTCTGCGGCGCCGCGACGCTGCTGAGCCGCCTGGGATGCCGCCCGGGCGCCTGGCTCCCCGTCCTCGCTCTCGTCGCCACCTCGCAGCGGATCGTCATCATGGCGTCGAGCTTCTCAGATGCGGACCTCGCCCAGGCGGCGGCAACCTTCGCCGCGTTCGTGTTCGCGGTGCCTCGCGGAGAGGGCGAGAGCCGCCGGCAGATAAGGATCGATGCCGGGTGCGCGGCGTTGCTCAGTGGAATCGCCCTCGGCATCAAGGTGAACGCCCTGATTCCCGGGCTGGTCATCCTGGCCATGGTGGCGCTTCGCTCGGCGGCGCGTCCCCGGGCCGTCGCCGGCACCGGACTGATCTTCCTGCTGTCGTGGACGGTGACCGGTGGGTACTGGTACGCGCGGAATCTGTTCCACGAGGGGAATCCGCTCTACCCCGCGGCCTTTCTCATCTGGCCCGGGGCCACCTTTCCCGAGACGAGGCTGAGCGAGTACGCGCAGCGATACGGCCTGGCCAGAGCGGTGCGCGACGCTTCCGCCATTTACCTGGACTGGCCGCTGTTTCACGCGGCCATGGCCGTCATCGGCCTGCTCGGCCTGGCCGGCTGGCTGCTCTGGCGGCGACGGTCGCTCTCGATGGCGCAGGCGTACTTCGCGGGGGGCGCCCTTGTGATCACCGCCGCGGTGGTGTTCTCTCTGCCCGCGATGCCGTTTTCCGCGGGCAACGCGATGACGTTCCGATCGGGGTTCATCCACTGGGACAGCATGCGGTATGTGGGCCTGTTGCCCATCCTCGGCTGGGTTGCCCTCGCCTTTCTCATCGATGCGGGAAGCGGCGCGGGTGCCGGGCGGATGCTCGCCGCCGTGCTCGTCGTCTCGGCGAGCCTCATGAGCTCCCCGTGGCCCTGGTTGCGATCGCCAATTCTTCTGATAGGGCTGGCGGCGATCGCCTGCCTGGTCGGCCGAATCGGAATCCGGAGTCCCCGCCGGGAGTCTCGGAGGGTCTCTCGACATGCGCTGGTGGCCGCCGTCATTGCGCTGGTCACCATGGGCATCTTGCTCTGGCGACACGATGCCAAGGCGAGGGCGACCGGCGAGGCCTTCTACCGAGAGCGGTTCTTCGGGGCGGCGGCGGCGGCCCTCGACCGGCTTCCACCGGGTACGCGCGTGGCCGTGTTCGGTGACCAGTGGATCTTTCCGACCTTCGGCGCCGGAGATCACCTGGTGTCGCTGCGGCTCGATCGAGACGGGCAGCTTGCCAGGGTGCCGGTCGGCGATTCGATGGATCCCGGCGACCTGCGCGTGAACGGGCCGACCTTTCTTGCCAACATGAAGGCGGCGGGGATCGATGCCGTCGTGGTGGTCCATCTGCCGCATCCGGGACGTTCCGCGGAATGGCCCGCGCAGCGAAGCGCCCTCGAAGCCAGCCTGGGCGCGCGGCTCATCGTGGGAGGCGAGGCCGTCGCCGTCTGGGCTCTCGGGGAGGGCCCCACGTCCCGCTCCGCGTCGGCCGCCTCGGGGCCTTCCAGATGATCGGGCACCGCTCCCCCTCGAAGCTTCCGTTGACAGCGAGCCGACGGCTCCTCTATAACTCGGACAGTCGCGGAGCTGGCTTCGAGGCGGGATCGCGCTTCACATCCAAGGGAGACTACGTCATGACTACTCGCCGGACCTTTGCGCGCCTCATCGCGCTCGGCCTCCTCCTGCTCGCCGCCTCCGTCGCGGCGCAGGAGATGCTCAGCAATGAATCGGTGATCGCCATGAAGAAAGCAGGGCTGTCGGACGCGGTCATCCTCGCCAAGATCCGGTCGAGTCAGTCGAAGTTCGACGTCAGCACCCAGAGCCTGGTGTCGCTGAAGCAGGCAGGGCTCTCGGACCAGGTCATCGAGGCCATGGTGGGGGCCACGGGGCCGGGCGGCTCGGCGCTCACCGCGCCCCCGGGTCCGGCGGGTGCGGTCAGAGCCCCGGGGGCCATGGGCCTTCCCTCGGGGCGCGATAGTGTCTTCCACTACCGCGGTGACCAGTACATCGAGCTGTCGGCCGCGGCTGCCTCTATCGAGACCAACACGCAGTTCTTCTCCACGAAGAGCGAGATCGTCCTCAAGGGCCGCAAGGCGGCCTATCGCGTCGCCGACCGGGAGCCGGTGTTCTTCAGCATGTGGGCCCCGAACGAGGCGCCGCTCGTCCGCCTCAAGCCCGGCGACGACAACGACGACCGCAACCTCAAGATCTCCAGCGGTGCCTTCATGCCCTTCGGGGGCACGCACAAGCAGGGCGTGCGCAACGAGGACAAGATCGACGTCGACGCGGAGAAGGACCCGCGCGGGTTCTATCGCATCAAGCCCAAGAAGGCACTCGCCCCGGGGGAGTACGGCTTCATCATCACGCAGGGCTTCGCAACGGGGTCGGGCAAGGTCTACGACTTCGGCATCGACTGACGAGCGGGGAAAGACATGCCCAAGAAAGAAACCGTCAAGGTCGTTCTCGCCGCGTCCAATCCCAATTTGTCCGCGGCCACGCGATTCGGCAATCTCGTCTTCGTGGCGGGCCAGACGGGGAGGCACCCGACCACGGGGGAGGTGGGCAAGGATATCCGTGAGCAGACCCGTAACGTCCTCGAGCGTATCAAGTTGATCCTGCAGGCGGCCGGCACCTCCCTCGACAACGTGCTGACGGTGACCGCCTATCTGACGAAGCGGGAGGACCTCGCCGCCTACAACGAGGAGTACGGCAAATACTTCCCCAACGACAAGCCGGCCCGGACCACGGTGGAGGTGATGCTCAACTCGCCCGAGCTCCTGGTGGAGATCACGGTCACCGCCTGCATCCCTGACTGAGGCCGCGGGGGCGAGGCAACCTGAGCGGGCGCCACGCCGAGAAGGCGTGACGCCCGCGTGGTGTGGATGAGCGAGCTGCTAGCGAGCGCGGTAGACGGTGATGTCGTTGGCCGTGACGGGACGGAGAAGGGCGGCTTCCGTGGCCGGGCCGGGAGCGCCGCCCGTGAAGCCGCGATTCCCGAAGATCGTGCCGCACTCGTTGTTCGTCTTGTACGCGCCGTAGCCGGTGCCGGCCACCGCACCCACCAGGCCGCCAATCAAGGCGCCCTTGCCCGCGCCCGAGCCGCCGTTGGCGATGGCGCCGCCGGCGGCGCCGAGGCCGGCGCCGAGGAGTCCACCGAGGGCGCCAGGCTTGGCGATCCGCCAGGCCCGATCACCGCCCGTGGCGCAATCCGAGGCCGTCGTGGCCACCGGGGTTGCCCGCGGTGCGGCCACCGTCGCTCGGCTCGACGCGGGCACAACCCGGGGCGCCACCACGGCGGGGGCGCGGCGTACGGGAGTCGGAGCGTAGGTCGCGGTCATGGTATCGGCGGGCGCCGCCGGGCGGAGCATGTAGGCGGTGGTGACGCCCGTGAGGAGTGCGGTTCCAGTAACGAGAGCGATGGCGATCGTGACGATTTTACCGAATGGGTTCATGGTCGTTTCCTCCTCTCGCCGTCTATGACGGGCAGGGCCGGAGGCGTATTCGACCCCGCATCGACATGGGCTGCGCGCGCTGGACAGGTGAGCGGCCTGTTGATATGGTCGGACGGTTCCATGGGCGCGAAACTCTTCGGGGCCTCCGTTCGCAGGAAAGAAGACCCTCGCTTCCTCCGCGGTGAAGGCCGCTACGTGGACGACATCAAGCTGCCCGGGATGCTCCACGCGGCCTTTGTCCGGAGCCCGCACGGCCACGCACGAATACTCTCCGTGAACACGGACGCGGCGCGCCGGATGTCGGGCGTCGCCCACGCCTTCGCCTTCGCGGATCTCGAGCGATGGATGAAACCGTTGCCGCTCTTCGGTAGCATTCCTCCGGGCCTCGCCGCCCGGGTCGACGTGACGATGAAGCAGGTGCCCCAGCTCGCCATGGCGCGTGACCGTGTCTTCTTCGTGGGCGAGATCGTCGCCATGGTCCTGGCCACGAGCCGCGCGCAGGCTGAGGACGCCTGCGAGGCCATCGAGGTCGCGTACGAGCCGCTGGCCGCCGTGGTCGACATGGTAGCGGCCGCGGAGCCCGGCTCACCGGTGCTCCACGCCGAGTGGGGCGACAACGTCGCGATTCATTTCGCCACGGGCTTCGGCGACACGGAGGTGGCCTTTCGAGGCGCCGATGTCACCGTGCGAGAGCGCTTCCACACCCAGCGCTATGTCGGCATGCCTATCGAGACACGCGGCGTGGCCGCGCAGTGGGATGCGCGCGACGGCACGCTGACGACGTGGAACGGCACCCAGGTCGTCCACTTCGTCCAGCAGGGGCTGGTGGCGGCCCTCGGGCTGCCGCCCCACAAGATCCGCGTCATCGCCCCCGACGTGGGCGGAGGCTTCGGCACCAAGGCCACCGGATATCCGGAAGACTTGCTGATCCCCGCGGCGGCCATCGCCTCTCGCCGCCCCGTCAAGTGGGTCGAGGACCGTCGCGAGCACATGATGGCGGCCGCGCACGCCCGCCACCAGATCCACGACATCGAGATCGCCGCGCGGCGTGACGGGACCATGCTGGCCGTGCGCGACCGGATCTGGGTCGATCTCGGCGCCTACAATTCGTGGGGCATCGTCCTGCCCTACAACACGGTCGCCCACCTCCTCGGCCCTCACCGCGTGCCCAGCCTGAGCGTCGAGTGCCGCGGCGTGGTCACCAACAAGACCCCGAATGCCCCGTATCGCGGCGCGGGCCGCCCCGAGGCTGTTTTTGCCATGGATCGCATCGTGGATTGTCTCGCGAGGGAGCTGCGCATGGATCCCGCCGAGCTGAGGCGGAGGAACTACCTGAGCGAGGCCGACATGCCCTACGAGCTCGGCATCCCGTATCGCGACGGCAACCCGCTCGTCTACGACAGCGGCGATTTCAGGGCGGCGCTCGACTCGGCGCTCTCGACCATCGGCTACGACGCGCTCAGGAGAGAGCAGGCGGAGCTGCGGGCCCGGGGCATCCACCGCGGCATCGGCATCTCGGGCTATGTCGAGGGGACGGCCATCGGCCCCTACGAGGGCGCCGTGGTCCGGCTCGATGCTTCGGGGCGCGCGGTGGTGGCCACGGGCGCCTGCTGCCAGGGGCAGGGGCACGAGACCTCCTTCGCGCAGATCGCCGCGGACGCGCTCGGCATCCCGCTCGACTGGGTCACGGTGATCGGCGGCGACACCGCGGCCATCCCCTTCGGCGTGGGCACGTTCGCCTCGCGCAGCGCAGTGAATGCGGGCAGCTCGATCCACGTGGCGGCCGGCAAGGTGAGAGACAAGATCGCCGAGGCGGCGGCCGCGCTCCTGGAGGCGGCGCCCGCCGACATCGAGGTCAGCGACGGCACCGTGTCGGTGCGCGGGGCACCGGCCTCCTCCGTGCCGCTCGCGCGAGTCATCCAGTCCGCCCTCCCGACCTTCGCCAAGCCCGGCCTCGTCTCGCCCGACTTCGAGGCCACCGTCTATCACCATCAGCCGACGGTGACGTATACGAGCGCGGTGCATGTCGCCCTCGTCGAGGTGGATCCCGGCACCGGGTCGGTCCGCCTCCTGCGCTATCTCGTCTCCCACGACTGCGGCAAGGTCATCAATCCCGTCATCGTGGAAGGGCAGATTCACGGCGGCGTGGCGCAAGGCATCGGGGGCGCGCTGCTCGAGGAGATGGTCTACGACGAGCAGGGCCAGCTCCTCACCGGCACCTTCATGGACTACCTCGTGCCGACGGCCATGGAGCTGCCGCCCATCGAGACCGTGCACCTCGAGTACCCGTCGCCCCGCAATCCCCTGGGCGTCAAGGGCATCGGGGAAGGCGGGGCCATCTCGCCCCCCGCCGCCATCGCCAATGCCGTCGAGGACGCGCTCGCGCCATGGCACGCGCGCGTCACGCGGACGCCCCTCGGCCCTTCCGTGGTGCTCGACCTCATCCGCCGGGCCACGAGGTCGTGAAGCCCCCGCCGTTCGAATACGTGGCGGCCTCGAGCGCCGCGGACGCGGTGGAGGCGCTGCGCCGCCATGGCGACGAGGCCAAGGTGCTCGCGGGAGGACAGAGCCTCATTCCCATGCTCGCCCTGAGGCTCGCGCGACCGGTGGCACTCGTGGACATCAATGGGTGCGGTGATCTCGAGGGCATGGCGGAATCGCGCGGCGTCCTCACCGTCAACGCGCTGGCGCGGCAGCGCGGCCTCGAGCGCTGGGCACGTGAACGCGCGCCTCTCCTGGCCGAGGCTCTGCGCTGGGTCGCGCATCCTCCGATACGAAATCGCGGCACCGTCGTGGGCAACATCGTGCACGCGGACCCCGCCTCCGAGCTGCCCGCGCTCCTGCTCTGCCTCGACGGCGAGGTGGTGGCTCGACGAAGGGGCGGGGAGCGCGTCATTGCCGCCGACCAGCTCTACGTGGCGCCGCTGACCACCTCGCTCGAGTCGGACGAGCTCGCCACCGCGGTCCGCTTCACGCTGCCCCCGGAGGGGGCGGGCTGGGGGTTTGCCGAGGTGACGAGGCGCCACGGAGACTTCGCCCTCGTGGGCTGCGCCGCGGTGCTGGCGCTGGATGGAGCGGACGTCGTCACCCATGCGCGCCTGGGTTTCTTCGGCGTCGGCGGCACTCCGGTGCGAAGTGGGCCGGGCGAGTCCGCGCTCCTGGGTCAGAAGGCGACGCCTGCGCGCATCGGCGAGGCGGCGAAGGCGGCGGCGGCCGCGCTCCGTCCTGATGGCGATCTGCACGCCACGGCGGAGTATCGCTCCACCGTGGCCGCCACCCTCGCGGAGCGCGTGCTCGCCGCCGCGCTCGGGCGCTGCGGGAAGGCCGCATGAGGCGGGCCGTTCGCGTCACGGTCAATGGCGCGCTGCACGCGCGGGATGCGGAGGTGCGCTCGACCCTCGCCGATTTCCTTCGCGAGGACCTCGATCTCACGGGGACGCATGTCGGGTGTGAGCACGGCGTGTGCGGCGCCTGCACCGTGCTCCTCGACGGCGAGCCGGTTCGCGCCTGTCTCGTGCTGGCGGTTCAGGTCGACGGTCGGGAGGTCACGACCATAGAGGGCATCGCGCCCGGTGAGGGGCTGCATCCGGTCCAGGAAGCCTTCTGGGCCAAGCACGGGCTCCAGTGCGGCTACTGCACGCCCGGCATCATCGTGAGCGCCTGCGCGTTTCTCGCGGAGCATCCGGCGCCGACCCACGAGGAGATCCGCGAGATGCTGGCCGGCCATCTGTGCCGCTGCACGGGCTACCACTTCATCGTGGAGGCCATCGCCGAGGCCGCGCGCAACATGGCTGCTCGCAAGGCTTGACGCCTCATCTGCCGTGGGGCAGAGTGCTTACACCGCGGGCAGAGTCGCCTACCTTCGCCACCGATGCCGTCATGCTGCTCACGTGAGTCTTCGAGAGGAACGGAGGACCGGACTATGCGGAGCTGGCTCAACCGACTGATGCTCGGCGCGGGCGCGGTGGCGGCGCTCCTCGCCCTGGCCACGAGTGGGCCGACGGCGCAGCCCAAGGAAGTCGTGATCGGCGTCCTCTATCCCACGACGGGCCCCACGGCCCAGGCGGGCATCGATTCCAAGGTCGCCGCCGAGCTGGCCGTCGAGATCGTCAACGGCAAGCACGATCTCGACCTGCCCCTGGCGCGGACGGAGGGGTTGCCGAATCTCGGCGGCGCCAAGGTCCGGCTCATCGTGGTGGATCACCAGGGCAAGCCCGAGCTCGGCCAGTCCGAGGCCGAGCGCCTCATCACGCAGGAGAAGGTCGTCGCGCTGTACGGCGCCTACCACAGCTCCGTCTCCGCCACGGCCAGCCAGGTCGCCGAGCGCTCCGCCATTCCATACCTGTCGGGCGAGTCGTCCTCGCCCACGCTCCACCGGCGAGGCTTCAAGTGGTTCTTCCGCACGAGCCCGCACGACGAGCACTTCTCCATCGCCATGTTCGAGTTCCTGAAGGAGTTCCAGGCCAAGAAGGGCGTCAAGTTCCCCACCGTGGCCACCTTCTACGAGGACACGCTCTTCGGCTCGGACTCGTCACGGGTGCAGGAGAAGATCGCCGGCGAGCAGGGCTACAAGGTGGTGGAGAAGATCGCCTATCGGTCGCGCAGCACGTCGTTGACCTCGGAGGTCCAGCGTCTCAAGGCCGCCGGCCCGTCGGTGCTGCTCCCCACGGGCTATACCAACGACGCCATTCTCTTCGTCCGCACGGCTCGCGAGCTCGACTACAACGCCTCCATGATCCTGACTCAGGACTCTGGCTACATCGAGTCGGACTTCATCACCGCCACGGGCAAGGACGCCGAGGGGATCATGTCGCGCTCGGTATTCTCACTCGACCTGGCCGCGAAGAAGCCGATGGTGGCCAAGGTCAATGCCATGTACAAGGCCAAGCAGGGCAAGGACCTGAACGACAACACCTCGCGCTCGTTCACGGGCATGATCGTGCTCCTCGACGCGATCAATCGCGCGGGCTCGACGGACCCCGAGGCGATCCGCAAGGCGCTGCTCGCCACGGACCTCAAGCCGAGCCAGCTCATCATGCCGTGGAAGGGCGTGAAGTTCGATCCCGCCACGGGGCAGAACGAGTCGGGCACGCCCCTCATCACCCAGTGGCGGGGCGGCCAGCTCAAGATCGTCTGGCCCTTCGACCTCGCGTCGACGGACGTGCTCTACCCGCTCCCGAAGTGGTCCGAGCGGAAGTAGGCGCGCGAGGTAAGAGAGGCGAGGGAATGGCCGAGGGCGTTCGCATCGGCGTGGACGTGGGCGGCACCTTCACCGATCTCGTGGCCTGGGATGCCGCGGGACGGATGGAGTCGTGCAAGGTGCCGACCACGCCCGCCAATCCCGCCGAGGGCGTGCTGCACGGCATCGCCACCCTCGCGCCCAGGACCGGGGCCTGGGCCTCCCTCGCCCACGGGACGACCATGGTCACCAATGCCATCGTGGAGCGCCGGGGCGCGCCCGTGGGCTACATCACCACGCGCGGCTTCCGCGACGTCCTGGAGATCGGCCGCATGAGCCGGCTCCACCTCTACCGGCTCGACCTGCCCGCCAAGCCCGAGCCGCTCGTGCCGCGCCGCCTGCGCCGCGAGATCACCGAGCGCGTGGGTCCTGACGGCACCGTGCTCACGCGGCTTCATCTGGAAGAGCTCCCTGCCATCGTGGAGGACTTCAAGCGCGAGGGCATCGAGAGCGTGGCCGTGTGCCTGCTCCATTCCTATGCCTCACCCGCCCACGAGCAGGCCCTGCGCATGGCTCTCGAGGCGCACTTCCCCTCCGTCTCGATCTCCAGCGAGATCAACGCGGAATTCCGGGAGTACGAGCGCGGCTGCACGACCGTGCTCAATGCCTCGGTCATGCCCCTGGCCGCCCGCTATCTCGACGACCTCGTCCAGCGCGCGGCGGGCAAGCCCCTTCACCTCCTCCACTCGGCGGGCGGCATGATGTCGGTGGAAGCGGCCAAGGAGCGGCCGCTCAGCATGGCCATGTCGGGCCCGGCGGGCGGCGTGGCCGCCGCCGCGCACACGTCGCGGGCGCTCGGTCTCGCGCGCGCCCTCGCCTTCGACATGGGCGGCACCACCACGGACGTCTGCCTCATCGCCGACGGCGTGCCCGAGACGGCGGGGCAGCGCAAGCTCGGCGACTATCCGGCGCGGCTGCCCATGATCGCCGTCGAGTCCATCGGCGCGGGCGGCGGCTCGATCGCGAGGGTCGAGCCGACGGGCGCGCTCAAGGTCGGGCCCCGCAGCGCCGGCGCCATGCCGGGACCCGCGTGCTACGGGCAGGGAGGCGCCGAGCCGACGGTGAGCGACGCGAACTTGCTCCTGGGTTACCTCAACGCGGAGCGGATCTACGGCGGGTCCATCCGCCTCGATCCCGCCCGGGCGGAATCCGTCATCGGACCGCTCGCCGCGCGCTTCGGGTTCTCCCTCATCGAGGCCGCGCACGGCGTGGTCGAGGTCGCCAATGCCAACATGCTCCGCGCCCTCCGGCTCGTCTCGGTCCAGCGCGGCTACGATCTCAGGGAGTTCGCCCTCATCGCCTACGGCGGGGCGGGGCCGCTCCACGCGGGCGCCCTCGCGCGCCAGGCGGGCATCTCGAGCGTCATCGTGCCCGCCCACTCCGGCGCCTTCTCGGCCCTGGGCTGCCTCGTCTCCCCGCTTCGCTACGACACCGTGCAGACGCATCGCGCGCGGCTCGAGACGTGGGACGCCAAGGTGGTGGAGGAGCGCTTCAGCGCCCTCGAGGCCCAGTGCCTGCGCCCGCTCCTGGACGAAGGGCATGCCATGGACCGGATCGCGCTGCTGCGGAGCCTCGACTTCCGCTATGTCGGACAGAACTACGAGCTCGAGATCGGCTTCGTCCCCGGGGGACCGGCGGCGCTCAAGGCGGCCTTCGAGAAGCGCCACCGTCAGCTCTATGGCTACGCCACCGGGGAAAACGTGGAGTGCGTCAACCTGCGCATGACCGCGCGGGTCGCCGAGGAGCCGGCCCCGCTGCCCGCGCCGCCTTCGGGCACATCGGCCGCGGCGACCAGCTCGCACCGCGCCTACTTCCCGGAGACGGGCGCCGTGGAGATGCTGCGCTATGACCGGACCAGCCTGCCCCCCGGCCACCTCGTGGCGGGGCCGGCCATGGTCGAGGACGAGTGGTCGACCACGATCGTGTACCCGGGCATGCGCTGCGTCGCCGACCGCCTGGGCAATCTCGTGATCGAGGTGGGAGCTCCGGCATGAGCGCCCCCGCGCTGAGCCCGATCACATTGGAAGTCGTGCGCAACGGCCTCTATGCCATCGCCGAGGAGATGAGCGTCATCGTCATGCGCTCGGCCCGCTCGCCCCTATTAAAGGAAGCGGGTGATCTCTCCTCCGCGCTGACCGACGCGCAGGGCCGGTTGATCGCCCAGGGGCGCGACATCCCCATCCACATGGGCGTCATGGGCTTCACGGTCAAGGAATTCCTCAAGAGGATTTCTGCGGACACGCTGCGTGAAGGCGACGTCTGGTTCCTCAACCTTCCGGAAGTCGGGGGCAATCATCTGCCCGACGTCAAGGCGGTGCGGCCCGTCTTCTTCGGGGGCCGGCTCGTCGCCTTCGCCATCAACCTCGCCCACTGGGCGGATATCGGCGGCGCCGTCCCCGGCAGCTATGTCCCCTGGGCCACCGAGTGCTACCAGGAAGGCCTCCGGATCGCCCCCATCCGACTCTTCTCGTCCGCGGGGCCCGAGCGGCCCGCCCTCGATTTCGTGCTCGCCAACCTGCGCGGGCGCGACGAGCGGGAAGGGGACATCTTCGCCCAGTTCGCCGCGAACGACGTGGCGGCCCGGCGCCTCCACGAGATCTTCTCGCGCTACGGCGCGGAGACGGCCCTCGCCTGCTTCGACCGGCTGCACGACGAGTCCGAGGAGCAGATGCGCGCGGCGCTGCGCGCGCTGCCCGATGGATCGTGGGAAGGCGAGGATTTTCTCGACGACGACGGCGTCGAGGACCGGCGCATCCGGATCAAGGTGCGCGTGACCAAGCGAGATGACGAGGCGACCTTCGACTTCTCGGGGAGCGATGGCCAGGCCATGGGGCCCGTCAACACGACCTACTACATCGCCTGCTCGGGCGTCTACTACACCATGAAGGCGCTGGTGGCGCCGGACGCGCCGCCCAATGAGGGCTGCTACCGGCCGCTTCGCGTCATCGTCCCGAAGGGGAGCGTGCTCAACGCCGATGCTGACCGGCCCGTGGTCGGGGGCAACCACGAGACGTCTCAGCGCGTGGTGGATGCCATCATGCGGGCCATGGCCCAGGTCATCCCCGACCGTGTCCAGGCGGGAGGGCCGACGACGGCGGGGCTTCTCATTCTGGGGTCGCGCCTGCCCGACGGCCGCTGGGCGGTCTACTACGAGGTCCACGGCGGCGGCGAGGGGGCCACGGCGGGCAAGGACGGCGCCTCGGCCACCCGCGTGCACATGTCGAACGTGATGAACACACCGGTGGAGATCGTCGAGAGCGAGTACCCGCTGATGATCGAGGAGCTGGCGCTGCGCCCGGGCTCGGGCGGCGACGGCCGTCACCGCGGGGGCCTGGGCTTCCGGCGCGCGTATCGCGTGCTGGGATCCGACGTGACGCTGACGACGATGATCGAGCGCCGGCTCGTTCCGCCGTACGGCCTGTTCGGCGGAAAGGAGGCGGCGCCCTTCAGGATCACCCTCAATCCGGGCACCCCGCGCGAGCGGGACGTGAAGGGCAAGGAGACGCTCAAGCTCGCCCAGGGGGATCTGGTCCTACTCGAGACGTGCGGCGGCGGCGGCTACGGGAATCCCGCCGAGCGCCCGATCGCCGCGCGAGAGGCCGACCGCCGGGAAGGCTACGTCGCATGAGGCTCGAGAATCGCATCGCCCTCGTCACCGGCGCCGCCAAGGGCATGGGCCGGGACATCTGTCTGACCCTGGCGCGCGAAGGAGCCCACCTGGCGCTGGCCGCGCGCGATGTCCCGCCTCTCGAGAAGCTCAAAGGTGAGATCGAGGCGCAGGGCCGCCGCGCGCTCGTCGCTCCCACCGACGTGACGGACGAGGCGGCCGTCGAGCGCATGGTTGCCCAAACGCTGGAAGCCTTCGGCCACATCGACATCCTCGTCAACGCCGCCGGCGTCACCGGCCCCATCGAGACGCCCGTGCAGGAGATCAAGACCGAGGATTTCCGCTTCGTCCTCGAGGCCAATGTCCTCGGCACGTTCCTGCCCACCAAGCACGTCCTCCCGGGAATGATCGCGCGGAAGTACGGCAAGGTGGTCAACATCAGCGGCACTTCGGGTCTGCGCGGCTACAAGTACCGCGCGGCGTACTCTTCCTCCAAGTGGGCCCTGCGAGGCTTCACGCGCACGGTCGCCCTGGAAGTCGGGCCGCACAATATCAACGTCAACGCCCTCCATCCGGGCATCGTCGCAGGCGATCGCATGGACAAGCTCTGCCGCGAAAAGGCGAAGAAGCGCGGCTGGACACCCGAGCAGGTGTACCAGGAATACATCAACGAGATGGCGCTCCGCCGCGTCACCACCTCGCAGGACATCGCCAACGCGGTGCTCTACCTCGTCTCGGACGACTCGAAGAACATGACGGGCCAGTCGGTGACGGTGGACGGCGGCTGGGACGTCTGATGCTCTCACCCCTCACCCTACCCTCTCCCCTCGAGGGGAGAGGGTTTCTCATTTGGATCCCTCTCCACCAGTGGGGGAGAGGGCCGCAGTTCGAGCTGAGTCGCTCGCTTCTCGCGACGAAGCGAGGGCTGAATGGGTGAGGGGGTCGGTCCCATTGCCTGAAAAAGAGCGCATGGCCTATCGCGTGATCGGCGGGTCCCAGCCCAGGGCGGACGCCTGGGAGAAAGTGCGGGGCCGTCCTATCTATGCTGGCGACCTCGCGGTGGCCGGCATGCTCCACGGCAAGATCGTCCGCAGCCCGTATGCCTCGGCGCGCATCGTCAGGGTCGACACCGGTGAGGCCCGCGCGCTCCCGGGAGTGGTCGCGGTGCTCACCCACGCCGACGTGCCGCAGAACGCGCTCCGGATGGAATTGCCCGGGCGCATGGCCGAGGCGACGGCGGGCGCCGTGCTGGCGACCCAGCCCGTGCTCGCCGAGGGTCGGGTGCGCTTCCAGGGCGAGCCCGTGGCGGCCATCGCGGCCGAGACTCCGGAGATCGCCGCCGAGGCTGCGGAGCGCGTGCGCGTCGAGTACGAGCCGCTGCCGGGCGTCTATGATCCGGCGGAGGCGCTCAGGCCCGGGGCGCCCCATGTGCACGAGGGCGGCAACCTCCTCCGGGCCTGGCATATCCGCAAGGGCGATGCCACGGAGGCCTTCGCGCGCGCGGATGTCATCGTGGAGAAGACCTACCGGACCCCGTTCGTGGATCACGTGTACCTCGAGACGGAGACGGGCATCGGCTGGATCGACGCCGAGGGCACCCTGGTCCTTCGCGTGAGCACCCAGGTGCTGGAGCATTTCCGCGACGTGGCCGAGGTGCTGCGGCTGCCCCATGGTCGCGTCCGGCTCGAGGGCGCCTATCTGGGCGGTGGCTTCGGCGGCAAGGAGGACGTGACCGTCGAGTGCCTCCTCGGCCTTCTCGTGTGGAAGACGCGCCGGCCCGTGCAGCTCGTCTTCTCGAGGGAAGAGAGCTTCATCGGCCACGGCAAGCGTCATCCCTACGTCCTGCGCTACAAGTCCGGCGCCACCCGATCGGGCGAGCTCCTCGCCATGGAGGTCGAGCTCGTCTCGGACTCGGGAGCGTATGCCGCGCTCTCGCCCTGGGTCCTCCTGTACAGCCTCGTGACGGCAACGGGGCCCTATCGCGTCCCCCACGTCACCGTGGACGCGTTCACCGTCTACACGAACAATCCCGTGGCGAGCGCCTACCGCACCTTCGGCTCCATCCAGACGTGCATCGGCTACGAGGGACAGATGGACGCCCTGGCCGCCGCCCTCTCCATGGATCCGCTCGAGCTCCGCGAGAGGAACTTCCTGAGGAAGGGCGACAGCATCGCGACGGGGCAGGTGCTCGAGAGCGAGCCCATGCTGGGAGAGACCATGCGTCGCGCCTGGCAGGCCCTGGGCCCGGTCCGCCCCGGCGGCGGGCCGGTGCGCGTGGCGCGAGGTCTCGCCGCCTCCTTCACGCCGTATGGGCGCATGTGCTGGACGCGAGACTCCGCCTCCGCCTGGGTGGGCATGGAGCTCGATGGCACCGCGGTCGTCCGCTGCGCCGCTCCCGACGTGGGCGGGGGACAGACCTCCTCCCTCTGCTCGATCACCGCGGAAGTTCTCGGGCTGCCCGTGGAGCAGGTGACCGCGGTGGGGCGCGACAGCCACTTCACGCCGCGTGCCGGCACCACCACGGCCACGCGCCAGCTCTTCATGTCGGGAAACGCGGTGCTCAAGGCGGCGCGCGAGGTGCGCCGGCATCTGGTCGATCAGGCCGCGGAGATGCTCGAGGCCGCCCCCGAGGACCTCGAGCTCGTGGAGGGGCGGGCCCTCGTCCGGGGCGCGCCGGATCGCGCCATCGATTTCTCCCCCCTCGTGAAGGCGGCCACGGCGGCCGGGCGACCCGTCCAGGCCCTCGACAAGTACGATGCGCCCTCGGCACCGACCATCGATCCCGCCACGGGGCAGGGCAAGCCCTTCAACGATTACACCTTCGGCACGCAGGCCGTCGAGGTCGAGGTGGACGGGGAGACGGGGCAGACCCGCGTGACGAAGCTCGCGGCTTGCTATGACGTGGGCCAGGCCATCAATCGCCAGAGCGCCGAGGGCCAGATCGAGGGCGGGGCCGTGCAGGGCCTGGGCCACGCGCTCCTCGAGGAAGTGGTGCTCGAAGACGGCGTGTCCAAGAACCCGCACCTTCTCGACTACAAGATCCCGACCACGCTCGACGCGCCCGAGATCATCACGATCCTGCTCGAATCGGGCCAGGGCCTGGGGCCCTTCGGGGCCAAGGGCATCGGCGAGCCCGCCATGACCCCGACGCCGGCCGCCGTGATGAACGCGGTGTCCCGCGCCGCCCGTGCCCCGCTCACCCAGTTCCCGATCACCGCCGAGCGCGTCCTGGCCGCCCTCAAGAACGCTTCCTTCAATCCCTCTCCCCCATCGGGGGAGAGGGCAGGGTGAGGGGGCAGTCGCCCACCCGGCCCATGCGCCTCGACTTCACGCTGAACAACCGCCCGTACCGCCTGGAGGCGCCCGACCACTGGACGGTTCTCGACCTCCTCCGCGACGGCCTCGCGCTCACCGCGACGAAGTATGGCTGCGGCGAGGGCGTCTGCGGCACGTGCACCGTCCTCCTCGACGATGAGCCGGTCCGCGCTTGTCTCGTGCTCGCGGCCCGGCTCCGCGGGCGGACTCTTCTCACCGCGGAAGGCCTGGAGTCGAACGGCGCGCCCGACCGTCTCCAGAGCGCCTTCGCCCGCGCGGGCGCGGCCCAGTGCGGCTTCTGCACGCCGGGCATGCTGCTCTCGGCTCGCGCGCTCCTCGCCGCGAATCCGTCGCCCACCGAGCACGACGTGCGCGAGGCGCTGGCGGGCAATCTCTGCCGCTGCACGGGCTACACGAAGATCGTCGAAGCGGTGCTGGCCGCGGCGGGCCCCCGCTGATGCGCCTGCGTCCCTTCGCGCTCGTCGAGCCCGAGACCATTCCCGAAGCCGTCGAGATCCTGGCCCGCCTGGACGGGGAGGCCCGGGTCATCGCGGGGGGCACCGCCCTCGTTCCCACCATGCGCCTGGGCCTCGTCACGCCCGATCGACTCGTCTCCCTGCATCGAATCGCCGGGCTCTCGGAGGTCCGCGTCGACAGGGGCATGCTCGAGATCGGCGCCATGACGAGCCTGTCGGCCCTCGTGCGCTACGGTATCGTCCGCGACGGCTGGCCCCTCCTCGCTCAGGCGGCGTCCCGCGTGGCCACGCCCTCCATCCGCAGCAGCGCCACCCTCGGCGGCAATCTCTGCTATGCCGAGGCGGCCTCCGATCCCGCACCGGCGCTTCTCTGTCTCGAGGCCCAGGTGCGCGTGGCGGATTCGGTCGGGGAGCGCGTGGTGCCGATCGGCGAGTTTTTCACCGGCTTCTACGAGACGGCGGTCGCCGCAGGAGAGATCCTGACGGCGGTGCGCGTGCCGCCCATGCCGGAAGGAGCCCGCGCGGGCTACGTCAAGTTCTGCCCGCGCTCGGCCGAGGACAAGCCACTCATCGGTGTGGCCGCCCTCGTGACTCTCGACGGCGCCAAGCGAGTGAGCGACATCCGGCTCGCCCTTGCCGGGGCCGCGCCGACTCCGATCCGCGCGCGGCGCGCCGAAGCGGCGCTCCGGGGTGAGACTCTGACCGATGCCGCGGTTCGCGCCGCCGCGGACGCCGCGGCCATCGAGGCTGATCCGCTCTCCGACCTCATGGGCTCGGCCGACTACCGTCGCGA
>Ga0137394_10000739_pt1 | contig 22733 bp, 13 predicted proteins | sample czobulk116metaG_FD_108278 | JGI IMG/M metagenome (GOLD analysis project Ga0137394, IMG submission 108278) | Vadose zone soil microbial communities from Angelo Coast Range Reserve, California, USA - czobulk1.16 metaG | ecosystem: Environmental > Terrestrial > Soil > Vadose zone | place: USA...
AACCTTCCCCGGCCTCTCGATGGGGATCTTTGCGGGCAGTCTTCGCTTCACTGCGTATCGGGGCACGAATCTCGTGCGCATGGACGCCGTCGCCAGGACCAATGAGCCGTGGGTGGCCTACAAGTTCGAAGCCGGCCTCAAAGGTTTCTCGACCGACCTGACGCCAAAAGTGTCGTGGCACGACACCGGCGGCCACGTTCAGCACTACGAGTTCGGTGGTGTGAAGAACGACACGATCGTGCCGGTGAAAGCGGCGAACCGCATCCTCGTTGCCGAAGGCAAGACGGGCTCGCTCGCCACGTTCACGCCGCCGCACACGTTCTTCTTTACGCGAGAAGTAGACACCAACCTGGGTTACGTGTGGTATCGGAAGGACGCGGCCGGACGATTCAGCTTCGGCATTCGCCAGGCCGATCGCGAGGAGAACCCGCAATACGTCGAAAACTTCGCGCTCTTCAACGCGCCGCCCGGCTCATGGCAGCAGATGGGCGTCTATTTCTATGCCAGCGCGGACGCCGCGGAGCCGACGCGTCAGGCGGTGATGGCGTTCACGCACAACGACACGTTCAAGCCGGTCGCCGGCTACAAGACGTTCGTGAATCATTTCCACCTGCGGTTCACCGAGCGCGTCCGCGCGTCGGGATCGTTCGACACGCCGATGCAGGACCTCGTGGCCATGAAAGCGCTCGGCCTCAACATCGTCGGCTTGAGCGATTTCCATGGCGATATGCATCCCAACGATCCCGGTCCGCTGCGGTTCAAGGATCAGAGGGACTATGGCGAGGCGTCTCGCCGGGCGTCCGACAAGGATTTCCTCGTGACGCCGTGGGAGGAGCCCAGTGCGTATTTCGGGGGCCACTACAACATCATGTTCCCGAAAAACGTGTACTGGTCGAAGATTCGCCAGCCCGGACAGCCGTTCACCGAAAACGATCCGGTCTACGGCAAGGTGTATCACACCGGCAGCACGGAAGACGTGCAGAAGATGATGGATGCCGAGGGCGCGTACTGGTACCACGCGCACCCACGAACGAAGGGGACGACGGGTTACCCGGACCTGATTTTCGACAAGGCGTGGACGAAAAACGATCGCTATCTCGGCGTTGCGTTCAAACCGGGTATGGGGATGGATTTGTCGGAGCAGCGGATGTGCGACTGGCGGTGTTTCGACAGCGCCGACACGATGAACAACATGTTGGCCAGCGCCGGACTGCGCCCCAAGTACATCATCGCCGACATCGATACCTATCAAAAGGGTCCCGAGGACGAACTGTATCCGGCCTTCCCGGTCAACTATGTGAAGATCGACAAAGTGCCGGGCCCCGACGAGGATTGGGCCCCGATCCTGACGGCGCTCAGAAACGGAGACTTCTTCGTGACAACCGGCGAGATCCTCGTCAAGGACTACAAGCTCGAAGGGAAGGGAGACCGGCGCACGCTCGTCGCGGACGTCGAGTGGACGTTCCCGCTCTCGTTCGTCGAGGTCGTGTGGGGCGATGGCAGGAAAATCGACCGTCAGATCATTTCGGCCACGGACCTGGGGCCGTTCGGCACGAAGCACTTTGCGATTTCGTTCGATGCGAAGGGTAAATCCTGGGTCCGCTTCGCCGTGTGGGATTCAGCCGGTGACGGCGGCTTCGTCGAACCGATCTGGCTGGGAACGCCGGCCACGTCGACGGCGGCTTCGCGGTAACCCTCGACCGAGGTTCACCTGCGGGATCGCCACGAGCGCGTGCAGGCGCGGCATTGCGATGGACCTCGAGACGGGCGCAGCTTTTCGAGCGCGAAAGCTTGCGCAGATCAGCGAAAGCTTGCGCAGATCAAACTGAGCGGCGAGATCCTGCTGCAACGCCGAGCTCCGGCCGACAGACCAACCCTCGCGAAAAGTCCCTATAATGACAACCTGAACGGCAAGCCGTCGAGATGCCGATCACCTACGAGCGCGACGACGCGCGGCGCAGAATCAAGGTTGAGCTCGCCGGCGCGGTGACCGTTGAAGATCTGCTGGCGATTGTCGATCGACAGGCGGCGGAAGAGACGTGGCAATACGGCCTCTGCTACGACGCTCGGCGCATCACGAAAAGCGCCGCCAGCACTGTTGACGAGGCGCGACGCGTCCTCCGGCACGTTGTCGAGACGAATGCGAGACACGGCGCGCGAGGGCCGGTCGCCATCATCACAGATAATCCCGCGGACTACGCGATGGTGCGGATGTACTCGTCGCTCGGCGCCGAGCAGCAAATGACCGTCGAGGTGTTCCGCGATCCAAGTGATGCCATGCGGTGGCTCGACACCGCGGGGCATCCATCCAGTGAATGATCGGGCGCGCCCCGGTCGACCTTTAATCCAGATTTTAGTGAATCGTGGGGCTGAGCAGCCGGCGCGTGAGCGCGAGAAGATCATGAGCCCCGAGCGGCTTGAAGTACACGGGAACGTGGAGGCCGGCGAGTTCACCTGAGAGGTTGCGGTCCAAATCCGCGACCCCCGTGATGACAGCGACCCGCGTGCACGATTGAGACTGGCTGGCATACAGACGGTAGAGAAAAGCCAACCCACTCATCTCCGGCAAGCGGTAGTCGAGCAGGATCGCGTCTGGTCTGCACGTGTACGCTTCGCGCAGGGCATCGGCCACACTCGCGGCAGTTTGCACGGCGTAACCTTCGAGGCGCAGCACTTCGGCGAAGAGGCGCCGAACAGCCGGGTCGTCATCGATGACCAGAATGCGGCTCGGCGTCATGGGCATCTCGAAGTTACTCATGCCAATCTCCAAGGCCACACAACCGGTTTGACGCTCCGACATCGGCCAGGGGCGGGCAATTGGAGCGTTGCTGCAATCCTCTTCGGAACAGCCTGCTACGTCAATTGCCCGGTCGTGGGGGGGAGCACGAAGATGGCAGTGGTGGCACTCTCTGGAAGGGGCCCTGTCCGCGGATCTACTTCGCCGCTGCAAGCCTCTTGACTTCCGCCAGGATCGCGTTGAACCGGGGATCGCCGTGCAGAGACTTCAGGTCCTCATCGGCCGCCATCTCCTCGCCCCTTCGAAACCCATGATCTAGAGCCTGCCTGAGGTCTGCCAGCGATTCCTGAGGCCTGTTCTGGATCGCCGCCCAACAGGCGCGGTTGTAAAACAGCATCGCCATCACAGAATTGTTGGGCACTCTCCGCGCGATGGACAGGGCCTCGCCATACACCCTGTCCGCGTCGGTGTAGCGATGCTGACTGAAGTATGTTGCGCCGAGCCCGACCATCGTATGAAGCGTGTCCTGATGTTCGGCGCCGAGTATCCGCCGCTGCGTTTCCAGCACCTCGCCAAACACGTGTTCGGCCTCCTGATAGCGGTGGTCGCCCGCGAGCCTCTCGGCCTGAACATACATGGAAAACAGCGTCACCGGATGTTCGGGGCCGAGGACGCGGCGGCGCGCCGCCACGACGTCGCGATACAGCTTCTCCGCTTCCTTGCCGCGGCCTAGTGCGTTGTAGGTGATGGCTAACTCGAACGTGGACGCGATAGTGATCTCATGCTCCGGTCCGAGTGCGCGCCGCTCTCGCGGCAGCGCGTCTTCCAGGAGTTTCAAGGCCTCCTCCGGAGACCCGCCCGTCCTCGCCAGTATTCTGGCCAGAATGTTCGTTGCCTTGAACGTCTCGATGTCATCAGGACCCGACGTGCGCCCCAGAACGTCCAGCTCCGCGTGAAGGAGCTTTTCCGCCTCGTTCAAGCGTCCTTGATTTCGGTACAAATCAGCCAGCTCGTTGATTGATCTCAGCGTGTCCCGATGTTCCGGCCCCAGCACACGGCGGCGAGTCTCGAGAGCGCGCTCGAGCAGCGTTTGAGCGTGACCGAACAGGCCCAGGCCCCTGTACACGCTGCCCATGGTGTGCATCAACTGTGCTTGGACCTCTGGCTGGGCGCCCAGTTCCGCATCGATCCGCGTCGCGCCCTTGTCCAGAATCTCTCGGGCTGTGATGCTGCTTCCCCGCGCTTCGTTCGGAGATGAAACCTGGAAGAGCCCGGTGAGAAACTCCTGCACCCGCCGCGATACTTCGGCTTCCTGGTTGGCCCGGTCCCTTTCCCTCGCGATCCGCCGCGCCTGCACCCCCATGGTGATGGCGAACGCCAGCAGCAGGAGCAGCACGCCGGCCGCTACGCCTACTGCGGCACGGTGCCGCCGCGCAAACTTGCCCGCTCGGTACACCACGCTCGGCGGGCTCGCCAGCACCGGTTCGTCCCGCAGGTACCGGCAGATCTCCGCCGCCAGATCCGACGGCGACCCGTACCGCCGCGTCTGGTCCTTCTCGAGCGCCTTCATCGCGATCCAGTCGAGATCCACCTTGAGCTGCCGCGCCAGCACCCCCGGCTCCGTCTTCCGATTGCGCGCCGCCTCCGCCGAACTGTTCCCCAGCGTGTGGAAACGCGTGCTCGGCCGCGGCGCGTCGTCTTCCCGGATGCGGCGCAGAATCTCCGCGAAGCCCGCCTTCCGCAGTTCTTTGCTGTCGAACGGCAAGGCGCCCACCAGCAACTCGTACAGAATCAGCCCCAGCGAATACACGTCGGTACGTGTGTCCACATTGTGCCCGGTCATCTCCGCCTGCTCGGGGCTCATGTACTCGGGCGTCCCCACCAGCATGCCCATCTCGGTGAACATGGTTTTTCTCGGTGAGCCGTTGCGCCAGGGCTTTTGCCACGCCGAAGTCGATGATCTTGATCGCCTCCTTGCCGTCCTGCACCGAAATCAGGACGTTGGTGGGCTTCAGGTCGCGGTGAATGATGGCCTTGTGGTGGGCGTGCTGCACCCCCTCGCACACCCGCATGAACAGCTCGAGGCGCTCCCGCGTGGACAGCCGGTAGTGGTCGCAGTATTCCGTGATCGGCATGCCCGGCACGTACTCCATGACGAAGTACGGCGACCCCTCCGCGGTGGTCCCGGCGTCGAAGACCCGCGCGATCGCGGGATGGTCCATCAGCGCCAGGGCCTGCCGTTCGGACTCGAAGCGCGCGATCATCGCCTTGCTCGCCATGCCGGCCTTGATCAACTTGATGGCCACCGTGCGGTGCACCGGCGTGGTCTGCTCACCCCGCCAGACCTCGGCCATGCCGCCTTCGCCGATTTTCTCCAACAGCCGGTAAGGACCGATCACGGCCCCCGTGGCAGGAAGCGCACCCAGGCCTACGGTCGGCTCGGCGGAAGCTGCGGGTCCGCGCAGAAAGCCGCCCATCCAATGCTCCAGGTCCACAGCCTCGCTCGCTTCCCGAAGCAGCAGGCAGGCGGCGCGGACGTACTCCTCCCTTTCGCCTGGAGGCCGCCGCAGGGCCTCCGCGACAATCGCCATCACCCGTTCGTCGCCTTGCGGACTGCTTTGCATCGATTCGCGTTCAATCGCCGGTTTCGGCTCATTCACCTTGCGACAAGCCCACTGAGGCGGCGATTTTCATTGTGGCCGTCCCGGTCGTCGCCGTTATACACCAAGCGCCCTTCCGCATGGGCCGGATGTGTTTCGGCCCATTCTCGGGCTCGCGCTGCAGGCACGCGCCAAACGCACTATCCCTCTCGCCGCAGCACGTGGAGCGCTCCGGCGAACGAGACCAGCGTGAACGTCACGAAGGCGGCCGCCTCGAGCGCGATCGACTGCGGATCGCCGAGTCCAATTGTTGCGAATCGCATGACGTCCACGTGCCACGTGATCGGGTTCACGAGCGCGGCCGCGCGGAACGCCGCCGGCAGCGGTTCGACCGGATAGAACATCGAACTGGCGAAGAGGAATACAAAATAGAAGATCGAGGTGACCGTGTTGAAGGCGTCGTTGCGACGGATCGCCAGCGCGAAAATCGCGTAGAAGAAGAACCAGCCAGCCGTGCCGACGACGACCGCTGCGGCGAGCAGCGGGAAGCGATCCGGGCGCAGCGGCACGCCGAGGAGCGCGGCGGCGAGCAGTACGGTGATGAACGCCTGGACGAGCCCGATCGCGACATTGAACAGCACCTTTCCGAGGAGGTACTCTGCCCGGCTGATCGGATAGGTCAACATTTCGTAGAAGATGCCGTTGTCGCGGTCCATGAAGAACGACCACGCGGTGTTCGAGGCGATGCCGAAGCCGGCCATCCCGAGGACGCCCGCGAGGAAGAACGCGTGATAATCGGTCGGGAGGCGGGAGAAGCCGAGCGCCGTGTTCATGCCGACGCCGAAGACCAGCAAGTAGCCGAGCGGGTAGACGACGTCCCAGAAGATGAACAGGGCGTTGGTCGCCCGGATCTTTCCTTCGCGATACATGACCGCCGACAGTGCGCTCACAGTCGCCCTCCATGATGATCCGCGGCTTCCGCCGTATCCGCGCTTACCCGTGATCCCTCCTTCGTCAGCTCGACGAAGATGTCTTCGAGGCTCGCGCCGCCGACCTCGAGGCGCAGCACGCGCCCGCGCCTTGCCAGCGCGCCGACCACCGCCAGAATCCCGCCGTCGTCTTCCTTCAACGTCACTTCGACGGTGTTCTGCGTGATTGACAAACGGATCGGGCGCCGCGCGGCCAGCTCGTCCCCGATGCCAGGCGGCAGCCGATCGAAGGTCACGGTCACGTCGTATACCCCCTGCGACAGCAGCTTGAGCGCGTGCAGATTGCCACGCGCTGCCTGACGGCCGCGGTTGAGGATCAGGATGTCATCGCACAGCTCCTCCGCCTCGCCGAGGATCTGCGTCGTCAGAACGATGGTGCGTCCTGCCGCCGCCTCCCGGCGCAGCTTCTCCATGACGCTGCGCTTCAGGATGGGATCCATGCCGGTCGAGAACTCGTCCAGGAAGACGACCGGTGTATCGACCATGAAAACCTTGGCCACCTGAACGCGCCGGCGGAAGCCGCCGCTCAAGTCCATCACCTTGCGGTGTGCCTCCGACGCCAGGCCAAAGTCGTCCAGCACACGCTCGGCGCGTGCACGAATCTCGGCGTCGCGCAAACCGTGGAATCGCGCGAACGTTCCGAGATTGTCCCGCACCGTCAGAAACAGCTCGACGGCGGTTTCCTGGATCACGACCGAGATGCGCCGCCGCACTTCGAGCGGCGCCGCGACAACGTCGTAGCCAAGGACGCTGGCGGCGCCGGATGTCGGCCGCGCGAGCGTCGAAAGCACGCGCAGCAGCGTCGTTTTGCCGGCGCCATTCGGACCGAGCAGGCCGAAGATCGACCCGCGTGCGACGTCGAAGGTCAGGAGATCGATGGCGCGGACGGTCGGCTGCCCGCGGCGGCCATAGAGCTTGACGAGATTGTGGACACGAATAGCCGGCTCGGACATGGTCGTACTTTCGGTGGCGGCGCCACGGCGCGATCGCCGCAGGTCAAAGGGAAGAGCGTGACGGCCGAGGGAGTCAGTTCGAGATCTTCATGGCGGGCCTGACGGATTAATGTAGCGCCGGGACCGATTCCGGCGCAAGCGGGTCGTGGCGCTGACGACTCACGCCCCGGGGCATGACGGCAGTGACTTCGATTTCGACTCGCGCGGTTGCGCCCGCTGATGGCTCCATCGCGGCGCGAGTGCCCGCGCGGACGACCAGTCGTGTCCTGAGTTACCGCAGCGCGTAAGCCGCGAGCGTGTCGGTGGCGACGACCGCCACGTACTGCTTGCCGCTCCTGCCCTGATAGGTAATCGGGTTGGCGTTTCCCCTCCGCTCGAGCCTGGTCACCCACAGTTCCTTGCCGGTCTTCACATCGAGCGCACGGAAGCGGTTGTCATCGGTCGACGCAACGAACAACACTCCGCCTGCCGTCACGATGGGACCCGCGAGTGCCGGCCGTCCAGTGTTCTGCTTGCCTTGGGGCAGTTGTTCGGTGATGCCGAGCCGCACCTGCCATGCGATGTCTCCGGTCGAAGCATTGACCGCCGTCAGACGGCCCCATGGAGGTTTCTGACAAGGCCAGTTGCCGCCGGCCATTTGGATGTCGAAATTGCCCCGGCCGGGACCGGAACGATCCGGCGTGGCCTTGTCGTACGGAACGGGCGAGCCGTCCTTGGCCCTCTCGATCCAGCCGAGTGCGCCCACATCCTGAGAGACCACGAAGATCTGTCGGGACCTGGGATCGAACGCGGTTCCGCCCCAGTTTGCGCCGCCGAGCCCTCCCGGAAAAACAAGCGTCATCCTGGGCGCGGCGCCCTCGCCGCGGTACAGCCACGGCGTGAACGGACCTGCGTTGTGCATGCCGCCGCTCTTCGCGATCAGTTCTTCACATGCTTTGGCGTGCTCGGCGGTCGTGTCCGCAGCCGTGACGAGATCCTCCGGCTTGTACCCGACGCGCGCAAGAGGCGGCGGCTTCACCGGGAATGGTTGCGTGGGAAAAGCCAGCTCGCCGGGGACATCACTTTTTGGAACCGGACGCTCTTCGACGCCGAAGACAGGCTGGCCGGTTTCACGATTCAGGATATACAGGTAGCCGGATTTCGTCGTCAGGCCCAGCGCCGGGATCGTGCGTCCATTTCGTACGATGTCGAACAAGCCTGGAGGCGCCGGCGGGTCGTGGTCCCAGAGGTCGTGATGGATGGTTTGAAAATGCCACTTGTATTTGCCGGTCTGAACATCCACCGCGACCACGGAGTTGCCAAACAGGTTGGCGCCCTTCCGGTCTCCGCCATAGGCGCCGCTTATCGGCGAAGCCAGTGGCAGGTACAAGAGTCCGCGCTGCTCGTCGAGGGTGAAGTAGAAGGGCCACGCGTTGACGCCGAGTCGGTCCTTCCAGCTGTCGCCTTCCCACGTGTTGTGACCGACTTCACCCGGCTGCGGCACGGAGCTGAATTCCCACACCTTGGAGCCCGTACGCGCATCGAAGGCCCGGGGATTGCCCGTCCCGCCGATCGCCCCCGCCGGCGTGTTCGCTCCAACGACGACGACATTCTTGTGGATGAGAGGCACCGAGTTGTACGGCACCACCATATCGATCTCGCCTTGCGTGCCGAAGCCGGGGTCGAGCGCGCCGGTTTTGGCGTTGACGGCGATCAGGCGGCGTCCGGCGGTGAAGATGATGCGCGGCGGACTGCTGCCCTCGCCTGGCCAATACGCGACACCGCGCCGGGACGGCGCGCCACCGGCGACAAGATACCGCCAGATTTCCTTACCCGTCTCCGGCTCGAGCGCGACCACGCGGTTCGCGGCAGGCAGATACATGATGCCGTTCACGACGATGGGCGTCGCCTCTGAATTCACTGCGCCCTGGCCGCCCCTTCCAGTCGGGGCCGCCGGAGCATCGCCTTGCAGGCGATACGTCCAGACCTGGGTCAGGTTCGCGACGCTCTTCGTATCGAGTTGCGTCAGCGGCGAATAACCGGTTCCGGAAGTGTCGTGGCGGTACATCGGCCAGTCGGCGCCAGTCTCTTTGATGGTCCGTTGCTGGGTGAGGCCGGATTGGCCGAGGAGCGCTGACAGCATGAGGCCACCGGCCACGTTCATCACGCGGGTAGAGCGCATGAATTTCCGTCCTCCTATCCGACCTGCTGAACCCGGACAGTATAACGTTTGTATTGGAAGGTGAGCCGAAAGAGGATTAGCGCTGATGCCAGCGCCCGCGCAGCGTTGACGCCGCTATGAGCATTACGCTACGGCAGAGCGAATGCGACGAGCGCGTCGTTCAACTGTTCCTCCGGCACTTTCGCGTGGCCGCCGGCAGCGATGACGACAAACTGTTTGCCATTCCGGCGCAACTGATACGTGATCGGCGTCGCATGTCCGCTCGCTGGAAGCTTCCCGGCCCAGAGCTCCATGCCGGTGTCGATGTCGAAGGCGCGAAGGTAGGAATCCACGGTGCCGGCGATGAAGATCAGACCGCTCGCGGTCACGATCGGACCGCCCAGACTCACCGCACCGGGCGGAATGGCGCCGTGGACGCCGCCGAAATTCGCCATCGAGCCGAGCGGCACCTGCCACGAGATCGCGCCGGTGTTCAGGTTGACGGCCGTGAGCTGGCCCCATGGCGGCGGTACGCACGGAAGATCCGACGATCCTTGGAGGAATCGGCGAGCCATCCCGTAAGGAGCGCCCGACTGCGCCGAGTAATCGCTGCCGTCCCGATTTCGTCCGGCTTCCCCCGCGAACTGGTCGCGCGGAATCAGCGCGACCCGCGCGGCGAGGTTGTTGGTGTTGACGATGAGCAGATGGCGCGTCGGCTCGAACGCGTAGCCACTCCAATTCATGCCGCCAAGCAGGCCAGGCATGACGAGACTGCCTTGACGACTCGGTGGCGTGAAGAGACCGTCGTTTCGCAGATGCTGAATCGCCTCGACGCAGCGCGCGCGGTCCTCCGGCGTGGCGCCCCAGGCATCGTCGGCCGTGAGTTGTTGCGATGCGAGCGGCGGCGGGACCACGGGAATTGGCTGTGTCGGCGACGCCGTTTCGCCCGGCACGTCGCTCGGCGGCACGGGACGCTCCTCGACGGAGAACACTGGCGAGCCGGTCTCACGATGGAGCACGTAGAGAAAGCCGGTCTTGTTGCCCTGAACCACGATCGGGACCTGCCGTCCGCCCCTGCTGATCGTGGCCAGGAGCGGCGGCGCGGCGGTGTCGTAGTCCCACAGATCGTGGTGCACGAGCTGGAAGCCCCACACGACTTCTCCCGTCTGCGCGCGCAGCGCGACGATCGAGTTGGCCCATTTGTCATCGCCAGGCCGCAAGCCTCCGTAATGATCGGGGCTCGCACTGCCGGTCGGCACGAAGATGAGATGACGATCGAGATCGACCGCCATGATCGACCAGGCATTCGCGGCGCCGCTGGGCCGCGCGCCATCGCTCGCGCCGGGGATGGGATCCCAGGCCCACCGTAGCGCGCCCGAGCGCGCATCGAACGCCCGCACGACACCGCTCGACATGTCGACACGGCTGTTGTCGTCAATCGACGATCCGACGACGACGAGATCGTCGATGACTGCCGGCGGCGATGTCATGTGGTACGCGCCGGGACGATAGCCCGGCACGCCCCGCAAGCTCACTTCCCCTCGCTCGCCAAAATCTGCGCACCGCGCGCCCGTGACGGCGTCCAGCGCGATGAGGCGTGCATCGAGCGTCGCCTCGTACAAACGGCGCCGGCACGGCTGACCGGGCCGACGCGATGCGTCGAGCCAGGTCGCCAGACCGCGGTTGATCAACCCATCGCCGTAGTCACCGCGCAGATCGATCATCGGATCGAACGCCCACCGTCGTGCACCGGTCTCCGGATCGAGCGCGATCACGCGATTGAACGGCGTCGTCAGGTAGAGCGTGCCGTCGATGACGATCGGCGTCGTTTCGAAGCCGCTTCGCCGCCGACCGTCGGTGCCCTCTGACAGGTCGCCCGTGCGATGGATCCAGGCGACTTTCAGCCTGGAGACGTTGGCGCGAGTGATTTGGGTGAGCGGCGAGTGTCGCATGCCGCCGGCGTCGTGACCGTAGGCCGGCCATTGGTCGACGGCGACATCCGGTGGGACGGAGATCCTGCCGACGGCTGTGAAGAGCAAGAGTCCGATCGTGAGAGCTATCGTCCAGCGGAGACGGGTCACGGCTGAAGCCTCAGACGATCCGCGGGCGCCGATGGTTCCCGGACCGATCGGATCTCGGACCTGCGCGACGCGGTCGACCGCGGGCGCGCCAGATCGTGCTCGCCGATGACCCGTGCGCTCGCTCGACGAATACCACGCCGTCACAGTTCGGCAGCTCGATGCGTTTGAGAACGTGATCCTGCACGCTGCGCTGTGCGCCGATGGAATGTCGCAGGCACAGCCTTCCACTCACGCTCGAACCGGGCGGAGCATAAGGAATCGATAAGGCCGCGGGCGAAGACCGCTCGAGACGCGCGCGGGTGTATAACGTCCCGAAGAAACAGGCGGAGCCAGGAGGTTGCATGAGATCGAGCGTATCGAGGCGATTGATTCTCGTCTGCGCGATTCTGACGATCCTGGCGATACCTGTCGTGGGGTACGCGCAGGAAGCGACGGTGAGCGGTACGGTGACCGATTCCACGGCTGCCGTGCTGCCCGGAGTGACGATCACTGCGGTGAACGAGGCCTCTGGAAACAGTTTCGAGGCCGTGACCGACGCGCGCGGAGCGTATCGGATCGCGCTGCGCATTGGCAGCTACCAGATCAAAGCGACGCTTGCGGGTTTTGGCGCCGCGACCCGCACCGTCGAACTGCTGGTCGGACAGACGGCCGTCCTCAACATGCAGCTGGCTCCATCGGCTGTGGCGGAATCGATAACCGTGTCCGCGCAAGCCCCGCTGCTCGCGACCACCACGTCGAGTGTGAGCGGCAACATCGATCCGAAGCAGATGTCCGAGCTGCCGGTCCTGGGCCGCAACTGGATGTCGCTCTCCTTGCTCGCGCCCGGGAACCGGACCAACACGCAGGGCTCCGTGCCGGTGCAGGACAGACACTCCGGAGACGTCAGGGAATTCGAGCTGAACATCGACGGTCAGCAGGTGACCGCGGTCCTGGGAACCGGAAACCAGGCCCGGTACAGCAAGGATTCGATCGCGGAATTTCAATTCATCGCGAACCGGTTCGACGCCACTCAGGGCCGGTCGTCCGGTGTGCAGGTGAACGCGATCACCAAATCGGGCACCAACAAGCCTTCCGGATCATTTGTCGGCAACTTCCGGGACAGCAAATTCAACAAAGCCGATCCCGTGCTCAATGTCGTAGTTCCGTACTCGGACCAGCAGTGGTCGGGGACCTTCGGCGGTCCGATCCGCAAGGACAAGGTGCATTTCTTCGCCAACTACGACTACGAGCACCAGCCGATCACGTCCATCTGGAACACGCCGTATCCCTACTTCAACATTTCCAGGAGCGGCACCACGAGCATCAAGATGGGAGGCGTGCGTCTGGATTATGAGCTTTCACCCAAGACGCGTTTGATGACGAAGGTGAGCGGTTCGAATCTCTGGCAACCGTTTGGCGCCGGCAACAATAACCACCCGGGCGCCACCAACAGCAACTCGGAGGTGTCTCACGAGGTTCTGGTTCAGCTCACACAGGTCCTGGGCGCTCGGTCCCTGAACGAGATCAAGGGTGGGCTGTCTTCTTATTTACTCGATCAGCAGGCCCTGACGACGTGGTCGCAGCACTGGTTGGCGCCCGACATCACGGCAGGGGGGCCGCGGATTCTGATGAGGGGCTTCTCGAACGCCCAGAACCAGAACCTGCCTCGGTACCGGATTCAGAAAGTGTGGAGCGTGCGCGACGACTTCTCGTTGTCGTACCACGCAGCAGGCACGCACGCCCTCAAAATCGGCGGCGAGGCTCTCTACCACGATGAGTTCACGCGCAATTGCCTCTGGTGCATGGGCGAACTGACCGCGAACTCGTCTCCAGCTCCGGATGCGGCGACCTTGCAGACGATATTCCCCGATCCGTTCAACGCCGACACCTGGAACCTGAATACGCTCTCCTCGATCACGACGCGCTACAAGGTCGGCGTGTCGACCGGCAAGTTCAACACGCCGTATTCGATTCCCAAGTTTGGCGCCTGGGCGCAGGACGATTGGACGCTGGGGCCGCGCCTCACGCTGAATCTCGGGGTGCGGTGGGATCTCGCGTGGAATGGGTTCGCGCAGGAAGTGACCCTGGCGCCCTGGATGGCGGCCAACCGGCCTCAGGATGCGAACAACGTTCAACCGCGCTTCGGCGTGGCCTATTCGCTGGACGACCGAACGGTGATCCGTGGCGGGGGAGGGTTGTACTACGCCGATGTCACCTCCCCGAATGTGCAGTGGGCAGAGTCAGCAGCGACGATCGCGCTCATCACGGCGAACAATGACGGCCGCGCCGATTTCGCGTCGAACCCGTTCAATGGGCCGCTGCCCTCGTTCGACCGGGCCACGGCGCTTTTCTGCTACGCCAATAACAACGCGCCGGGATGCCTGATCCGGGACCTGATGGAATTGGCTCCGCCTCCGGGACCGCTGGCGGAAGTCACGCACAGCTGGCAGACCTCCGTCGGCATCGCACGGCAGTTCGGGAGCGACATGGCGCTCGAGGCCGACTACGTGTTTACGGGCACTCGCAACGAGCATCGTATCCAGGACAACGTGAATATCACCTTTGATCCGACGACCGGCAGGCCCTTGAATTTCAACGCCAGGGATGCGAGTGGCCGGTTCATCAACCGGCCCTTCCCGGATTGGGGCGTGGTCGGGTTGTATTTGATGAACGGCCGCTCCAATTACAACGGTTTGCAAACGGTGTTCAGAAAGCGGATGAGCCATCGCTGGCAGGGGACGTTCACCTATACGTTGGCGACGCTCGAAGACAGCGACCCGCAGCCGCTGAGCGGACTGACCGAAGTCCCCTTCGCGGTCAACCGGGCTTTCGGCAACGATTACGGCCCGGCGGTCAACGATCAACGGCACCGGCTCGTCTTCAACGGAATCTGGGAGGCCGCGTACGGTTTCCAGCTGAGCGGGATCTATTTCTACGGATCCGGCGAGCGCCTCGCGGTCACCTCGGGCGCCGGCGTCAGTACTACGCTGATCGGCGCGGCAGGATCCGACCGGCTGCGCGCGGACGGGACGCTCGTCCCGCGCAATGACTTCGTGGGCTCACCCATCCACAGGGTGGACATGCGCCTTCAGCGACACTTCAAGCTCGGCGCCCGCGCGGGGGCCGACGGGATCGTGGAGCTGTTCAACCTGTTCAATCGGGCGAACTACGGGGGCTACGTCACCAACGAGTCCAGTCTGCAGTACAGGCAGCCGACATCGAGCACGAATCTCTCCTACGCGCCACGAAGCTTGCAATTGGGGTTCCGCGTGGCGTTTTGATATCAGGAGTCATCGGAGGAGACCGGAGATAGCGGGTTCACACAGAGAAGCGGAGTAACGGAGACAAGAACGGAGATCTCTGCGCCCGCGTCGTGATCGCACGATTACGGCCGCCAGGACGGGTTCACGAACGCGCCATTCCCCGCGACATCCCATACGGCGACACGGGCCCATGTCCAGCCGCTCGCTTTGGCGCGCCACTCGAACCGCTTGCTGCCAAACTCGCGCGTATCCGCCAGACTGATCACTTCGCGATGAGTGGTCCGGCCGTCCCCCCAGACGATCTCCGCGAACCGAAGCGGGAAGGTCCACACCGCGTGAACGGTCGCCACGATCTGGGCGGCCGACGATGAGGTGAGGTCCACCTCGGGCAGGAGCACTTCGCCGGTGGTGGTGAAGAACTCGCCTTTTGCCAGCGGCACGAGCGCATCTCCCCATCGATCGAACGCGGGAAGGCGATCGAGCTTGATGTAGTTGATGTTCATGTGCGCATAGAGCTCGTGCGTCTGGTCGAACTGGAACACGTCCACCTCGCCGAGCAAGCGCTTGCGCAGTCCTTGATTGTTCAACTCGTCGATCAGATCGAACGCTCGATCGCCGAGGCGCGGCGAGGACAGATCCGACGGCAGCGCCTTCCACCCGACACCAAGGTAGCTGGAATCGCGGAAGTAGTCGGCCGCCAGAATCCGGTCCGGAAATCCAGTCGATCCTTTCGTCCGTGGATGCGTTTGGTACATGTATCCGCCCTCGCGGCGCACGAGGTCGAACATTTCCTTGGCATTGGCCACGCTGTACACCGTGCCGTATTTGGGATGGTTCGAGACAAAGGCGCCGTTCCGGGGCCGGTCCATGAACCAGTACACCGGCTTCGGGAACACGAGCGTCCAGTGTCCGCCCAGGTGCACGTTGGCTTCCTCGCTCGGAATCAGGAGGAACCCTGAATCCGACTGTGCACGGAGCGCACCAAAGTACGCGTGCAGCTCGTCGAGACGCCGTTCCGTGAGATCGTCGGGGTGCCCGTCGCCGTGGAAATCCATGATCATCGAGGCGTCGACGCCCATCGCCTTCAGCACCGGCTTGAAGGGCGGCGTCCAGTCGAACCCGTTGGCCATCGCCTGAACGGTGTCAGCCAGGTGCCAATGCGTGCTGAGCGTCTTGTAACCGTCGAGGGCTCTGAAGCGATCGCCGTTCGTGTAGCGAAGCACGTCGGCGAGCACGCTGTCCGGTGCGGCAGGAGAGATCAGAAGGAAGACGCTCATCCGCTGAGGCCGTCCGGGCGGTGCGTTCACCCAGGGGTAGTACTGCCAGTTCTCGTCGCGGACTTGCCTGATGCCGAGCGACACGCGTCCGCGCCAGGCCCGATGCCAGACGTACCCCAGATTCGAGGTGAAATCGCGTGGGAAAAAGTACTGGTGCGGCGCCGGGAACACCGCGACGCTGCCGCCGGCGGTCTTGAGCGCCAGCGTGCGATATCGCGCCTGAATCGGGACGCGTTCGGCCTGTAACCCGTTCAACGTGATGCGCCGCAACCCGCCATCGGTCGCGTAGAAGGCGGCTTGTGTGCGCATGTTGTTGCCCGGCTGGAGATCCGACGGCGCGGCCATCTCGAGGCCGGCATCGTAGTAGTAAGCGACGTCGGGGTCGTGTGTGGTCAGAACCGCTTCCTGCTGAATCAGACGGCTGCCCGGATAGAACGTGTAGGCAAGACCACCGTCGAAGCTGCCCATGCGTAAACCGTCGAACACGATCTCCACCCGTTCGCCAAGGCTGCGCGCGATGGCGCTACGTAACTGCAATGTGCTCTGAGCGTGGCGCGTGCCATCGGGGTGGGTCGTCGGGTCATCGAAGAAGGCGTACCATCCGCCTCGGCGCTTGCCTGTCTCACCCTGATAGAACGGACGTGCGCCGAGGACGACGGGGTCGGCGCCTGCGCCGATGGACGTGAGGAGCGGCTGCGCGGGATTCAGTGAGAACGTCGCGCTCCACGCGCGACCCGCCTCGTCACGCCAGTTGACGGTCACCGACTCCTCGGCGCGGGCGACGCTGATGGGACCCGGCCGCACGCCGCTGAGGTCGAGCGGCACGGACACCGCGGCCGCGGGTCGTGGGATCAGGATCAGAGCCGCAAGAAAAGCGCTTCGCATGGCGAACACCATTTCACGACGCGTACGCGCCGTCAACCTTTCGGAAAGACACTGATGCAAGGCCGATCCACGCGGCGCACGTTATCGGCAGCGCGGAGCGCGGGTCAACGATGTTGGACCGTGCACCGAGCTTTCAGCAGGAGACGTCAGGGAATTCGAACTCAACGTCTACGGTCAGCGCGCGCGCCCGGATGACGAGCGTTCGCCCGACAGGGTTCTGATGACGAAAGTGAGCCGTTCCCGGCTCCGGGGGCCGTTTGGTCCCGGCGGCACCAATCGCCCGGCCAGCCGCAGCGAATAACGAGGAGATCTCAGGCAGGCTCACGAGTTCGTCAGCGCGCCCGGCGGGTACTGCTCGAGGTCGAGGACGCTTCCGGTCACGCACTCGCTCGCGCTCGACGCGAAGTACGCCGCCGCGTACGCGATATCGAGCGGCGCGAGCAGGCGGCCGAACGGCCGCGTCGCGATGGCCTGCGCGATCCACTCGTCACCCTTGCCCTCCTGTTCGCGTTTCACGCGCCGCTCGCCTTCGGTGAGCGTCCATCCGACATTGATCTGGTTGACGCGAATCCGGTCGCGGTTGAGAAGCGCGGCGGCGTTTTTCGTCAGGGTCATCAGGCCGCCCTTGGACACCGAATAGGCCCCGAGCTTCGGCTCACCGACGTAGGCGAGGACGGATCCGATGTTGATCACCGATCCGCCGCCGCGCGCTCTCATCGGCGCAATCGACTCCTGCAGCAGAATGAAGGGCGCCCGCAGATTCACGGCCATGATCGCGTCCCAGCGCGCGACGCCGATGTGCTCCAGGTCGCCGCGCCCCGTATCGGCGGCGTTGTTGACGAGGATGTCCAGTCCGTCGAACCGTTCCACGGCAAAGCGGATGAGCGCGCGGCAGACCTCCTCACTGGTGAGGTCACCGTCGAAGTACTCGGCGGCGCGGCCGGCGGCCTCGACGCGCCGGACGGTCTCGAGGCCCTCGGCGCGGTCGCGTCCATGCACAACGACGTTCGACCCGAGCCCGGCGAAATGCTCCGCGATGCCGCGGCCGATTCCAGAGGTCGATCCGGTCACGACAGACACTTTGCCGGTGAGCTTCACGGAATCAGCACCGCCGAGTTGGAGGTTCATGCGGCCGTGTTCGGGCCGATTCGCTCGATGCGGTACCCGCCTCGTACCCTGTCGGTCAGATACATGGCTGTGAAAATCGCCACCAGCGCGGCCGGCAGTACCGCCCACATCGACAGCACGCGGCTCGCGCCGTATCGATCGTTGATCCATCCCATCACGGGTCCGGCGATCGCCGTGGAGAACGAGCCGGTGGCTCCGATGATCGCCAGGAGCAGCGCGCCGCCGCGCGGGAACCGCTCCGACGTGATGCCCAGCATCGTCGGCCACCAGAACGCGACGCCCGCGGCGAAGAGCGCCGCGGCGGCGAACGCGGTGACGGGCGTACGGGCCGTGCCGAAGAGGAACAGTCCCATCGCGGCGGCGACCGCGGTGGATGCAATGAGCGCCACGGGCGACATGCGATGCGCGGCGCCGGCCAGGAACTGGCGCATCAGGTACATGATGCCGTTCATCCAGACGAGCACGAGGATGCCGGCCTGCGTGGAGCTCTTCATGACGTCGTTGAAGATATTGCTCACCCACTGACCCGGACCGAGCTCGGTCGCCGCCGTGAGCCACATGCACAACCAGATCACCACGAACAGCGGCCGCAGGATCTGCTTGAACATGTCGCCAAAGGGCACACCCGCCGCGGCGCGTTCGGTCGGCGGAAACCGCCGACCGGCGAACTGGAACGCATACGCCACCGACGGCACGAGCAACAGCAGCATCTTCGCCTGCCAGCCGGTGTAGGGCGCGAGCGCGGGCGCGTGACGTCCCGCCTGGGTGAACAGGAAGCTCAACACACCGCCGATGACGATGCCGCCGGGGAACCAGGCGTGGAGGGCCACGAGCCGGCGCGTTTTGTCGTCGGAGTAGATTGTCGCGACGAGCGGATTGACGGCCGCTTCCACGAGGCCGTTGGCGATGCCGATGACGAGCGTCGCCACGAAGAGGACGGCGAAATTCGGCGCGGCGATCGTCGCAATCGCCCCGCTGATGTGGCCGGCGGCGGCGAGCCGGAGCAGCGCACCCATTCCGAGGAGATCGCAGAGCGGTCCGCCGAACAGGATCGAGAACCCGAAGCCCCAGAACGCGGCACCGGCGATCCAGCCGACGTCGGTTTTGCTCAACGCGAAGAGCCCCTCGAAATCGCCCATGATGTCACCGCGAATCGCGAACGACATGGCCGTCGCGACGAGCGCTATGCAGCTCGCGCGGAACAACCGGCGTGTGGTCGACGTCTCCGCGGGCGGGGCGAGCGACGGTCCCCTCATGAGCATGCGCATCATGCCTGAGATACTACACGGCCGCGATTGCGCTGAGGCCGAATGGGTTCGCTGGTGGAGGGCTTGGTTGCTGAAGTCCGGAGCCGTGGTGGCGACCCTGAAAGAGTCGCCCTACGAAAGCGGCGCGGGCAGGTCGGACCTTCCCATCAGGTAGGTATCGACTCCGCGCGCGCAGCTTCGCCCTTCGGCAATCGCCCAGACGATCAACGACTGCCCGCGCTGCATGTCGCCTGCGGTGAACACGCCCGGCATGTTCGTCATCCAGCGCTCGTCGCGCCAGACCGTGCCGCGATCGGTCATGCGGACGCCGAGCTGGTCCAGCATGCCCCCGCGCTCGGGACCGAGGAAGCCCATGGCCAGCAGCACGAGGTCCGCCTTGATCTCGAACCCGCTGCCGTCGATCGTGTTGAGCTCGAGGCGCCCGTCCTTGCTGACGGTCTCGACCCTGTGCGCGCGAAGCGCGGCAACGCGGCCGCGCTCGTCGCCGTCGAACTGCTGCGTGGCGACGGCGTACACCCGGTCGCCGCCTTCCTCATGCGCCGTCGAAACGCGAAAGATGTTCGGCCACAGAGGCCACGGGTTGCTCGGCGTGCGCGCGTCGGGTGGACGCGGCAGCAGCTCCAGTTGATGCACGGCGCGGGCGCCCTGCCGGTGAACCGTGCCGAGACAGTCGGCGCCGGTGTCGCCGCCGCCGATGATGACAACGTCTTTGTCTTTTGCCGTGATGAAGTGCTCGTCGGAAACCTCGTCGCCTGCGCAGCGGCGATTCTGAAGCGACAGGTACTCCATCGCGAAGTGAATGCCCTTCAGATCGCGGCCCGGCACCGGCAGGTCGCGGGGGTGCGTGGCGCCGCCGGCCAGCACGAGCGCATCGAACTCGGCGCGGAGCTGGTCCACCGGTACGTCGATGCCGATGTGACAGCTGGCGCGAAAGGCGACGCCTTCTTCGCTCAGGACCTGGAGCCGCCGGTCGAGCAGTCGCTTCTCCAGCTTGAATTCAGGAATGCCGTAGCGCAGGAGGCCGCCAATCCGGTCGGCGCGCTCGAAGACCGTGACCAGATGGCCGGCCCGGTTCAACTGATCGGCGGCCGCGAGGCCTGCCGGGCCTGACCCGACGACCGCGACCCGCTTGCCCGTGCGCCGGGCCGGCGGCCTGGCCACGACCCATCCCTCGTTGAACGCACGGTCGATGATCGAGACCTCGATCGACTTGATCGTCACCGGGTCGTCGTTGATGCCGAGGACGCACGCGCCTTCGCAGGGTGCCGGGCAGAGCCGCCCCGTGAATTCAGGAAAGTTGTTGGTGGCGTGAAGCCTGGCGATCGCCATCCGCCATTGGTTCCGGTACACCAGATCGTTCCAGTCCGGAATGACATTCCCGAGCGGACACCCGTGGTGGCAGAACGGAATGCCGCAGTCCATGCAGCGCGCGGCCTGATCCGCGAGCGCCGCTTCCGGATACGGCACGTACACTTCGCGCCAGTCGCGAAGGCGCTCGGGCACCGGACGCACCGGATGCTTCGCGCGCACGACCTCGAGAAAGCCGGTCACCTTACCCATTGGCGGCGACCCCGGTCGCCTCGACGCACTCCAGCGTTCGCCGCGCGGCGGCGTGAGCCTCCTCCTCGAGCGCGCGCTTGTAATCGCGCGGCATGACTTTGACGAACATCGCGGCCGACTGACTCCAGCGGCTCAGGACCCGCGCCCCGTAATCGCTGCCGGTGTGCTCCACGTGCCGCTCGACGAGCGTTCGCACGAGCTCGATGTCCTCCAGATTCTCGAGCGGCCCGAGCTCCACCATCTCGTGATTGCAGCGCAGCCGGAAATCTCCCGTGACGTCGAGGACGTACGCCACGCCGCCGCTCATGCCGGCCGCAAAATTCCGGCCCGTTCGTCCGAGCACGATCACGCGGCCGCCGGTCATGTACTCGCACCCGTGGTCGCCGACGCCCTCGACCACGGCGTGCGCGCCGCTGTTGCGGACCGCAAACCTTTCGCCGGCGACGCCGCGGAAGTACGCCTCGCCGCTCGTCGCGCCGTACAGCGCGACGTTGCCGATGAGAATGTTCTCTTCCGGCACGAACGTCGCCTGCCGCGGCGGATAGACGATGATCGTGCCGCCCGACAGCCCCTTCCCGACGTAATCGTTCGAGTCGCCCTCGAGGCGCAGCGTGATGCCGCGCGGCACGAAGGCGCCGAAGCTCTGGCCCGCCGATCCTGTGAACTGCAGCCGAATCGTGTCGTCCGGCAGCCCGCCCGCGCCGTGCCGGCGCGTAACCTCGTAACCGAGCATCGTGCCGACCGTCCGGTGCGCGTTGCCGATGGGCAGGCTCAGCGACACCGCCGTCCCGCGCTCGAGCGCGTCGGCGCAGCGGGCGATGATCGCGTGGTCGACCGCGTGCTCGAGACCATGATCCTGGGGGCGCGTACGCCGCCGCGCCGCGCCCGCCGGGACGTCGGGCTGATGCAGAATCGCCGAGAAATCGAGGCCGCGCGCCTTCCAGTGATTCACCGCGTTCCGGACGTGGAGGCGGTCCACGCGTCCAATCATCTCGTCCACGGTCCGGAATCCGAGCGCCGCCATGTACTCGCGGACTTCCTGCGCGATGAACTGGAAAAAATTGACGATGAATTCCGCCTTGCCCGTGAAGTTCTTCCGCAGCTCGGGATCCTGCGTGGCGACGCCGACCGGGCAGGTGTTCAAGTGACAGACGCGCATCATCACGCAGCCCGATACCACGAGCGGCGCCGTCGCGAACCCGAATTCCTCCGCCCCCATCAGCGCCGCGACGACGACGTCGCGGCCGGTCTTGAGCTGGCCGTCGACCTGCACGACGATGCGGTCGCGCAGGTTGTTGCGCATGAGGACCTGCTGCGTCTCCGCGAGCCCCAGCTCCCACGGCACGCCGCCGTGCTTGATGCCCGTGAGCGGCGCCGCGCCGGTGCCGCCGTCGTGTCCCGAGATCAGCACGACGTCGGCGTGCGCCTTCGCCACGCCTGCGGCGACGGTCCCGACCCCGGCCACGGCGACGAGCTTCACGTGGATCCGCGCGCGCGGGTTGGCGTTCTTCAGGTCGTAGATGAGCTGTGCCAGATCCTCGATCGAGTAGATGTCGTGGTGGGGCGGCGGCGAGATGAGGCCGACGCCGGGCGTCGCATAGCGGACCTTCGCGATCCACGGATAGACCTTGTGGCCGGGCAGTTGCCCGCCTTCACCCGGTTTGGCCCCCTGCGCCATCTTGATCTGGAGGTCGTCGGCGTTGACGAGGTATTCGCTGGTCACGCCGAATCTGGCCGACGCCACCTGCTTGATCGCGCTCTTGCGCGAGTCGCCGTTCGGGTCGGGCGTGTAGCGGGCCGGATCTTCGCCGCCTTCGCCGGTGTTCGACTTCGCGCCGAGCCGGTTCATCGCGATGGCGAGCGTTTCGTGCGC
>Ga0137394_10000740_pt1 | contig 22730 bp, 18 predicted proteins | sample czobulk116metaG_FD_108278 | JGI IMG/M metagenome (GOLD analysis project Ga0137394, IMG submission 108278) | Vadose zone soil microbial communities from Angelo Coast Range Reserve, California, USA - czobulk1.16 metaG | ecosystem: Environmental > Terrestrial > Soil > Vadose zone | place: USA...
TCGGGGGTCCCACTTCCGCCCGGCGGGCCGGGGACACCCTGGTGCCACCCGTCCGACGGCGCAGTGCGGTTCGTGAATAATGCGTACTAGGCGAGGATGGTCTCGAGGTTCCGCGCCGAGTCGAACAGCTCGACGGCCGTCCGGCGGGCCTGGCGCGACAGGTACTCCCAGTCGCCGAGCACGCGGCGCAGGGCCTCGCCGGCCGCGCCGAGATCGCTGATCCACTCGATTCCGCTCGCCGGGGGAAGATAGGGCGCGGCGCGCGTGTCCTCGGTGATCACCGGGCGGCCGGTGGCGAGGTAAGCCGCCGCTCGATCGCTCACCCAGCCGGTCCTCAAGAGCACGTAGCCGCGCTTGCACACCGTGAACTCCGCCAGCGAACCCGCGAGGTAGCGGCGATAGGTCGCCGCCGTGGGCGTCACCTCGTGGGCGTCCACCAGCGCCCAGCCGTGGCGCCGCAGCCGCTCGCGATCCGGGTCGTCCGAGCCGAGGTTGACGGCCAGCTCCAGCTCGGCGTCGGGCGCCACCGCCGGCAAGCCGAGGTAGCGCTCGAAGGCCACCCGCTTGGAGAGCTCGGGCCAGCGGCCCTCGACCTCGACGCTCTGGGGCGTGTACCACTGGCCGATCGTGGTGAAGCGCGGCCGCGCGGGCCGCGGCGCGACCGTGTACAGCTCGGTGTCCACGAGCGGATAGAAGGTCTTCCAGGGCACGATGGCCTTGGGCAGGCCGCAGTCGGGGGCGTTGCGATTCAGACCGACCGTCCAGAACTCCTGATGGTACGACTGCCCCATCTCCAGGTGATTCATCCAGTACGAGATCTCGGCGGGATCGAGGTCACACAGGATGCGCCGCTCGAACTCGAGGAGCAGCGGTGGATGGACGGAGTAGCTGAGGTTCAGCAGGACGCTCGGCCGGGCCAGGAGGCTCCGCAGCTGCTCCCGCGTCCGCCCGCGAGCCTCCATGCCCTCCAACCGATGGCTGTCGTCGCGGACCCGCTGGTAGAGCAGACAGTAGCGCTCGCCCAATCCGTGGTCGGCGAGCTGCCGCTCGAAGGCGGCGATGCACCGGCGATCCTCGTCGGCGTCGGCGCCGGCCGGCATGATCTCGAGCCACAGGGCGTCCAGCCCCAGGCGTCCGAGTCCTCGCATCCACTGCAGGGGAACGGAGAAGTTGCCGCCGCCCAGGCGATACTTCGCGGCGAAGCCGCAGCCGACGAAGACCATGGTGCCGCGCAGCGCGGCGGCCACCCCCATCAGAGTCCGGCGGCCGCGAGCAGATCGCGGAGCACGGTCTCCGCCGCGAAGTATTCGGCGGCCACGGCGCGCGCCGCGCGGCAGTGGCGACCGTAGTCGCGGTTGATCTCCTGCACGGCCGCCGTCGCCTCCTCGAGCGAGTCGAAGGCGAAGAGGCCCCGGCCCGTCGGGATGAGCTTCGTGAACCCGGTGTCCTGGGTGATCACCGGCTTGCCCGAGGCCAGGTAGCAGACGCTGCGGTCGCTGAACCAGCCGCTCCGCGTGCGAGCGTAGATGTCCTTGGCGACCGTGAACTCGCCGCGCGACGCCTGCACGTACGCCGCGTAGGCACCGAGGTCGGCCGAGTGCCGGTACGCGTCGGCGAGCTGCCAGCCGCTGGCGACGAAGATGGCGCGGGCCTGGGGATCGTCGGCGTCCAGGGCGATCTCGAACGACTGCGTCGTCTGCCGGGGGAGATCGGCGAACCTGAGAAAATTGACGTGCTTCGACCAGTAGTACGTCTCCCCGTCGTGGCTCACGTCCTTGCCCACGTTCTTCAGGGTCGCGACCGTCGTGAGCGCCTCGCACCCGGCATCGGGGCGGTAGTCCCACAGGTCCAGGACCACGGGTGGCCGCGTCGCCTTCCAGGCGTACCGCGGCGCCGGGATCGGGCACCCGGGCTGCCCGAGGTTCTCGCCGTAGGTGGCGTGATGCGTATGCGCGTCGAGGAACTCGCGGGTTCGCCGATCTCCCGCGGCGAGCCGGATCTGCTCGTGCACCGGGTCCGTCTCGACGTACACGCGCACGGGGCAACGCCGGTGCTCCTCCCGCAGCCGCGTCGCGCCGCAGAGGTTGAGCAGCGCGTCGGCTTCGCCGTAGAGCTCGAGGAGGCGTGAGCGGCTCAGGCCGTGGCATCGGCCGTTGACCTCGTCCCAGTACGCCCACCGGTCGCCGAGCTCGAACCGGTCCATCGTGCGCCGCAGGAACTCGACGCCGTAGGCGCAATCCTCGACCACGCTCTTCGTGCGCGGGTCGTAGGGCGGCGCGCCCGAGTCCTCCACGTAGTAGACGTCGTGGCCCAGCCTCTTGAGGCCGACCACGTAGTGGATCGCCTGCCAGCCAATGCCGCCCAGCGGGTATTGCCCCGCCAAGTGCAGGACCAGGATGCGCCTACGGGACCGCAACGGTGTCCTCCGGCCGGAGACCGCCCGCCAGGCGGTAGAGCGCGGCGAACACCCCCGGGCGCTCCACGAGGGCCTTGAAGCTTCCCTGCTCCACGATCCGGCCGTCGCGCAGGACGACGATCAGGTCGGCCTTCCGAATGGTCGAGAGGCGATGCGCGATGACGAAGGTCGTCCGCCCCGCCACCAGCCGCTCGAGCGCCTTTAGGATATGGGCCTCGGTCTCGGCATCCAGCGAAGAGGTGGGCTCGTCCAGGATCAGAATCGGCGCGTCTCGCACGATCGCGCGGGCGATCGTGATTCGCTGCTTCTCGCCCTCGGACAGGGTGACGCCCTGCTCGCCCACGACGGTGTCGTAGCCACCGGGCAGCGCCACGACGGCGTCGTGGATGCCGGCCAGGCGCGCCGCCGCCACGATGTCGTCGGGCCCGGCCCCCGGCCGGCCGAACGCGATGTTGTCGCGTACGGTGATCGGCAGCACGAGCGGCGGCTGGAGCACCATGGCGATCTGGCGCCGCAGCGACGCGAGCCGGTAGTCACGTACGTCCGCGCCGTCGACGAGGATCCGGCCCGCCGTGGCGTCGTAGAAGCGGGGGAGCAGGCTCAGGAGCGTGGACTTGCCGGCGCCGGTCGCGCCGACGATGGCCACCGTCTGGCCCGGCTCGACGTGGAAGCTGATGTTGCGCAGCACCGGGTGGCCGCGCGTGTACTCGAACGCGACGGCCTCCCACGCCACCTCGCCCCGCGTGCCCGCCGCGGGGAAGTCCCGGCTTCCGTCGGCGATGTCGCGCTCGACGTCGAGCAGATCGAAGACGCGCCGCACGCCGACCGTCGAGCTCTGGGCGAGCCCCCAGGTCTGGAACACGCTGTTGATGGGACCGTAGAGCGACGCGAGGTAGGAGACGAAGACCACGAGCGAGCCGACGCTCAGCGAGCCGTCCAGGACGTGCCGTGCCCCCATCCACACCACCGCGGCCGTGCCAAGGGCGATCACCACGTTGATCACGCCCGAGTAGACGGTCTGGAGCGTGTAGAGCCGCAGGCCGGCGGCCAGGCTCTGTCGGCTCGCGGTCATGAACCGCCGGTGCTCGTCCTCCTCGCGCGTGAAGGCCTGGATCACGCGCATGGCGGACATCGCGCGCTGCACCACCGCATAGACTTCGCTCTCGCCTTCGCGGACCTGGCCCGCGGCGCTGGCGATTCGGCCGTTGAGCCGCGCGATGACGACGAAGAGCACGGGGCACACGGCGAGCGCCAGCAGGGTCAGCGCCGGATCCAGCCGCATCATGACCACGCACATCCCGGCCAGGAGCAGCGCCGCGGTCACGAGGGGAAACAGGCAGTTCATGGTGAGCGTCTGCAGCGCGAGGGTGTCGGCGGTGACGCGGTAGAGCAGGTCGCCGACCCGCGCGCGCCCGTGGAAGGCGAGCGACAGCCGGTGGAGATGGGCGTACAGGTCGCTGCGCAGCTCGTTCACCATGCGCTGGCCGATCTTGATCGTCGTGTGGTTACTCAGCACGGCCAGCGCGCCGAGCACCGCGTAGAGGCCCACGAGGGCCAGGCACGCGGCGAGGAGGACCGCCGAGGCCGACCATCCCCGCGCCCAGTCCCAGGGCAACGGCCGCCCGTCCAATACCGAGTCGATGACGATCTTGAGCGGCCAGGGCTTGAGCAGCTCGCCGGCGCTGATGAGCAGGGCCTGGGCGAACGCCCACGCGAGCGCCGGCCCGTGCGCGCGGAGGTAGGGGAGGATCCGGCGGGCGACGCGGCTCACTTCACTTCGGCCGGGTGGTCCTGAAGGCCCGGTGCGTCGTGGAGCCGCGCGCGGCGCGCCACGGTCTGCACCATCTCGTGGAGCATCCGGCCCAGGTTCAGGCTCTCTCGCACGAACGCCACGCTCATCGCGATGGCGGCAGCGGCCAGGACCAGCGGCAGCAAGCCGATCTTGAGACCGAGCACGGCCAGCGTGATCGCGCCCAGGGTGCCGAGGCTCGCGAGCCGTGAGCCCCGGAGCTCGCACTTGATGCGGAGGACCCGGCGCTCACCACCGTGGTTCTCGGTGGCGACCTTGATCCGGGCCCTGGACCAGAGGCCGCCGTGGACCTCCAGATCCCAGTCGCTCCATCCCTGGTCCATCAGGACGAAGTACTTGCGGGCGATCACGGCTTCCCGCAGGCCGTGCAGGACCGCCTCTTTCTCGAGACCGTTCTCGGTCCAGAAGGAAAGCGAGAACGCGCGCTCGCGCCACGATAACGGCAGCGCCCGCGGCGCCCGGCTCGGCGTCACCGGCTCGGCGGCCGACAGACCGCGGACAAACCAGCGGTATCGCTCGGCACAGCGGAGCAGCGGGCCCAGATACGTCAGCAGCGCGATGAGCAGTCGCCCGCGGACGTCGTCGGCCGGCGCGTCGACGCGGGCGCGCAGCGCCGCGCCCACGCAGCAGCCCCACGTGAGCGTGAGCGGGGCGAGGCCCAGCCCCGCCCACGCCCAGCCGCCGCGCGCCAGCGCCAGGAGGACCAGGGCGGCCGCCGCCACGCTCCACTCGAACGTGAACGGCAGGTGGGCCAGGAAGCTCTCCGGCGGCTGGTAGAGCGTCTGGAAGAGGCCACGGCCGAAGACACCGCCGTAGACCACCGGCCGGCGCCACGAGAACAGCGACGAGATGCCGCCGTAGATCCGGCCGCGCCAGCGCGAGTAGAGGAGCGCGTTGAAGCGATGGGGATGCCTGAAATACAGCAGTGCTTCGGCCTTGCCGTATCCGCGCTGCTGCCCGATGTAGGCTCGCACGGTGTTGCGCCGGAAATGCCACACCATCGCCGCCGGGCTGAAGCCGATGCGATAGCCCCGCTCCTGCACGCGCCAGCACAGGTCCACGTCGTCACCGGCGGCTCGGAAGATCGGGTCGAAGCCGCCGATTTCCTCGAGCACCTCGCGCCGGAACGCCATGTTGCAGCCCGGGATGTGCTCGGCCTCCTCGTCGTCCAGCAGAACGTGCATCGGGCCGCCCGGCGAGGCCGCCACGCAGGAGGCGACGAAGGACTCTTCAGGGGGCGGCAAGTTGGGACCGCCGACCGCCGGCAGCCCCGAGGAAAGGAAGGTCGCGACGAGGTAGTAGAGCCAGTCCGGATCCACGACGCAGTCGGAGTCGGTGAACGCCACGATCTCGCCCCGGGAGCTGGCGATCCCGACGTTGCGCGCCGCGCTCAGCCCCTTGTTCTCCTGGTGGACGACGTTCACGCCCTCGTATTGCTCGGCGATCTCGCCGGTCCGATCCGTGGAGCCGTCGTTGACGACCACCATCTCGTAGGCGGGGTAGCGGAGACGCTGCAGCGACGCGAGGCAAGCGTTCATCGTGCTCTCGGCGTTGTAGGCGCACACGACGACGGACACCTTGGGGTACTCGAGGAGGGGCGGCAGCTCGTCGGCCCCGTACCAGCGCTGGACCGCGTGGAACGCCGGCTTCCGTCGACGCTCCCGGTCGACCAGGCCGAAGGCCCAGTCCTGGATCTCGTAGCCACCGGTGAACCACTCGTCCGTGAACGAGAAGGCGAAGGTGCCGGCCGCGCCCATCGTGAGCGCCGTTCGCACCTGCCAGGAAAGCGTGGCCGCCTGCTGCTTGCAACCCTCGCGCCCGGAGTCCATGCCGAACTCCGTGAGCACGAGCGGCCGATCACCGGCCAGCGTGTGCAGGCGATGAAGGTAGCGGCGCAGGTCGTCCTCGCGATGTAAGTAGACGTTGAACGCGAGGAAGTCGGTGAAGTCGGTCTCGAGGTACTCCGTGGACGGGAAGTTGGCGTAGCCGACGAGCATCCCGGGCTCCCGGCTCTTGACGACGTCCACCAGCTCGCGGAGAAAGGCGGCGATCCGCTTGGCACCGTACCAGCGGACGATGTCCGACGGGATCTCGTTGCCCACGAGCAGCGCCGCCACGGCGGGGTGGTGCTCGCAGGTCTCCGTCGCTCGCGCCACCGTATGACGGATGGCGCGGGTCAGCTCCTTCGAGTCGAGGAAGCAGACGTGCTCGGCCCAGGGGATTCCGATCAGCACGCGCAGGCCTCGGCGCGCGGCCAGGTCGAGCAGCCAGCGCGGCGGGACGGTGAAGGTTCGAAGGGTGTTGGCGCCGAGCTCGTTCATGAGAGCCAGGTCGCGCTCGACGGCCTGCGGATCGGGGAACTGATCCCCGGAGTCCGCTGGCGCGAATGGCCCGTACGTGACGCCCTTGAGCAAGACCTTCTCGGGGCCGGCGAAGAAGAACCTGCCCCGCGCTTCGAGCGGATCGCTCGCCAGAGATCGGGACTGGGGCCGGCTGGACGGCGGGAACGCCACTACTCGATGCTGCACGGAACCGGTCCTCCTTATGGTGTTCCTGACTGATCCGTTGGGGCGTAAACCGCAACTGATGTGCCAGGCCCAATGCGGTCCGCGAAGTCGCTGATTGTATGGAGCTACGCGTCGTCAGGGCGGGGACACACAGATTGCGACGTTGACAGTCGTGTAGCTTTTACACGCTGAGCGTCGACGCCGGCTGGGTCGGGGATCAGACTCCGCGCAGCGGCGCCCGAGGGACTGGAATCGGGGCATCGCGATCCCAGAGCTGCCGCAGGAGGCGTAGCCGCTCGCGCTCGAGTTGCTCGATCGCCTCCACGGCCGACGGCGCCTCGGCGAAGCAGCCGGGCAGCTCCGGATGCTCGGCCCGCCGGAGCCACTCGCCCCCGCGCTCGACCGACTCGACGACGAGCAGATAGGGCACGGCCTCGTAGTAGGCCAGGTCCCGGACGGCGTCGGCCTCGAGCGGAGCGTGGCTCACGTGGCGAACGGCACCCAGGCGATGGGAACGCCCGCGTCCGACTGGCGCGCCTTCTCGGTCGCCGTGATCCAGCTGTCGCCCTCGGGGAGGAGAACGGAGGCCGGGCGCACGCGGTAGAGGCTGACGTCGTCGACGTTGGCCGGCACGACGCCCTGCTCGCGCAGCGCCCGCGCGGCGTCGATCAGGCGGCGCCGCACGTAGATGACCATCGCGTCGGTCGTCCCGAGGTGCTCCTGCGTCCGATCGTAGATCGGGCCCATCGTCTCGGTCATCGCCCTGTCTTGCAAGTTGACCAGGAAGGGGATGCCGATCATGAGCTCGTTCCTGGCGAGCTCGCGGTCGACCAGGTAGTCGTTGTGGATGTTCGCCTTCGTGTAGTACCGCGTGTGCGGGTCGCTGGTCGCCTCGAGGTATCCGCCCCAGGCGGTGAACGGGTTGCGCGTCTGCTCACGCTCCTGGTCGGTCACGGGCCGGTCCAGCCGCCCGCGCATCATGATCTGGAGATTGTAGTTGTCGTCCAGCGGCACCCACGCGCGCGCCGAGACGATGTTGGGATCGCTGGAGGCGATCATCGAGAAGAAGGGCAGGATGAACTGCGTGATCCGGTGCCAGTAAAGGCCGTCGACGTCCCAGCGACGACGGGCGGAGTAGCAGGCGCCATAGTCCGTCGGCAGCAGCTCGAGGCGCGGTCGCTTGTCCCGGTGGAAGGTGCCGCGGAGCTTGCCGCCGGGGCGGAGCTTGGCGTGGACATAGTCGATGTGCGAGGAATCGATGTCGCCCTCCAGCGCCTGGACCCAGTTGCACTCCTCCAGCATCATGAGGGGCGGGTAGACGTGCTCGGGCGGCAGCGTGTTGACCTCGAACGCCGGGAACGCCGGCGCCTCCGCGCGCGGCCCCATGTACGTCCAGATCACGCCGTTGACGTCGCGGCACGGATAGGCGCGGGCGCGCACCTTGTCCTTGAAGGTGCTCTCTGCGGGCTCGTTGGGCATGTCGACGCACCGGCCGGTCACGTCGAACTTCCAGCCGTGATACACGCAGCGGAGCCCGCACTCTTCGTTCCGGCCGAAGAAGAGGGCGGCGCCGCGATGCGGACAGTTGGCCGCGAACAGTCCCACCTGACCCCGCGTGTCGCGAAAGGCCACGAGGTCCTCGCCGAGCAGGCGGACCTTCTTCGGCGGGCCGTCGGACTCCGGCAGCTCCGTGGAGGGCAGACACGGCAACCAGTACTGGCGGAGCAGGTCGCCCATGGTCGTGCCGCGTCCGACACGGCACATGAGCTCGTTGTCTTCTCTCGTGAGCATCGCCTGCCTCCGTTTCTATGCGCGCCTCGGCCGGCGGGGCCCCAGCCCCGCGACGGCCTGCAGCGCACACGGCCTCGGCGCCGTCATTGCTTGCCGTTCTCGACCGTCGCGCGCTCGATCGCCAGCAGCTTCTCCAGCTCGATCACGCTCAGCATGTCCTTTTCCACCGGGCTCCAGTCGGGCTTCGTCGTCTGGTTGGCGCCGAATCCGTCGGCGAGCTCCTCGTAGATCTTCTTCCAGGCGGCGTACGCCGCCAGCAGCGGTGTCGAGGGATCGGCGACGATCTTGTACCCGAGGCCGCCGAGATCCGCCAGGGTCAGCCCCAGGCCCGCGAGCCCACCGCGCCCGGCGAGGTACATCAACGGTCCGCCGAGCCGCTCGGCGATGGCGCGCAGCTGGTCCGGCTTGTGCGCCATCGAGAGCAGCAGCAGATCGGCGCCCGCCTTGCGGTACGCGTCGCCCCGGCGGAGCGCGTCGTCCATGTTGCTGGCCCGGATGGCATTGGTCCGCGCGACGATGAGGAAGTCCGGGTTGCGCCGCGCCGCCACGGCCTCCTTCACCTTGGCCGCCATCAGCGCGGTCGGGATCATATGCTCGATGCCCGCGTGGTGGTGGGCACGCTTGGGGACGAGCTGGTCCTCGATCTCGATCGCCGCGAAGCCGGCCGCCTCGCTCATGCCGATCGTCCGGTGCATGTGCATCGGGTCGCCGTAGCCGCACGCCCCGTCGAGGATGAGCGGGAGCGAGGACACCGCGCCGATGTCGACGGCCGCCTGGCACATCTCGGTCACGTTCAGGTTCGCCTCGAGCGCGACCTTCTGGTAGCCGGTGGAGCCACCGCCGAGATAGCCCGCCGGGAACCCGGCCGCCTCGGCCATACGGGCCATCAACGGATTGAGGACGAGCGGCGCGGTCACGGGCATCGGCCGCTGGATCAGCGCGCGGAGCGACGTGCGAGGCTTCACGGGGTCCCTCCTGGGTGGGATGATACACCGAGCCACCGGTCCGCCCTCAGACGCTGCCGCGCAGACGTGGGTCGAGCGCGTCCCGGAGCCCGTCGCCGACCAGGTTGAACGCCAGCACGGCGATCATGATCGCGACGCCGGGGACCGTCGCCACGTGCGGGGCGACCAGCAGAACGTCGCGGCCGGTGGAGACCATCAGGCCCCACGACGCGGTCGGCGGCTGGACGCCGAGGCCGAGGAAGGACAGCGCCGCCTCCAGGAGAATCGCGTTCGCCATGAAGAGGGTGGCGTAGACGATCAGCCCGGGGACGATGTTCGGGAGGACGTGGCGGCGCAGCAACGCGGGCGCGGCGGCTCCCAGCGCGCGCGCGGCGCCGACGTACTCCGTCTCGCGCAGCGTCAGCACCGAGCCCCGGACCATCCGCGTCACGGCCGGCACGCCCCAGATCCCGACGGCGATCGTGGTGTTCAGCGCGCCGGGGCCGAGGGCCGCCACGATGGCGAGCGCCAGCAGGAGGTAGGGGAAGGCGAGGAGGATCTCGATCCCCCGCATCATCACCGCGTCGAGCCAGCCGCCGGCGTAGCCGGCGAGCGTGCCGAGCACCAGCCCGCCGGCGAGGGCGATGACCACCGACAGGACGCCCACCAGCAGCGCCACCCGCGAGCCGTAGATGACGCGCGAGAGGATGTCGCGGCCGAACTCGTCGGCGCCGAGCCAGTACTTGGCGCCCGGCGTCGTGCGCTTCTCGATCAGACTCTGACGGGTCGGGTCATAGGGCGCCAGCCACGGCGCCAGTGCGGCGCTCAGCGCCAGGACGACGACCAGCGCCAGGCCGACCAGCGCCAGGCGGTTGCGCTGGAAGCGCGACCAGGCATTCATCGGCTCTCGCGGACCTCAGCCCTGACGCCCGACGCGCGGGTCGAGCAGCCCGTAGGAGAGATCGACGAGGAGATTGATCACGACGAAGGCCAGCGCGAACACCAGCACCGCGCCCTGCAGCAGGATATAGTCCCGGGCGAAGATCGCCTTGACCATGAGCCGCCCGAGCCCGGGCCACGCGAAGACCGTCTCGGTGAGCACGGCGCCGCCCATGAGCTGGCCCGACTGCAGACCGAGCAGCGTGAGGATCGGGATGAAGGCGTTGCGCAGCGCGTGCCGGCCGAGCACCCAGATCTCGCCGACGCCCTTGGCGCGCGCCGTGCGGACGTAGTCCTCCCGCAGGACATCGAGCACCGCCGAGCGCGTCATGCGCGCAACCATCGCCACCGACGGCAGCGCCAGCGTGATCGCCGGCAGCACCAGGTGGGTGAGCGAGCCGGCGCCGCCGACCGGCAGCCAGCGGAGCCAGAGCGAGAAGATCACGATCAACACCAGGCCGGTCCAGAAGATCGGCATCGACAGCCCGAACAGCGACCCGAGGCGGGCGCACGCGTCGAAGAGCGAGTTCGGCCACACCGCCGAGGTGATGCCGGCCGCGACGCCGACGACGGCGGCGAGCACCAGCGCGGCCACCGTCAGCTGCAGCGTCGCCGGCCACGCGTCGGCCAGCTCGGCCGCGACCGGACGGTTCTGCTGGATCGAGCGCCCGAGGTCACCGTGCAGCACGCGGCCGACGTAGTCGAGGTAGCGGACGGCGAAGGGCTTGTCGAGTCCGAGGTGATCGCGAAGCTTCGCCACCGCGTCCTTGGTGGCGTGCTCGCCGAGCATGAGGGTGACGGCGTCGCCGGGCAGGAGATCGATCGTGAGCATGACGACGAACACGACGCCGAGCAGCACCGGCACGGCGAGGAGGAGGCGGCGGACGACGAAGGTCACCATCCGCCGCCTCCCACGGCCGCGACTACTTGTCCAGCCAGGTCTTCCAGAGGGCCAGGTTGTACTCGACGGGGTGGACGGTGAAGCCCTTCACGCCGACGCGGGTGACGATGATCTCCTTGGTCGTGTAGACCGGGATCCACACCATCTCCCTGGCGAGGATGTCCTGCACCTCGCCGTAGAGCTTCTCGCGCTCGGTCTGGTTCAGGCTCCGGCGCGCCTGCTCGACGAGGGTGTCCACCCGGGCGTTCGCGTAGCGCGACGTGTTCCAGCCGGCCGGGGGCACGCTCTTGGAATGGAAGAGCGCGTAGAGCGAGTAGTCCGCGTCGGCGTTCGAGGTCACCCAGCCCAGCGTGAACATGTGGTGGTTGAGCGGGTTACCGCGCACCTGCTGGAAGACCGCGGCCCACTCGAGCACCTGCACCTTGGCCTCGACGCCCGCCTCTTTGAACATGGCCTGGATGGCCTCGGTGATCTCGCCGTCCTTCGGATAGCGGCCGCGCGCGGCCAGCCACGAGAGCGAGAGCCGCTGCCCGCCCTTCTGGAGGATGCCGTCGGGCCCCGGCGCCCAACCGGCCTGGGCCAGGAGCGCCTTGGCGCGGGCGCGATCGAACGGGTACAGGCGGTCGAGCTGCATGTCCTTGTAGCCGAATACACCGGGCGCCAGAACGCCCCGCGCCGGCCCCGCCGAGCCCTCCATGATGTTGTCGAGGATCGCCTTGCGGTCGACGGCGTGGAGCAACGCCTGCCGCACGCGCACGTCGTCGAGCGGCGGCAGGCCCGCGTGGAAGCCCGCAAAGACGACGCGAATGCCCGTCGTCTCGTGGACCGTGAACTTCGGGTCCTTGCGGAGCGCCGGGAGCTGCGCCGGCGATGGGAACAGGACCATGTCGGCGTCCCCGGTCTGGAGCGCGATCATCCGGGCGCCTTCCTCGGGCACGACCTTGAAGATCACGCGATCGACGAGCGCCTTGTCGCCCCAGTAGTCCGGGTTCCGCTCGATGATCACGTGGGTGTTGGTCTTCCACTCGACGAACTTGAACGGCCCGGTGCCCACAGGCGCCCGGCTGAAGTCGGCGCCCATCTTCTGCACCGCGGCCGGCGACACGATCCCCATGCAGTACATCGCCAGGGTGCGGAGGATCGGGCCGTAGGGCTCCTTGGTGACGACGTCGACCGTGAGGTCGTCGACCACCTCGGCGCCGTCGAGCGAGCCCGCCAGGCTGGCCCAGCGCGCCGGTGGGGTGCCCCGGAGCGCGCGGTCGAACGTGAACTTGACGGCCGCGGCGTTGAAGGGCGTGCCGTCGTGGAACCTCACGCCCGGCCGCAGCTTGAAGCGCACCTTGGTGGGCGACATCACCTCGTAGGAGGTCGCCAGCGCCGGCTTGACCTGCATCTTCTCGTCGAGGGTCAGCAGCCCCTCGAGCATGTTGAAGTAGACCCAGGCGCCGGGCGCGGTGGTCTCGAGGTTCGGGTCGAGCGACACCGGGTCCGTCGGCCGCACGATCGTCAGCGTGCCGCCGCGCTTCTGGGCGTCGGCCGAGGGGGCGAGCGCCACGGCGAGTCCCAGCACCGCGAGCCCGAGCAACAGTCGTGAGCCGAAGCAACGCATGGGCTTATCTCCTGTCTTCGAGCGAGAGCAGGTCGTCGGCCACCGAGGCCGCCGAGTCGAGTGCGTGCACCGAGCGGTTGCGCTCGCGCACGAGCGCCGCCCGCGCGAACTTGAACGCGTCGCCCTCGGCGTCGAGGGCGGCGAGGCTCCGGGCGGGTTGCAGCCCCGCGAGCGGCGCCAGCGGCAGCGCCAGGTCGTGCGTGAACCGGTCGCCGCGCGTGTAGGCGAGGGGAACCAGCACGCGCGAGAGCCGCATGAGCCCGCGGTTGATCGCGTCCAGTTGCGCCGTCCTCGCCTCGACGCTGGAGAGCAGGGCGGCCACACGCTCCAGGCGCTCGACGAGCGCCCGAGCGGCATCGAGCGCCGGCGAGAGATCGAACCGCGCGCCCGCGACGGCCTGGAGCGTCTCGAGCTCGGCCAGCAGGCTCTGGGCCGCGGGCCGATGGTCCAGCGGCAGCACCGGCGCGTTCAGCCAGCGTAGCGCCGAGGCGAGGTAGACCCGTGTGTCCAGCGCCAGCACGTCGGCGTCGATCTTGTCGACCGTGTCGTCCTTCGTGTGCCACCACCACGGAAACCCCGCGCTGCCCACCAGCCGCTCCATCGCCCGCGACAGCTCGGTGTCCTGCTTGGGCAGTCCCGAGAGCGACATGAAGGCCGACGGCACGCCCGCGCCCCAGAACGACTGATCGCCCGCCCGCGAGAAGCGCCGCCCCCGGCTCCGCTGCCCGGTGACGTCGGCGACGACCCTCTCGGCGAAGCGCTGAGCGTCCTCGGTCGCGTGCAACACCGAGTAGTCGGTGGCGCCCCGCGCCCCCGTCGAATCCACGTTGAGGTGCAGGATGCAGCGCTGGTGGAGCTCGCGCCACGCGTGGTCGGCGTACCAGGACGAGCCGGCGTAGCGTCCGTGCGAGTGGCCCGACCAGAACGCGAAGCGGATCCCGCGCCCGAGCGCGTCGCGCCGCCCGGCCAGCAGGCGCGCCACCTCCAGCATGGTGGCGTTGGCCGTGCCGTTGTCCATCGCGCCGTAGTGCCAGGAGTCCACATGTCCCGAGAAGAGAACGAAGCGGTCCTCCCGGCGGCCGGCGAGCTCGCCGACGAGATGCGGGATCGGCATCCAGCCCGTGCGCACGCGCGTCCTCATCGTCACGCGCACCGGCCCGCGCGCGAGGAGCGCGCGCAGCCGCTCGCCGTCGGCACCGAGGATCGAGAGGCACGGCGTGGCCGGGATCCGCGAGGCCGTCTCCGGCGAGGGCGTCCCCCAGACCGTCGTCACGATCATGTTGTGCAGGTGGTCCATGAGGACGAAGATCTGCCCGAGCGTGCCCGCCTGCTGCGCCGCCCACGCTCGCCCCGGCGCGGCGAGCCCGCGCACCAGCGCGATCTTGCCGGCCGCGCGCGCGAGATCCTCGGGCCGCCCGTCGCCGACGTCCACCACCTCGGCGCCGAGCGCCTCCACCGACGTCGAGAAGGAGTGGGTCAGTCCCTCGATGGCTCCGCCGTCGGGCAGGAGGAGACGGCCCTCGAGCGGCAGGCTGATGTAGGCCTCGATCTCGCGGCGCTCGACCTCGACGCCGTAGGACTTGAGCGTTCGCTCGATGTAGTCGTAGGCCTGGGCCTCGCCCGGGCTCCCCGACTCACGCTCCCAGGCGCCGATCGTCCGCACGTGCTCCATGAGCGACGTGGCCGAGACGCCGGCCGCCAGCTCGGCCTCCAACGGATCGCGATACTCCCAGGGCGCTGTCAGGTCGTCACCTCGCCGCGAAGATGCCGCATGATGCGGCGATCTTCGGAGGGTGTCAACGGTGCCCGACCTTCCCGTCACCCCGCGCAGCCGGCCGCGCGCATCAGAGCTTCGGGATCCGGATCGTCTTGCTGATCATCAGCGAGCCCGAGAGCGCCCAGAGCAGCGTCAGCGGATGGAGGGACCCGGGGCCCAGGCGGACGGCGCCGAACGGGAGCGTGTCGCCGACGCGCTCGAGCCAGGCCGATGCCGCGACGACAGCGACCAGGACGAGGCTCGAGGGGATGGGCGTGCCCTCGAAGTACTTGACCTTGTCCGCGCCCGCGGACAGATGTTCGGCCGTGACGTTGAAGCGGGCCAGACGGCTGACGCCGCACGCGACGAAGTACACCAGGATGACGACGTCCCACAGGCCCGTCATGCCGGCACCGTAGGCGATCGCCGCGGGTGCGACGCCGAACGAGATGACGTCGGCCAGCGAGTCGAGCTCGCGCCCCATGGCCGAGTCCTTTCGACGTGAGCGGGCGACCCGGCCGTCCAGGACGTCGAAGACGAGCGCCAGCGGGATCAGCGCCGCCGCCGCCAGGAGACGACGGAGATCGCGGGTCTCGACGTAGGCCATGACGGCGAAGATGGCGATCACGCCGCACGCGGCGTTGCCCAACGTGAGGAAGTCGGCGAGGTGGAACCCGCGGATCATCGAGAGGTGCCGGGCCGGTCCAGAGAGGCTCATGGGGCTCGTCGGCCAGATGCTATCATCGTGATCCCTTGGATACGGTTCAAGATCCCAGAGAGCTCATCGAGGCTTACTACAGCGCCGGCTGGACCGACGGCCTGCCGGTGGTGCCACCGAGCGACGCGTCGGTCGAGGAGATGCTGGCTGCCGGCGGCCTGCGCGGCGACGAGGTCATCGGCGAGGTCGCCGGGCGCAACACCGTGGTCGTGGCCGAGAAGGTGGCGATCAACGCGGTCATGGCGGGCTGCCGCCCTGAGTACCTGCCGGTCGTCGTCGCCGCCATCAAAGGGCTCTGCCATCCGGACTTCGCCTACCATGGGCCGGCCAGCAGCACCGGCGGCTCGGCGATGGTGCTCGTCGTCAACGGCCCGGTGGCGCGCCGGCTGGCGATCAATGGCGGCAACAACGCGTTCGGCCAGGGCCACCGCCCGAACGCGACGATCGGGCGCGCGGTGCGGCTGATCATGATGAACGTGATGAACACGCGCCCGGGCCTGCTCGACCGCGCGACGCTCGGGAATCCCGGGAAGTACTCGTTCTGCTTCGCCGAGCACGAGGACGACCCTCCGTGGGAGCCGCTGCACGTGGCGCGCGGCTTGCGCGCGGAGGACAGCGCCGTCACCGTCTACGCGTCGAACAGCCTGTACCAGGTCTATAACCAGCTGGCGGCGGCGCCAGAGCCGTTGCTCCTGGGCTTCGCCGATGCGCTCTGTAATCTCGGTGTGCCCAACGTGAAGGGCTTCAACCAGGCGCTCGTCGTCTTCGCCGGGGAGCACGCGGAGGTCCTGCGCCGCGCCGGCTGGAGCCGCGCGCAGGTGCAGCAGTTCGTGCTCGAGCACGCGTGCCGGCGCGTCGCCGACTTCAAGCGCGCGGCGCGCCTGCCGGGGGCCGTGGAGGCGATCGACGAGACGACGTGGCGCCATCTGTTCGAGCGGCCCGAGGACATCCTCATCGCCTGCGCCGGCGGCCGGGCGGGGAGCTGGTCGGCGTGCCTGCCGGGCTGGGGCAACAAGTGGACGCGTGCCGTGACCATGCGAGTCGAGACATCGTGAGGGATGACATGAAGCTCTTCGATCCGACGTCCGGACCGGTGCCACGCGAGGTCGAGGTCGCCAAGCGGCCCGAGAGCCTGAAGGGATTGCGCCTGGGTCTCGTGGACAACACCAAGTTCAACTCGGACACGCTGCTGCGGAAGCTCGCGGAGCGCCTAGCCCGCCGCCACGGGATGACCGTGGCCGTCACCAATCGCAAGCGCTCGCCCAGCCACGAGATCGACGAGGCCGCCATCCGTGCGCTGCGAAGCCAGGCGGACCTGGTCGTCTCGGGCATCGGCGACTGAGGGTCCTGCAGCTCGAGCAGTGTGCTCGACGCGATCCTGATGGAGCAGCAGGGAGTGCCGGCGGTGGCGATCGTCACCACCCCCTTCCGTGCCACCGGCGAAGCCATGGCGACGAGCTGGGGCAAGCCCGGTTACCCGTTCGTGCACACACCGCACCCGATCGCCAATCTCACGGAGCAGGATCTGGAGGCTAGGGCCGACGAGCTCGCGGACGCCGTGGAGCGCTGCCTGCACCCGTAGGCGTCACTCGCGAACCGCGTATCGGCACGCTAGCGCCATGCGTCTAGTTGGGCTCGGTCTTGTGCTACTGCTGACCGGCTGCGCCCACGGCGTGCTAGGCCCCCTGCCGACGGCTGATCCGACCCAGGCCGCAGAGATTGTGGTCATCCGCCCCCGTGGCTTCGTAGGGTGCGGTACTGCCTTGCCGGTGACCCTTGATGGTCGGGACGCCTACGGTCTGGCGTGCGGTGAGCACGTAGTCTTCACCGTGCCGGTCGGCGAGCGGATCGTCGGCGTAAAACATTGGACGTGGTTCGTCACCGACGAGAACACGACTGCGGTGACCGTCAGTGCCCGGAGCCGTTACTATCTCCGACTCGATGTTTCTGGTTTTGGTGGTCCGCTACTGAACCGAATCACGCCGGAAGTCGGCGAACGGCTGATGCGGGAGACGGAGGCGCAGTCCGTAGTCCCGGCACGGTAGGGGCGCGGTGTGGGCGACTGCCGCGAGCCCCGTGCTAGGCTCGGCGCTCGAACCGCCCCAAGAAAGGAACGGTCAGGGGAGCCTGTACCGTCCAGGGCGCGTGACGCCCGTCGAGGCCCCCACACCTCGCGCGAACCCGAGGAGCGCCACGGCTCCGCCGGGGCGCTTCCGAGCGCGGGGGGCTTGGGGGGCCCGTCGAGGCCCCCCATCTAAATCAAGTCCGGGCGCGCAGCAGGAGCGAGACGCCGATTCCCATGAAGATGACGTTCGCGGTCCAGGCGGCGATCAGCGGCGGGAGCAGATCCGCCCGCGCGAACGCGAGCGCGACGAAGTGGACGACCAGGTAGCCGGCCATGATCGCGATCGCCAGGCCGATTCCGAAGAGGCGGCCACCCCGGGGCGACTGGAGCGCGAAGGGGATCGCGACGAGCACCATGACCAGATTGACGAGCGGGAAGGACAGCTTCGAGTAGAGCTCGACCAGATACTTCCGGATCTGGAACCCCGCCGCCTCGAGCTGGTTGATGTAGTCCTTCAGCTCCCAGAAGCTCATCGCGCTGACGGATTTCTGGATCCGAATGAAGTCGTCCATCTCCTCTCTGAGATCCAGCGCCGTCCACCCGAACGGCACCGTCTGCACCTTGTTGTCGGCGCCGATTTCCCGGTACGCCCCTTCGCTCAGCTCCCAGCCCGCCGGCGTCCAGTGCGCGCGCCGCGCATCCAGGCGACCGACGAGACGAAACTCGCGGTCGAGCTCGAGGATGGTCACCCCGTACATGTCGTTCGTTCCGGGGTGCAGCAGCTCGACGCGATAGAAGCGCGAGTCGCCGCTGCGCACCCAGAGGCGCTGGCGCGACTGGAGGTGGCGGGGGGCCTGGCCGCGGATCTTGACGCGGTCGACCTCGTCGCCCCGCTCGTTCAGCACCGGCAGTGCGAGCTCCTGGAAGAGCCCGGATCCGATGGCGACGAGGAGCGACAGGCCGAGGATCGGCGCGCTCACTCGGTAGAGGCTCACACCCGCCGCCTTGAGCGCCGTCAGCTCGTGGTAGCGGCTCAGCGTCAGGAAGAGGAAGATCGTCGCGACGAGCATGACCACCGGCAGGCCGTCGTGCAGCGCCGCCGGCAGCCGGTAGGCGAAGTGTTCGAGGATGTACATCAGGGGCGGCTTGACCCGGAGGTACTTGTCCAGGGTCTTCAGCAGATCGATCACGACGAAGAGGGCCGCCGCCACCGTGAGCCCGATCGCCATGAAGGTCAGGTACTCACGGACGAGGTAGCGGTCGATGATGTGCGTCGAGTCGCGCGCCGAGCCCGTCCCGTGGCGGGCGCGCCAGAGGGGTCGGCCCGGCACGGCGCGCCGGAGGGCCTCGAGCGCGCGCCACACGACCGGCATCGCGGGCCACCGCCACTCCCACGCCGTCGCGACGAGGAGCCCGAGGCCGGCGACGGCGAACAGCACGTTCGGCGTCCAGATCGCGATGACCGGCGGGATCCGCGCGCGCAGCGCGGCGCCCTCGAGCGATGTCATCACCAGATAGTAGGTCACCAGGATCGCCAGGCTGCCGACGAGCGCGATGCTCCGGCCGCCGCGGTGGGAGCGGATCGCCAGTGGAAAGGCGACGAGCCCGAAGACGAGCGCGGCCAGCGGCAGCGCGTAGCGCTTGTGGCGCTCGATCTGGAACGGCGCGCGGCTTTGCGGATCGTTCCGATACTCGGCGATCTTCGCGCCGAGCTCGCGGAGGCCGAGATCCTTCTCGGGCTTCTCTCCGCGCGGCGCGCTCTTCAGCGGCGAATCCACCGACAGGCTCATGTCGTAGATGTCGAAGCGCGTGTAGCGATACCGGGACGCGCCGGCCGCCCCGCCCGTCGGCGCCGGAGCGTCCGCGGTCGTCTTCGGCGGGTTGACCGGCAGGATGTCGGCCTCGTTCACGGCGCCGTTCATCAGGCGGAGCGTGATGCGCCGGTTCACCTCGTCGGTGAGCAGGCGGCCCTCGCGGGCGCTGATGATTCGCGAGAGCTTGTCGTCGCGCTCGTCGGAGACGAGGAGGCCCCGCAGCGCGACCTGCGAGGCGCTGACGTCCTCGACGTAGATCGTCAGGCCCCCGAACGTGTCGTTGAATATGCGCTCCTGCAGGCCGCTCACCGCCCGCGCCTGGAGGATGCGGAAGAGCTGGCGCTGGAACTCGCCGTTCGCCGCGGGATTCAGGACGAGCGTGAGGCCGGCGGTGGCCAGCGTGATGAGCAGGGAGGCCGCCAGGACCGGGCGGAACAGCCGGAGCGCGCTCACCCCGGCGGCCTTGAAGGCGACGACCTCGAGGTCGCTCGCCAGACGGCCACCGGCCAGGAGCACCGCCACCAGCAGCGCCATGGGCAGCGTGTGCGCCAGGAACGACGGGAGCATGAAGACGAGGAGCTGGACGACGAGATAGAAGGGCACGCCCTTCGTGATGACCAGGTCCGTCAGGTGGTAGATCCGGTCGATGACGAGGAAGAAGGTGAAGAGCGCACCGCCGAACGCGAACGGCGAGACGAGCTCGCGCGCGATGTACCGATCGAGAACGAGGAACCGCACAGGTCTGTTGTACCATAGGCGCGTGAGCCGGCTAGCGGGTGGCACGACGCGGAGATTGCTCGTCGGTCTCGTGATGCTCGGCGCCACGGCGCTCACGACCGACCGGCCGGACGCCGCCGGCCCGGTCGACCGTCTCGACCAGTTCCGCCAGCTCGCCCGCTCGCGCGCCTCGCTCGGAAACGGCGCCGCCGACGCGTCACCCGACGCCTATCGCGACCTGTACGCGCTCCTCGACGAGGAGATCGTCGAGAGTCTCGGCACCGGCGGCCTCTACGCGTCGCCCGGATTCCTCCAGGACCGGCTCGACGCGTTCGGCGAAGCGTGGGGCGCCGCGGAGGTCGACGTCGTCCGCGTGGGCCGGTTCGTGGTCGGCGCGTTTCAGATGAGCGACGTTCCCGGAGCCAATTCGGTGCGCGTGTACGGTCGGCTGGGCGGGGAGGCCGCGCTGCTGACGACGCTCTCGCGCGACGGTCGCCCGACGGTGTACCCGTGGCGGCCAGCGCCGAGCGGCGCCTCCCAGTTCGTCGCCGCCTGGGAGGGCCCGGCGACGGGACGCGGTATCCGCGCGCTCCGCCTCGACCTCGTCCGCCAGCAGGGCGACGACCTCCGCGTCGTCTGGTCCTCGACCGACCTGTTCCCCGACGGGTTGATGGCGCGCGCGTACTCGGTGCGCGGCGACGAGATCCGCGTGCGCTACGAGCCCGACTATCCCGGCCGGACGCCGGGATGCGAGGGACAGACCGAGGCCGAGGACGTGTTCCGCTCCTCGCTCGAGAGCGGGACGCTCGTCCTGCGGGCCGGGCGCCAGGTCAACGCGTGGCACCGCGAGCTGCGGGCGATGGTGGCCCAGCTCTTCGACGCGCTGGCGGCGGGAGACGAGAGCAGCCTGGCGCGGCTGGTGCCCGACGCCCAGATGCGTCGGCGGCTTCCGCCCACGCTGCGACCCGAGGCCGCCTGCGACGCCGCCGATTCCACCGCCAATCCTCAGTCAGTCTCGGTGGCGGCGACCGCCGCACACAAGAACTGGGCGATGACCTTCCAGCGCGGCGGCGCCCGGTGGCGCCTGGCCGCCGCCGGCCCGGTGCTCCCGTGAGCGTCCCTCCGGCGAGCGCGCCGACGAGCGAGATCCCCGACCGGTACGATCCCACCGCGGTCGAGCGACGCTGGTATCCGCACTGGGAGGAACGGGGCTACTTCCGCGCCGATCCCGCGGCCAAGGGCAAGCCGTTCTCGATCTCGATGCCGCCGCCCAACGTCACCGGGTCGCTCCACTGGGGTCATGCGCTGACCATGACGCTGCAGGACACGCTGACGCGCATGAAGCGGATGGATGGCTTCAACACCCTCTGGCTCCCCGGGACCGACCACGCGTCGATCGCCGTGCACGTGATCCTCGAGCGCCAGCTCGCGGCCGAGGGAAAGACGAAGGAGGACCTCGGCCGCGAGGGGTTTCTCGCGCGGGCCTGGCAGTGGAAGGCCGAGTCGGGGGGCGCGATCGTCCGGCAGCTCAGGCGCCTCGGAGCCTCGTGCGATTGGTCGCGCGAGCGCTTCACGATGGACGCCGGGCTGTCGCGCGCGGTGCGGGAGTCGTTCGTTCGGCTCTGGGATGAAGGGCTGATCTACCGCGACGACTACATCGTCAACTGGTGCCCGTCCTGTCAGACGGTCCTGTCCGACATCGAGGTGGAGCGGGAGGAGCGCGACGACGAGTTCGTCTACATCAAGTACGGTCCGGTCACCCTGGGAACGGTGCGACCCGAGACGAAGCTCGGCGACACCGGCCTGGCGGTGCATCCCAAGGACAAGCGCTACACGCACCTCGTAGGAAAGACGCTCGAGGTTCCATCGGTCGACGGGACGGTCACGGTGAAGGTGGTCGCGGACGAAGCCGTCGATCCCAAGTTCGGCACGGGCGTCATCAAGGTGACCCCGGGCCACGACCCGGTTGACTTCGAGATCGGGCGGCGTCACAACCTTCCGATCAAGACCGTCATCGGCTTCGACGGTCGGATGACCGCCGAGGCCGGGCGCTATGCCGGCCTGGATCGCTTCGAGTGTCGACGTCGGATCGTCGAGGACATGAAGGCGCTCGGTCTGATCGAGCGGATCGAGCCCTATCGGCACGCCGTCGGCGTCTGCTATCGAAGCAAGACGGTGGTCGAGCCGCTCGTCTCCAAGCAGTGGTACGTGCAGGTGAAGCCGCTCGCGGAGGCCGCGCTCAAGGCCGTGCGCGAGGGGCGGATCAAGATTTTTCCGCGCAGCTGGGTGAAGACCTATTACCACTGGATGGAGAACATCCGGCCCTGGTGCATCTCGCGCCAGCTCTGGTGGGGTCATCGCATTCCGGCGTGGCACTGCGACGCCGACGGCTCCGTGCACGTATCGAGGGAGGACCTCCGGGCGTGCCCGAAATGCGGGGGACCGCTCCGGCAGGACCCCGACACGCTCGACACCTGGTTCTCCTCGGGTCTCTGGCCGTTCTCGACGCTCGGCTGGCCCGACGACACGGCCGAGCTCAGAACTTACTATCCGACCTCGGTGCTCGTCACCGGACCGGACATCCTGTTCTTCTGGGTCGCGCGGATGGCGATGCTCGGCATCCACTTCATGCAGGAGGTGCCGTTCCGCGACGTGTACCTCCACGCGATCGTGCGCGACGCCGAAGGCCAGAAGATGTCGAAGTCGAAGGGCAACGTCGCCGACCCGCTGGAGATCATGGAGA
>Ga0137394_10000741_pt1 | contig 22727 bp, 20 predicted proteins | sample czobulk116metaG_FD_108278 | JGI IMG/M metagenome (GOLD analysis project Ga0137394, IMG submission 108278) | Vadose zone soil microbial communities from Angelo Coast Range Reserve, California, USA - czobulk1.16 metaG | ecosystem: Environmental > Terrestrial > Soil > Vadose zone | place: USA...
CGTATCAGCGGACGGCGTGCAGTTCGTCTACGCGAGGCCGTAATTTATGCGGCGCTTGCGGCGATTCTTGTTCCTCATTCGCAAATGCCAAACCTGCGGTTGGCGTCCGCTATTCGCCCATATCTGCATCAGCCTTAGTGGACTCCACAACGAAGATGTCCCCGCATCTTGACGGTTCTCTGTTTAGGATGACGATGGTAACCCCAAATAGGGAACGGATAGAAAGTACTCGTCTCTGGCGCGGGTTGCTACTCGTATTCACTCGCCATGCCGTGTATCGAGTAAAACAGCGGAAACGAGGCCTTTACTTCAAGAAATGTACTCCCGCCTGATTGTTGATCAGAAACTCCGCGAAGTCGCAAAGCGTGGCAGGCCGTTCGAACGCGCCTCGCTGGATAAGTCTCTTTCGATGAAAGAGCGGTTTCTGAAACTCGTAGGGGCCGATGGAAAGTTCTCCCGCGATCTCAGTCCCACTGAGCGCGAGTTCACACGATCCGAGCTCACAATCTGCAAGTTTGACTTCCGCTACTGGGCCGAACGCTACGGAACGATCAAGCGCGATGCCCAGTTCGGCGCAGGCGTCGGCCCTATCGAGTTCTGGGAATCGCAACAGCGGGCGCTGGAGTTGATCGGTAACCGTGAAGAGGAAATCTACCGCGAGTACGAGAAGTACAGCTTCACGGACGGCGTTCTCGCGGCATGGCACAAATCCAGGCAGTTGGGCGCAACTGCCATGATGCGGCTGATCAATATGCACCGCATGACGATGTATAAAAACATCACCTGTCTCGCGGCGTCGATGGACGAGCCCAAGGTCCATGATCTGTATACGAAGGATAAGTTGATCATCGACAACTTGCCATTCTTTCTTAAGCCGACGATTGAATTCGACGTAAAGGACGAGCATATCGGGTTCCGGTCAAAATCGTCCCTGACATACCAGAAATCTGGTTCGCAGGCCGGTATCGGGACGGGCGGCAACTGGGACATCTCGCATTGCACGGAATGCGCCCTATGGGACAACGCGTGGCGGTTAAAGTTCGACCTGGACCCCGCCATTCCGAAGGCCAAGAGCACCTTCCGCTCGCTTGAATCGACGGCAAACGGGCGGGGTGATAATTTCTGGTTCAACTTCACGGAGTCGATCCGGCGCAAGGACCGTGGCTTCGAGCGCTGGCTCTACATTTTTACGCCATGCTACATCGCCTCGAAGAACCGCCTACCGCCGCCCGACGATTGGCGTCCGGCGGAAGAAACGCGCCGCTATGCCGAGCTCGTCGAGAACACCTCAGCGGAATGGGTAGGCCATACAGTTTATCCGCCGCGCGAGCACCTCTATTGGTGGGAAACCGAGTACATGCAGGCCGAGCAGGAAATGACGCTCCACATGTTCCTGACGAACCACTGTGCGACACCGGAACAGAGTTTTCAGAACGTGGCGAATTCGGCGCTGCCGGTCAAGACCATCGAGTGGATGCGTGGCACCTCGCAACTCGGAATGCCGTACGTGATCGAGAGCACGGGCGCTAAGATGGAAGTGTGAGAAGCTTCTACGTGACCCTGATAATCATCAGGATTGTAATCTTTGTTCCTCTGTTCATATGGATGCTCTGCGCGGCACGGAGAATCAGATGAGCGTCTTCGGCGATCTCTACCAAATCGGAATTGAGCACAAGGTTGTGAAATCCACGCCCGCCGAAATCGCCGACTGGGATCATGACCCACGCGGCATCCTGTGGATTTGGGAACCCCCGGCGGCGCGCCACACCTACATCCAGGCCATCGACCCGAGCGTTGGAATCACTGGGTGGAACCGCTACTCCCGCGTCAAGAGCGACTGGCGTACGAACAACGGAGCGATTGAAATCCTCCGCATCGGCAAAGGCACCGTCGCAAACTGCCAGTGCTCCCACTGTCGCATTCTGTGCGAGAAAAACCCGAGTGCTGAAATGCCGGATCACCAAGTTGCCGAATGGGCTGGTCCCGTCGATGCGTTCGAGATTGGCGAAATCGCAAACATTGTCGGACGGCTCTACGCTGGCACCGACGAGGACCAGTGCAAAACCATCGGAGAGGCTTACCCCGGCCCTGGAAAGATGACCGTGCAGCGCATGATGGAGTTGGGCTACATGAACCACTGGCGGTGGGAACGCTATGCCGACGGTCCTGTTGAAGCGACGCACTCGTTCTGGTGGTGGGCGAACCAGAACAACAACAAAGACCTGTGGTTCAAATCCTCGCGCTATCTCTGCACTCGCGGTGTTGTGATCCGCTCTCCGTGGCTGGTCGATGAGTACGCTAACCTGCGGTACAATCCGGCGAAGGAATGGGCCGAGAATCATAATGGTGCCGACGACCGCGCCCGCGCCATGAACCTCGCAATCTGGTGCGCCAAGGGTTGGTCGGTCAACTTGGAGCGCACCGCGGAGCCTGTCACGAAGGGCGCGAAAGTGGACTGGCAGGGAAGCGACATGACGGCGGAGGACATCTACGAGGAGTGGACGAACCGGCTGGAACGGCTGATGGAGGGCTGATGGCGACCATTCGGCACAACTTCAAAAACTCAAGTCACGTAGCAGGCTTCCGCTACGATCAAGCGACTCGCACTGTAGAGGTCAGTTTTCAAGACTCACGCAAGGTCTATCGCCACGAGAACGTACCAGATGAAGCAATCACCAACTGGACAAAGGACGCTAGCGCTGGCAAGTTCTACCACCGCATCATCAGAAAACACTACCCTGCGGCGGCGGAAAAGGATTAGAATCAGAATATGCCGGTTACGACAGAGGATCTATTGCAGGGCGCTCAGCAAGTCGCTGGCGGTTCGTTAACGCAGCGCGATCTCTCAAAAAAGGCCACCCTTGGGCTTCGTGACAAACCCATCGTGCTCGACCAGGAGCAGATGAACCAACTCAGCCATTACTTCGGGCGCAACGTGTTCACCGCCGATGACGTGGTCGCTGCGGCTCGCACGATGAGTACATTTTCAATCGAGGGCTGCGAGATCACGCTCGATTCGAACATGCTGAGTCGCCTAAAGATGCGGTTCCAAAAGCGCACGCAAGAGGAGTTCGCGCGAGACCTGGGGAAAGAGATTGTTCATCTGCTGCGAGGGTTCGCGGGGATATGACGAGACGATCACTATTCGCAACATTGGCGGGAATCTTCGCCGCTCGAAAACTAAAAGCACTTCCGCTAATTGAACTAATTGCGCCGGAGCCTCTGCCGCCCCTACCTCCAGCAAAGATCATTCGCTACTGGGAGATTTTTACGAACCATGGCACGTATCGCTTCAAGCCGGAGGATGGACAGCGGACCATCAGCCTAAGTTCTCCTAACGTGACGTTTACTCCAAACATGTCTTGGCACGGACAGATCCCCGTGTTTTACTTTCACCCCGAAGACCGTCCGGGATTCAAACTCTATGACCTGCCCTGACTGCGGCCACACTCCCATCGTCGGCGAATGGCCACTCTCCTGCCGTGGCGCGGGTCACGTCGCTGGTCCATTTTGGCGCGGCGGATCGGCGGAAACGCACCAGAGCGAGAAGACAGTCATCTTCCGACATCCTAAAACTGGCGAGATCCGTACACCGGGCCGCGCGGATCGTCCGATGCCAGAGAAGTACGCCCAACGTGGATATGAGCGGGTCGAACTGAGTGCGCGGCAAATCCCGGCGCTGGAGAAGAAGACGGGCCTGATTCACGAGGCGAGCCACTACACAAAGAACAGTGCGGCGGCGGATCGCGATACGGGAGTACGATGATGCCACCAATTTGCGGATGTGGAGCACCGATGACGCGACGTCCTACGGCATGTGTTTGTGATTGACTGATCTGCGGAAACAGCATTACGATGCAGGCATTTTATCAGGGCGCAATAACACCAAGTCCGATCCAGCAAGATATCATCCATCAACCCGGAGATCCTTTTTTCAGATACTTTGATGGAGAGTTTCAAGAGTGGAGATTTTCGCGTTATAAAAATCTTCCTCCGCCGTGGGAGACTCGTAACGCTTTAGCCGCTCTCGCTCATCTTGAGCCGTGGTTGTTCTTGCCCCGACGCTTTCCGTCCAGCCGGGTTTACGTCCATGCCGATACCCAACTTTTGTTGGTATGCTAGACGCTCTGGAATAGTTCTGACATTGTCTGGAAGGACTCCTGTATTTGGTAAACCCAAAATTTCCCACAGACTGAAAACGTCCATAATCCCCGCCCGTGCCAATTGCAGATAGATCATCTTCTGTTCCACCTGCGCGGCGTTTAGTAGCGACCCTGGCTGAATCTTGAATGCGAAGCGCCTGAGAAATTCCTTGGCGCGGTCGTAGCGTGGGCGTGGGCCTTCGAGAACAGCTTTCGGGTTGAGGCGCATTCCCTTTGATCCCGTGGTTTCGTCGGTGAACTCTTCCCACTCGTGCGGGAACGGATGATCGGGAATCAGCGTGCCGGGATCGTAATCGAAATCGTCTTGCGTGACGCCGCCCGGTCCCAGGATCGTGACCCGCATCGGAAGCGTGTAGAATTGGCTGAAGTTGTAGGCCAACTGCATCGCCAGTTGCCGCGTAAAGGCCTCCAGGATGCGGCTACGGAAGCGGAGCGCGGGGGTGAGCGAGTTTAGGATCGCCTCGACTGTCGAGTTCGATGGCAGTTGGTTTAATTGCATCATCTTCGAGAGATCCGCCACGCCCGCGAGTTCCTTCATTTCGTCCATGATCCACTTGATTTGCTCGAAGATGGCCTGGTCGAGGGCGGGTGGTGCGATGACCTGAATGCCTTTCCCGGCGAGCGGATTCTGGTAAATCTTGTAGCCCGGCTTACGAGTGTCGAACGTGTCGAACGTTGATTTGGAAACGCTGTTCTTGTCGTGGATCGATCCCGGCTGCGCGACTTGCGCGGCATGATCGTCCACCACACGCAGCAGATTGTTGATCGAGTCCTGGAGTCGCAACAGATCCCATACCGGAGCTTTGCCGAGCCACGTCCACGGGCGCGGCTGGAGCGTCAACTTGATGATCGGAAATTGACCGTGCCAGTAGTACGAGGGGCCATCGTAGAGCTTCTTTGATCCAGCCCATACGATCATGCGGCGATGTGGGTAGAGATCTTCATCCGGTGCGACTTTGTAGGACCAGTTCTGAAGCGCCTTCATCTCGCCAGTTTCTGCGTTGCGCTCCCAATCTCCCATGTAGACCGTGCTCTTGGTGTCGTTCGTGCGGCTGTCCTTCAGGTAGCAGGTGTAGAGCCAGACGGTCGGGATGCGGGGCAGCTCAGGCGACGTTTTTTTGTTACTGCCTTTGACCCATCGCATGATCGGCGAAACGATATTGTCATTGACGGAACCTACGGCGTTTTCAAGCCATGTCTGAGCGCTTCCGTCCGAGTCCGGGTCCACCTGTTCGTTGTAGCGGTCTCGGATGTAGTTGACCGGCACTTTGTCGCGGACCACGACGCCCGAGCACGATTCGAGAGACTCGTAGTTCTTTGGACGAATCGGAAGGACATTGCGGGGATCGAGAGATCGAGCGGCGATATCGCCGATCTCCGGGTCCCAGTAGACATGCAGGTATCCCGTGCCCGCCGCCGCATAGTACTGGATGCACTCCGCGAGCCTCAGGTCGATGTTGCGTCCCTGATACCAATACGTCGCGAGTTTGCCGTAGTTATTCGCGTGTTGCTCAAATCGCCGATTTGAGACCTGATAGTCCCAGAACGGCTTAGTGTCGGTCAGTAGCGCCGCGAGATCTTCAAAAATCTTGCCGATGCGGTTGGTGCGCGTCTGTGAGAGTTTCTTTGTCGGATCGTAGCCCTTGTCGTCCCCGTTGATCGCCGCGATGGCTTGTTCAATCTTCGACCATCCGGGCTGCGCTTGCAAAAAATCTTCCGCTTCCCGCACTTTTTCGGTAAGCCACGAGATGATGGAGTCGCCAATCGGAGTGTTTCCGATGGGGATGGGCGGGGGTGACGGACTTCCTTGAGCCGAGCCGTTCAGTTGTGTGTCCACTGGCATTTACTATATATTGTGGTGGCTGCACTTGCAAGACACCAGATCTTGTGATAACGTTCTATCCATATGGCAAAACTGATGTTCGGCAAGAAGCCGAACGAAGGCGGGATGGCAAAATCCCGCAAAAGTTCGGGCATGAAGCTGAAAAAGGGCGATGGCGACAAGATGTCGGCACCGCACAAGGGTTCGGGTCACAAGAAGTAATGGCGACGGCATCGCTTCCACCGCTCCCGCAGTTGCAGAGCGCCGGAAGTGTTCCCAAATCGTCGCCCGCGAGTTCATCGGCGTTTTCCGGGGGCCTGTCCGGGATGATGTCGAGCGTACAGGCAGTCGAACAGGCGTGCAAGATGCTGGCGCAGCAGTTGCCATCGCTTGCACCCGTGATTGCGGAGTTTATCACCAAGCTTCGCGTGGCAGTTCCGTCCGCAGTCGGTTCCGACGCAAGCGGAGATCAGGGTTCCGGGGCTACACCAAACCCCGCCGCCCAAAATGCGCTCCCGTCGCCGCCACAGCAAGGACAATAAATGGCACAATCAGCAGAAGCTTATTTCACGCAACTTTGCAAGGAAGCGGGCATCCCGGATGCCGATGTCGCTCCCCTCATTGCACTTGCGAAACACGAAAAACTAGGCCCAAAGTTCAACGAACTGGTCAAGGTTGGAACGGAAGACTATCAAGCCGCCCTTGGTCGCCTCGGAGCCGCCCAAAAGGACGTGGAGGCAGTTAAGACCTGGCACGGTACGGCTTCGAAGGAGTACGAGCAAATGCAAGCCGGTTATTTGGCCGCGCTTGCCGAAGTGGGGCGCCTTCAGAAGGGCGGAACTCCTAACGCTGCCGAGTTCATGACCAAAAAGGACTTCGAAACCCAAGTCCAACAGATGGCTGGTCGGTATGCCGGGGCCATCAAAACGACGGCTTCGATTACGGCGCGGCACGTTGCGAAGTTCGGAGAGGAACCCGACTTCGACGCAATCGACAAGATCGCCATGGATAGGAACGTTCCACTGGATGTGGCTTATAAGGAATACATCCAGCCACGGGTCCAGAAGCAGGAGGAAGAAGCAAAGGAGAAATGGAAGAAGGACACGCGCGAGGAAATGGAGCGCGACCTTCGAACAAACCTCCATCTTCCGGCCCACGAGCCGAGTGAAACATCGACAATTTTTTCCCAACGTCGCAACGGCAAGGACGGTCCACAGGCACCATCGGACGAAGAACTTGCCCGCACTTGGGTAGCAGCCGGTCAATCGAAGTAACAGCCCCGCGCTAGCCGTGGTTCGTCTGGTCGCGGGTTCCATGGAGGGCCAATGCCCGACAACCTGGACCAGATTAACGTTACGACCCGGCGTATGATCCGGGAGAATCCCCAACTCATCGACGGCGTATACAACCAAGACGCGCTGAACTACTTCCTGCGAGAGAATCTCAAGGAAGATTTCAGCGGCGGATCTTCGATCAACGAAGACTTCATCTACGCTTCGATGATCGGGGGCGGCTACGCGAAAGGCAAGCGCTTCAACACCGCGCAACGCCAGACCGAACAGCAACTCCGCTGGAATGTCATCACCACACAGGTTTCGGTACCCCTCTACATGGAGGACTTCCGAATCTTCAACAAGGGGCCGCTGGCAGCCGTCAAGTTGCTTAAGGCGCGGGTCAATCAGGCGTTCATGTCGCTTGGTGAGTTCGTCTCGATCTCGTGCTACCTGAACGGCGTCAACGCGGGCTACGCCGGTGTGAACCCGAACGGCTTGGCCGAAGCGCTCAACGATGGATCAGTCGCCTCCTGGGACGGCAACACCTATCCCACCTACGGAGGCTTGACACGAGCGACCTACGCTTCGGCGCTGAACTCGACGCCGGTCAACATCAACGGCGGAACGCTTGAGTACGACACCATCGACGCACAGTATCAGGCCGTGAACTACGGTTCCGGCAAGTACGAGCCGAACCTGATGGTGACAACCCCCACAGGCCTCTCGTTCATGAAGGCGAAGTATCAGACCCAACAGCGCTTCCAGGACGCGAAACTCGAAGTCGGTATCGGCTTCCGTGGGCTGTCCTTCAATGGCGCAACGGTAGTTTCGAGCCGTCTATGTCCCGGCAGTTACCTGATCGGGCCGACAAACACCGGACTCGCCGATACGGTCGCCACGACCTATCTGACGGAGACCTCGAACAATACCGTTACCGCTTATCCCGCAGGCAATCTCTATCCGTCTTCGAAGCCATGCGAGACGCTGTTCATCCTGAACGCTCGCTCGCCCTTCCTCAACTATTACGTTTCGGACGATCCGCTGTTCGGCGGCGGTTTCCGCGACTTCATCCCGGAAGCGAATTCGACTGTCGTGGTCGGGCAAGTCCTTCTGGGCCACAACCTTACCGTGTTCCCCCGGTATCACAAACAAATCTATGGGTTTGCCAGCTAAAGGAGAGCCACGATGCCCAACACTAATCGATTGAATATTGGCCAGTTTATTCAGAGCGGCAATCCCGATACGGAAAACGTTCTTCCACCGACTCTACTCACCGGCGGCGTGATCCCGCCCGGTACGTTCTTCCCCTACGCGGCGGGCGAACTGGGCGGATCGTTCGATGTAAACGACCGCACCTACGAGATCGTCTTCAATGACTCCGGGGCAACTTCGGCAACCGCTACCGGCGCTCCTGCTATCGGACAAGTGGCGTTCTGGAAATCGCACGCCAACCGCATCGTCACAAACGACCAACTTCAGGCCATCGGCGGCCAGACCGCGAACGCCGCCCGTAATCAGGTGGCCGGTATCTATCGCGTGGCGGCTGGCGCTGGCGCGAAGATCTGCATTTTGACTCGCGGCTATAACATCCCCGTGGCCTCTGATGGCACCGGCGGCGTCGGACAGACCGCAATTGCCGATGGAACCACCGCCACCGCTCGCGTCACGCCTATCGCGGTCGGCACTGCCCCAACCTACAAGCCCATCGGAATTATTCGCGGCGCGGCTGCGGCGGGCCTTATCAACGTCGATGTGGACATCCCGAACCTGCCGTAAGGAGGACCAATGGCAGCCGTAACGGTCAACAGCAAAAAATTCAATGTAAGCGGTTCGCTCCTGGACCGCTTCTACAACATCACCGGCAATTCGGGCGACACGCTAGACGTGGGCATGTATAACGTCCAGCAGGTCGTGATCGATCCGAACGTGATCACCTCCTACTCCGTGGCAGTCGGAACGCCGATGGCCGGGATGAGTCGCATCACCTTCACGGGTGGCCCATTCACCGCCGCCAACGTTCAGGTTCTCGGAACATAGGCCCGGTGTGGACACTTTCACGACCATCTGGAATCGACTGCTTGCGCGAGCGCCCGACATCATGCCGGGACTTGCGCAGCAGTTTGTTTCGGATTCGTTCAACCAATTGGTAGAGCGGCGGGACTGGTCGTGGAGGCAGAAGCATAGCGCCTTCTATCCGTCGATCTACTACAACACTGGAACCGTAGCGGTTACTCCCGGCTCCGCTGTCGTAACGGGCACCGGCACCGTGTTCACGCCACAGATGACGGGCCTTCAGATCACCATCGGCGGAACCCCGGCGATCTACGGGACCTACACGGTGACTTATATTGGACCGACATCGCTGATGCTGGACCAACCATGGATCGGACCAGCCTTAACAACTTCCGGTTTCCAGATCTTCCAGTGCTATTTCACGGTTCCGCCTGATTTTCAGTCCTTCTACACGCTGACGAACCCGACGACGAACCAGCGGCTCTGGCACAACTGCACGCAAGCGCAGTTTGATTCCTGCGATCCCCAGCGGACCAACTTCGGACCCTCGTTTGGAGCGGCTTTCTATGACTACACCCAAAACTTCAGCGGAACTGTCGCGGCCACCCAGCAAGCCCACGGGTCAGGGCCTGTCCCGGTTTCGACAACTACGTACGGGTATTCCTTCCCGGCCAACTCCGTCTACAGTGTCGAAATCACTACCGGCGGCGTCCCTGGCGGAGCGCTCGACTTCAAATGGAAGCAAGACGGCGGCGCGTACACCACGGGCGTTGCGGTCCCGGATACGGGCGCTATAGACCTGTCGAACGGCGTTCAGATTTACTTCCCGACCGCTACCTATGTCGCGGGTGATGTATTCGTAATCGTCGCGACGGCACAGGGAACAGCGGCGCAGTTGCGATATGAACTCTGGCCGCGCCCAGTCAACTCGCCATACCTGTACAACTACCTCTACATGGTGAAACTGCCGGATCTCAGCGATGCACAGCCGCAACTGCCTTCATTCGTTGCGCGGCGCGGCGATGTGGTGCTGGAGATGTCGCTCCAAAAGGCAGCATCATGGCCTGGAACATCCAGTTCGCGCAATGGCTACTACGATCTGAATCTGGCGCAGCAGCATCGCGTCAGCGGCGAAACGATGATTTACGAGTTGGAAAAGAAGGACGATGAGACGGCCATGAAAGACCTGGTGTATCAGTCGATGGACTGGGCACCGGCTCCGTGGATGGATGGTTCGTATCTCCAGTCCCACGCTTGGCCAGTAGCAGCTTGGTAATAAAAAGGAGAAACACATGAGCAAAGAAATCGGCGGTGCCCGCGAACCGATGGACAAAGGCACTGTAGTTGACGGAATGATCGATAGCCCGATGTGCGACAAGAACGTCGGATTGAAGAGTGATCGCGGCGGGACGCACATCTACAAAGACATGCCGAGCGGCGATAAGGGCGGCGTGTCAATCGAAGGTCCCGGCGTTAAGGGGCAGTGGAAGAAGTGAATCGCGTACAGTATGTCTGCGGTGGTCCAGGCCATCGCGGACCATTTCACACTCATCGGTTCGGTTGGGTATCGAGCCTTTGTACTGCAAGAAAGTGGCTACGCTTCTGGGCGCACCACTTTCAGTGGAAAACAGAAGAAGGCGCGTTCGGAACGTTCTCGATTCTTATCGCTACTCCGTTTTTTGCTTGGCAGTTTTGCCATTTGACCCCGATGGTCAATAAACGATGCTTCGAAAGCGGCTATCGCTTCATGTGGGGAATTGCCCCTGTTGATGAATACGGGATGCGGTGGAAGCACGAAATAAGCAACATGAGAGAGTTCGTGGTCCCGTATCGCGATGAAAAAAAATGGCTGAAAACGCTGGCTGAAGCTCAACCATAGAGGAGCCTGTGATTGCCATACGCTCAGTACACTCAGGCGCAACTAAACGCTGAAATCTCGCAGGCGCTCGAAGACCCTGCGAATGTGTATTGGGTGGTCCCAGAGGTCAACGCGGCCATCAACGAAGCGTTGCTCTACTGGGGGCAGATCACTTCATTCTGGAGTTCCCGTGGCGTGTTCAATACCGCGCTGAGCACGCCGTTCTACGATCTCTCCACGAAATTCCCCGCGCTTCGGAGTCGCGCCTATACATTCGATCAGATCGTGAAGGAGATTCAGTACCATCTGCTCGAAGCGGCGAACGGTGTATCCGGTAGCGGGATGACGGCGCAATTCTCGATCGGGCAGATCACTTCCGCCGTGATCCGCAAGCGCAATGAATTCGCGCTTGATACGCGGTTACCCTTGACATTCAACAGCTTCAACCTCACGACCCCGCCGCAAGCTGGCCTGATGCAACTTGATCAGAGGATTGAACTGATCGCTCGGGCCTCGTGGAAGTCCATTCCAACCGGGATCACGACGCCGCTCCGCAGGCAGGACGAATACGGTTCGGATGCGCTCAATTACCAGTGGGCGCAAGACAACGGCATTCCGTACGCTTACTCGACCGCTCTGACTCAACCAATTGAGCTCCAACTGATCCCGCCGCCGCTTGCCGCTGGAATCGTGAACCTGCTCTACATTGCGAGCATGAGTCCATCCGTCGCGGCTGGCACCACGTTCAACATCCCGGACGAGTTCTACATGGCGCTCAAATACGGGGCCATGCATTCGCTGTTTTCGACCGACAACGAGGGCTACGATCCGTTCCGCGCCAAGTACTGCCTGGAGCGCTATAAGCAGTGTGTCCAGCAAGCCGCTGACATGCGAAGCCTGTTGCGAATCACCATCAACGGCAACCGCTGCCCACTCGATACCATTTGGAATCTCGACGCGACACGCCCGTTCTGGCAGACCCAAACTGGGCCACCAGACTTTTGCGGCTATCTCTACGACATCGTGGCGCTGGCTCCATTGGCCAACAGCACGGCCTATAGCATCACCTGCGATCTGGTGCGGTCCGCTCCCCTTCCGGTCAACCCCGGAGATCCGATTCAAATCGGACGCGAGGAGATTCCCTACATTTTCGATTACTGCCGCCACATTCTGAGCTTCAAATTAGGCGGCGCGGAGTTTGCTGCCACGTTCCCGCTGTTCGACAATTTCATGGCTGGAGCGGCGCAACGCGGCAAGCTGCAAAATGTCAACGCGAAATACATGACGCCAATGGTCGATACCGGAAAGAGAGAGCAAGATGTCCAACCCGCTGCCTAAGCTGTTTCTTCTACTTGTCGCCGCCCTGCCTCTTGCAGCGAATGAAAGACAGCAGGGAGACTGTATGCAGGGCAGTTATCCAGCCGTCACGTCGGGCATCAACTCTATCACCAAACTCATGCGAAGCTTCCCGCGGTGCACGGTTTCGGTGTACCTGACCGGAACCGCCACGCTTGCCACAGTCTATAGCGACAATTCCAGCACTCCGCTTGCGAATCCATTTACCGCCGACCGCTACGGGCACTGGTTCTTCTACGCTGCGAACGGGCGGTACGACGTGACTCTTTCGGGAGCCGGGTTTCCCGCCCCGTTCACGCTTGGAGATCTTTTGCTGAGCGATTCGGGAACTGGTTTTAACACCACAGGTTTGCTTATCACTCCTACACCGGGAACGACCAACGTTGGGATTGGTATCATCCAAATCGGCCCGGCTTCCGGCAACCAAAATGCGGCGATAGATTTCAACTACATCAACATCCTGTCGGACCAAGCGAACTCCGGGGCCGTTCCGAACTATGTCCGGGCGTTCGATATCAACTATAGCTTCGGCGGCGCGAATATGAGCGGCCCGCGTACCGGTATCCAATCGAACCTCACCCTTACGGCCCCCGCCAGTCCGACAAGCTCGAACAACGATTACGTGCCTGTCCAGGGCGTCTGTACAATGAATTCGTCGGACAATGGGACCAACACGGCGGGCGGAGCGAACGGCGCGTGCTATGGCGCAAACTTTGTCTCGCAAGCACTTGCGGGAGCTACTAACCTATTTGAGGTTGGTGGTGCAGAGTTCAATGTTAGCATTCATACCGGAGCTTCGGCCCGTGTGCGTGTTGGAGTTAACCCTGTTGCGGGTGGCGACATCCAAGCATCGGGCGATACTGATGCCGCATTCATGATCGGAGCTTCCGGCAGTTCCGCCGCAGCCGCATGGAAAAACGGTATTTACCTGACCAACCTGAATGGCCGCGCCCCGATCTACACAAACGGTTGCGTGATCTGCACCGCGCCATTCTCCAGCACCATCACAACCGGGATCGATCTTTCCGCGTTCAACATTACGGGCAACTTTCTCGCGGGGCCAAGTGGATTTACTATAACCGGAGCGGGTAGCGCTAATATTCCGCATATTACATCCTCAGGTACCGCGCCGACATGTAGTTCCACCGGACTCGGAAGCGGATCATGCGCACCTCAAGCGTTCTCAACAGATTTCGTAGGCGCATTAGCACTATCTCCAACAGGATCGCCCTCTAACACCGGAACCGCAACGTTAACCTTTGCTTCAGCACTTGGAACACATTATGCAAAGTGCTCGTTGGGATATGAAAACGGTTCCGGCGGATGGAACGTTCCTGTACAAATTCTCATCACATCGTCCAGCGCCACTGCGGTATCGTTCGTCTGGGGCCAGACTGGGAATTTGACTGCTGGCGTATCGTATTTGTTGACTTATCACTGCATAGGAATATAGGGTGCCTAAGTTCGTCAGTCTCGATCCATCTCGCAAGTTTGTGCTGAAGGGCATCAACTGCAACCGGCCCATCGACGCACTGCCGGATGGACAGGTGCCGTTCGCGCAGAATATCCGCTCCTATCGCGAGGGATCGATTGTCACGCGTCCCGGCCTGACGCTGCTATCGAACACCTTCAATGGAGCGGCTGGACCGAAGGTCATCCATTCCGGGTTTACTTTAGATAATTTCCAAGGTCCGGGTTCTTCCGTTCGGCTGATCGGCTACAACACGCAGATGTTCGTGGCCGATACGAACACGCCACCCGTGGCCGTGCTCCGCAACGATCCTGGTTGGGCCGGAACTCCGATGTCCTTCGTTGGCACTAGTCCCCGCGAGGCCAGCAGTCCGTGGGCCTATGTCTATGATTCGGCGCAACAGGCGAAGTATTGCAGCGATTATCCAGCCCCCGCCGGTCTTCTGACCAAATATCCAATAGGTCTCGCTGGTATCCAAACACCACTAACCGGCCCGTGGATCAGACCAACGATTACGAAGGTCGCTGGAGGATTGACCGGAAACTATTTCTATAAGTATCGGCTGCGCGATCAAAAGACGGGAGTCTATGGACAACCGGGGCCACCGACTTACTCCGGTTCTCCCGTAACGCTAGCGGCGCAATCAGCGCGAATGACGATGCCTTCAATAGTAGACACTGGTATCTCCGGTCCTGGATGGACTGGGTACTATACTATCGATATCTTTCGCTTCGGTGGTCTGGTTAATGCTTGGAAGCTAATCGGCTCAGCGCCTTCGGACGGCGCTACTGTTTTCACTGACAACATGAGCGATACCGCTGCCGTGGGAGCGCTCCTAGAGGACCTTACCGTATTCGAGCCATGGATCACAACAGCGATCCCATATCTCGCAACGAACTCATCGGTCGCCGCCGCTAGCGCGGGCACGGGATCAGGAGACGGATTCGGAAGCATTATCACCCGTGGCGTAGGCGATCCAAACTTCAATAACAAGTGGCTCCCCGGAACCCCGGTCCTGATCAACGATTCGATCCCCGGAAGTCTTCTGCGGATGATTTCGGTAACCCAGATTGAGCTGAACGAAGATCTGGGAGTAATCGCGGCTCCGGTCAAGGTATCGATCACTGGAGCGCTGGTTTCCGGAGTTCCGTTGCCCTACGTGTGGGGTCCCTACGGCGCTGGATTCTTCGGTCTCTATCTGTTCGGATGCGGCGATCCAAACCGCCCTGGTACGCTCTACTGGACCAACGGCAACGATCCAGACAGCACGCAGCCGAATAACTCGTTGGATCTCACCAGTCCAAGCGAGCCACTCCAGAACGGCTGCATTTACAATGGCTCGATCTATGTTTGGTCCACCGAGCGGATGTTTATCGGCACTCCCGATCTGGTGAATCCAGGCCAGTTTATCTTCCAAGTACTTCCCGGTGCACGCGGGCTACTCGCAAATTGGGCATTTTGTGTTGGCGACTACATGTACTGGAAGAGCAAGGACGGGATTTATCGCTCATCCGGGTCCCTTCCCGAATCGATCACAGACGCGGAGATGTATCCGTTCTTCCCGCATGACGGCATTGCGGCGGGTGGCCTACAGGTTCCGAACCCCGATAATTTCGCGGCCCCCATCCAGATTCCGCCCGCCGATCCGAGCAAACCTCAATTCGAACGCCTGTCCTGGGGCGACGGCAATCTCCGGTACGATTACGTCGATACGGGCGGAAACGCCCAAACTCTGCACTGGATGAAGTTCCCCGGAGAGGGCGTAACGCAGCACGGTTGGCTCTACGATGTTTATGGCGTAGCCGTCGGATTCAGCCGCTTCGCTTGGTGGGAGGAGGTGATCGGACCAACACAGCTAAACGCCACCTACCGTGAGTTCGTGGCGATTGGAAGCTCCTGGTACTCATGGTCATCGGTAGACAACAAAGACGATGGAGTTGTTATCACAGGGAAGCTGATGACGGCGGCGAACGATCTGGGGCAGGCCCGTGAGCCGAAGCTGATTGGCGATGCGTGGATCAACGCGCTCATTGGATTCGGCGGGATTACCGCTCAGCCGGTCGTCAAGCTGTTGGGCGATAATAACGCGTCCGTGATCGCGACGGGTACGCTCCCTGATTCTGCCAGCCTGAACCGAGCGTCCACGGTGCTGGATGTGAACGGTGGCCTCGGAACGCTCAGCCGAACGGTTGGACTGTGGTTTACCTGGACATTCGGCGCGGAAGTGCTGGAGTTATTCGAATACAACTACTATTTCGTCGGCAAGCCTGAGAGCACGCAACTCCGAGCCACGGACTGGACGACAGACGGTTACAACGGCGCGAAGTACCTGAAGGCCGTCGTTATCAAGGCGAACCCACTGGGCACCACGCGAACCGTGAACGTGCAGGTGCAGAGCGACGTAGGCGGCGTCACGACCGCCGCGACGCTGACTATCGCATCGGCGACCGATCAAACGGAGGTGCCGTACGCGATCACTCCACCCATCGTGGCGCAACAGTTCCGGCTGGTTCCGACCGACGCAAACGCTTGGGAACTGTTTGACGACGTTCGTTGGGTGTGGGATCAGTACCCGGAGTTCCTCGCACAGACCGAAGATTACACACCAGACAAGTTCGACGGCCCCAAGTATGTGCGTGGCGTCATGCTCGAAGGCGACACCAACAACACCGCCGTCACGTTCAACTTTGAGTATGACGGCGGGACGGTTCTCTCGCTAGGATCGATCACGCAGAATGGCCGCCTGATGACTTATATCGGCTTCGCCACGCCGATTCGGGCATCGGAGATCCGCATCCGGCCATTGGGTAAATGGAGGCGGCATCCCGGCACGCGGTTCATCTACGACAACTACCCCGATTTTGCGGCGCTGATCACGTCATGGTCCCAAGAGGGGGGCAACGGGCGTTCCAGGCGCATCTACGGAGGCGTCCTGCATGTCGATACGAACAACGTCTCGATCAGTTTGCAGTTACAGGGAGACGGCGGCGCGGTTCTGGCGACCGTAGCGGGCGTAAGCGCCAACGGACAGAGCGAGTTCCCGTTTGCGCTCACAACGCCGGTCTTTGCACATCTGACGCGGTGGGTGCCGGTCAGTGCAGCGCTGTGGTCGTACTGGGATACCACTTGGGATCAGGAAATCTATCCTGAGTTGCTTGCCGAAGTGACGCCAAGCGAAGACGGCGGGGCCGGTAACCGTGCCCGTTACATCCGTGGGGGAATCATCCTCGCGGACACAAACAATGTGGTTGTCAGCGCTCAATTGAAGGGCGACAACGGCGCAACACTAGCGACTGTCACTGGTATTCAGGCCAGCGGTAAGTCCGGGTTCGCATTCGCCCTCACGCCGCCCGTGGTCTCGCACGAGACGAACTGGGTTCCCGGCGCGGCGTGGCGGTACTTCCTCACAACCTGGGATCAGGATATCTACCCGGAGATCATCCCGGAACTGACGGCTTGGAACGATGGCGGCGCGGGTGGCCGCACTCGTTATATCCGTGGCGGCATCATCCGGGTCGATACTGGCGGAGCGCTCGTCTCAATCCAGTTGCACGGGGACAACGATGCCGTGATTGGCACTATCTCCGTTCAGTCGTCTCACCAGGACGATATCCCGTTCGCATTTGTACCACCCGTCTTCGCGCACCTCACCCGATGGGTGCCGCAATCCGCGAACGTACGGATCTGGAATGACGCGACGGTCTGGGATCAGGAGGTCTACCCGGAATACCTGATCGAAGAAAGTCCTGTCATCACTCTGAACCGTAACGATGCCGCGTTTGTGCAAGGGTTCAAGATCCCGGCGGATTCTAGCAACCTGAGCGCTCGATTGCAAGTGTTGTTCGATGGCGGCCAATCCGGCCCGATTTTGACATCTACTTGGAACGGTAAACAAGTGCAGTACTTTCCAAACGCCGCGAATCCTTTCTTGCCCTTTGTGGCCCACACAATCCAGGTTATCCCACTCGATGCGATCCGCGTGTTCTGGCCTGAGATGGAGGTGATCTTCGAACCGCTCCCGGAACTCGCCACGATGTGGCAGACACAGGAGACGGATCACGATATCCCAGGTTGGCACTACCTCCGGGACTGCTACATCGCTTACCAATCGGCTCCAGGAGCGACGGTTGACGAGGTCCTTACCATTACGACCGAATATGGAGCGTTGACCTACAACCTTCCGGCCAGCACGTCCTACGCCCGGCGCTATCTGATCCTTCAGCCACAAAAGGCCAAATGGCGCAAGTATCAGGTCGCATCCACGCTCGGTGTTCGGCTGTTTCGCAACGACATCGCAGTACGAGGAAAAGGCTGGTATTCCGGCAGCGGCGCAAACGGTCAGTGGTTCTCTTTCAATCCCTTCCAGCCAATCGGTGATGCGAGCCGTGCCGTTGGCGCGAGGATTTGATGGCGAATCCTCCATTTGGAACGACGCCACAGCGTGCGGAGCCGAAGAAGGTAACCGGCACAATCGATGAGATCTGGGAGGCGTTTCACAAGGCGTTCACTTGGATCTTTCAACTCGCATCCAGCCACAACAATGTAAAAGAAACGACCACGAAGAACACCGCATCCATTTCAAACGCGACCACGGTCATCATGGATACGCACGCGAATCGAAAGCTGTACCCCCCAGAGAACTATGCGCTGGGATCGCGCTACGTAGAAATTGATCGCGGCCTTTTCGTCCCAAATCTAGCGGTAGGCGGGTACGTAGAATACATCGTTCAACTGGTCGGGCTTGCACCCGCTTGGGTTTACTTGTCAGGCGTGATGGTCGGCGCGCTAGCCGCTCTCCCAAACGATCTGGGGCCAAACGACAATCGGTTCCTCTTTTACGCCACCGATTTCTTCCACGCCTATCGCTGGTCGGCGAATGTGGCGGTATGGCGGCTTGCGCCCGGAGATCCCGGTTCGGGCTATATGGTCATGACATCGGGGGCGGCGCCCCATGGCGGTAAGTGGCATATCTGCGATGGATCAACGCAGGCCGTCGCGCAGGATAATGGAACCACAGCGAATGAGGTTCTTCCGAATCTGGTAAATCCAGGCGCGAACTTAGGTACTTTTATTGGTGGTAGCGCCGCTGTCAATGTAGGATTTGTAGCGGGCGCGGCGGGTGGTGGAACGGCGACAATCGGAGGCAATACCGGAAGCGAAGCAACACATACCCATGCGCTCTCGGCAAACACGGGAGTAGATTCAGGGGCGGGAACCGTGGTAGCGGCGGGAGTTGGTACGACGGTCGCTACGCACACCCATACGCACCCGCAGACAAGCCCAACCGCCGCGGGATCGTCGCACAACCACACCCTGCCAGCGACCGCCACAGTTGCGTCCAACGCTCCAACAGACGCGGGCGGCGGCTTGCCTGACCATTATTACGGAACTTGGTACTACCGTCTGTGATTTCGGCGTATAGTTGAGGAGAGAACCATGGCTACCGTACCGATGACGTTTCCCGGCATGACGCCGCCTCCAGCGGCTATCGGTGGTCCTGCGAATGAAGCGGTGAGCGGCGATTCGTTGACGCAGTTCATTCGGTCGCTGCAAAACTACCTCGAAAATCAGGGATCTTCGACATTTGGTTTCGGACAAGCCCTCACTGGACAGGGGGCGCAGGGCGTCGGAGCGGCCAACACTACGCTTCAACCGTCCACCGACTATTGGACGAAGCTGCTGAGCGGCGATCCCGCGACCATGACTTCAGCGGTTGCCCCGACCGCGAATGCGATCAACCAGCAGTACGATACCGCGACCCGCCAAGCTGTTTCACAATCGCCACGGGGCGGCTACATGTCAGGGCAACTCGCGGCGCTGCCATGGCAGAAGGCCGCTACTATCGGGAACCTCTATCAGAGCCTCCAACCGACCGCCGCCACGAACCTCTCTTCGAATGCCGGGATTCAGGGCGGGCTAGCCCAGATCCTTGGGCAACTGGGCCTTGGGACGATGGGGCAGGGAAGCACGCTGACTCAGGCAGCAGCGAATCTGGCTCTTGGGCGGCGCGGCCAGAACGTGCAAGAGTTGGGGCAGAACAAATCCCTTGCTGGAACACTCGGAGCGGCGGCGATGGGGGCCGGTTCTAGCATCTATCGAACTAATGCCGGAGGGGGAGGGGGGGGCTAGGCTGTGGGCGCAACTGGATCACCACCTATCGGCTCGATCATGCGGCAACTCGCGGGCACCGACAACCCGCCCGAAGAGATCACGCCTTCGCCTGAGGACATTGCAAATCACCCGCACGGGTTCCTGCATTCCGTTGGTGGATTCTTCCGCACGATTTCCGGGGCGAAACTAGGCCAACAGGTCCGCGAGAACGCGAATACCCGCGCTTTCGTGATGCCGCTGGCCATGAAGTACCTTGAAGGGGGAGAAGAGAGCGGAATTCCCGATGCGCTCGGCAAGATTCTGGTCGAAAAAGCCGCGCAAGTGTCCGATCCGCATCTGCGGAAGACGATTATGGCACTCGCGGAGCATCAGCAACAGCAACGCGACATCGAACGCACCCGCCAGTCCGCGAAAGCCAACACATCGCCACTTCCACAGGGTAGCCCCGCACCTCTCCCCGCTACGCCTCCTCCAATGGGTGGCGGGCCAGCGATACTCACGCCTCCACCAGCACCTACTCCCGTTCCCCCTATGGCCATGACGCCCCCCCCGCAGACTCCAGGGATGCCGGGGCAGGGGTTTGGGATGCCATCAACGCCAGCCGTCGATGCGCTCATGGGACCGATCCAAACAACTCCTAGCGGTTTCTCGATAAGCCCGTTCGGAAGAGGACAGATTCAAGCACAGAAGACCATGCCAATAGAGGAAGCAACGCATCAGGTTGCACTTCAACGCGGGGCACAGCAACGCGATGCGATCAAGTCATATCTCGAAGGGACGGAGTGGTATCCCAAACTTTCGCCCCGCCAGCAGGCGGAAGTCTTCACCGGGATGGTCGGGAAAGCGGTCAACATCAGCCCTGAACTGAAGCCCCAGAACGTTCCTGGTTTGGTTATGGGTTCGGCGATTGGAGATGAGAAGGATGCCTTTGGAAATCCTGTCGATCCGAAGGGCTTCTATCGTACTCGCCTGCTCGCCGATGGAACGAAGGAGTACTACCCCGAGACTGGAGTCACAAACACAAAGACAATCCCTGATGCGAAATCCCCCACTGGATTTTCGCTTGTAACGCTGGATCGGCTCGGTAACGAAGTCCACAGGATGCCCGGAGCCACCCCACCCCCTGCATACGTACCGGAGACTTCCAGTACGTCAAGTACGACGCAGCGAGTCGTCACGGTGGATGGCCGTGTGATCACCGTCCCCGTCACGAGCACATCGCAAAATACCAAAACCCGTAGCGTTCCCGGAGGGACAACTCCACCAACTCCTGCCCCAAAGGGCAAAGGCATGACGCCGCCTCCCGCTAGCATAAGCAATCCCGGAGAACCAGCACTTCCTCCAGGAGCCCGCGTCATCGGCAAGTCTCCGGCGCAATACCTCCGCGAGATCCAGAATCAATACACGCCCGCTGGCCAGACGGCACTTCAGCAGACCGCACCAGTGCTCGATCAGGTTGACCGGGCCATGAAGATGCTGGAACCTGTCAAGAACGACAATCAAATGCTTGAATATGCCCTCAAGCGGCTCGGTTACTCTGTTGGATTGGCTAGCGATACGAGCGCCCTGATCAACAACTTGGAACTTGGGAAAATCGTTGGGGCCTCCCGTATCCTCCGTGGCGGGAGCCGTTCATATGAAGCACTCAAGCAGGCGATGATTCATCTTCCAGATCCCAAGAAGGACAGCCCCAAGTTGATGTATGAGAAACTTCAGAACATCCGCCGGAATCTCACGGACATCAACGATTCGGTGGACAAGTTCGAACGCAAGTTTCCCGGCATGACACCGCCCCCTGGAACCGCACCGAAGAAATCGCTTGAGGAGCACTTCAAGTAATGCCAGATGACCAGACACTTGCGGAGCAGATCAAGGCCGCGCGTGCTGATGGTTATCCAGACGACCAGATCGTTCAGCATCTAACCAAGACGCGCCCAGAATTGGCCCCCAAAATAAAAAGCGCCATTGATGATGGCTACGCGCCGCCAGATATCATCGGACATTTCCTCACCATGCCGGGACGGGGCGTTCCCCGATCTCCCATAACTCGCCCTGTCGGGACTCCCGCTGCTAGTATGCCGGAATTCTTACGCTCCATAACGCTCGATCCACTCCAGCACTTCGTAGAGGGTATCGGCTCCGGCGCGATCAGTACTGGTTCGCACGCACTTAACTTTATGTCCAAGGGCTGGCGCGGCGGGCATGACATTTGGGAGAACCACCCAGATTGGCAGGCGGCTATGCAGCCACCAGAAGGACCGGCGGGATGGTTGGGCAATAAAGCTGAAGGGTTGGCAGAGTTCGCGGTCCCGGCATCCAAGATTGGGCTCGTTCCAAAAGGTACCAAAATATTCTCTCAAGAGATGGGAAAGAAAGCCCTGAAAGATGCCGCGGTCTCCGCTGGCGTTGAAGGCGTACGGTCAGAGTTTGACCCTACCGCCATGGGTATGGCTGCTGTCACAGGAGCAGGATTCCCAGTGGCCGGGAGGGCAATGACTTATGCTCCCGCCGCCATAAAGGGGGCCGTGAAGGGTCTAGCGGCATCGTCGCCAGCAACATACTTCCACACGATGTGGCCGGGGGCCGCAATCGGCGGCAAGATCGCCGGGGCTTCGGGGGCAGAGACAGGAGCGCTGGTCGGGCCAACGCTTCTAGGTGC
>Ga0137394_10000743_pt1 | contig 22694 bp, 23 predicted proteins | sample czobulk116metaG_FD_108278 | JGI IMG/M metagenome (GOLD analysis project Ga0137394, IMG submission 108278) | Vadose zone soil microbial communities from Angelo Coast Range Reserve, California, USA - czobulk1.16 metaG | ecosystem: Environmental > Terrestrial > Soil > Vadose zone | place: USA...
GCTCAGGTGAGTTCACCAGGGAATATGGCGTCTGCTCGGGCTGTGGCGAGAGCCGGTTCGTGACGCGCGCGTCGCGCTGAACGCCTCGAAACTCGCGCCGGAGGACGTCACGCCTCCGGCCCAACGTTTCTCCGGAGCCCGGTATCAGGGAATCTCCCTACGACGATCTGGGGGTTTCTCGAATTGAACGGGACCCGCGGGGTTGGCTACGCTTATCGTCAGGCTGACTCGCAGACTGCGGCCCGCTCAGGATGGAGCATGAAGATGATGTCGATGATACGGTGCGTGGCGATCGCGGTGGCGCTCCTGATCGGCCCGAGCTTCGGCTTGGCCGCCGAGTACAAGATCGGGCCCCTCGACGTCCTCGACGTCGCGGTGTGGAACAACACGGCGATCAGCCGGACGGTGCCCGTCCGGCCCGACGGGAATATCTCGCTGCCGCTGGTCAACGACGTGCAGGCGGCCGGGCTCACGCCGATGCAGCTCAGGGACGTGCTGACCAAACGTCTGGCCAGGTACATCTCCGCACCCGAGGTGTCGGTCGTCGTCCGCGAGATCAACAGCTTCGCGGTCTCGGTCCTCGGCGAAGTGAGGAGGGCTGGCCGTTACCCGGTGAACGGCCGCCTCACCGTCCTCGACGCCATCGCCGCCGCCGGTGGCTTCACCGAGTTCGCCTCCCGATCGCGCGTGACGGTCCTCCGCTCGGAGGGCACGGCAACCACCCGGATCCCCTTCAACTACGGCAAGGGCGTCGGGGCGGACAGTAAACAGGACAACTTCCTCCTGCGCCCTGGCGACATCATCGTGGTGCCGTGAGCTGGAGATGCCGGAGTCGGGCCGGACCCAGATGACGGGTCCAACGCGCGGAGGGTCCACGATCGACGTAGCGCTGGCGGTGTGGAGCCGCCGCGGTCGTCTGGCCACCGTGCTCTTCTGCACCGTGCTCGCCGGCTCGGTGACGATCGCGCTATCGCTCCCCGGGATGCACCGCTCGACGGCGACGCTGCTCGTGGCGCACCCGGGGGCCCCGGAGGGATTCGCGCGGATGGGGGTCACCGGCGAGCTCGAGACCAGACTGCAGACCATCACCGAGGAGATCCTGAGCCGGGCGCGGCTCGACGCCCTCATGGAGCAGTTCAGCCTCTATCCAGAGCTGCGGGGCATGCGCGACGTGGCGGTCGAGCGGCTTCGGGGTGACATCACGGCAAAGCTCAAAAGGGCCGATCCAGGTCCGGCCCGTCAGGAACCAGGGCCGACCATGCTCGCCTTCGGCGTGAGCTTCCGCGGGCGGGATCGCGAAACCGTGTCGCGTGTCGCCAACGCGCTCGCGTCGTTCTACGTCCAGGAGAACCTGAAGCTCCGCGTGCACGCCCGGTTGGCCCGCCTCAGGCAGGAATTGGCGCAGTTGCAGCAGATCTACCGCAACGAGTACCCCGACGTTGTCCGGTTGAAGATGGAAATCGCGGGAACCGAGCGGCAACTCGCCGCCGGCGCCTTGACGGTCGGCGACGGACTCCTCCCGGGGGAGCGCGCCGCCTTTCCGCGGGGGGCCTTGCGGGAGGAGAAGCCCACGGAGATATGGGACCGCATCGAGTTCCGGATCGTGGATCCCGCCATTCCCGACTGGAAGACGGCCGCGCCCAATCGAATCCGTCTCGTCTTCTTCGGCGTGCTGTTCTCGCTCGGTGCGACCGCCGCCGCGGTGCTCCTGGCCGAGCGTCTGGACACCTCGTTCCATACCTCTGACGAGCTGCGTGCGTTCACGACGATTCCGGTGCTTGCGGCGATTCCGAGCATCGTCACGGTCGACTTGCCCTCGCGGCGGCGCCGGTACACCACGGCCGCGATCGCGGCGGGACTGGCGCTCGGGGTGCTGGTGTCCTACTACTTCGCGCACGGCAACGAGCAGCTGGTCTGGATGCTCACGCGGGGCGCGCTCTGAGAGGTCATGACGGATTCGACGGCACGGGTCACTGATCGGCGCGCTCCCGCCTACCTGGGTGCGGCCCGCGACGCCGCTCTGCCACCTATCCCTCTCGGGTGGCGCCTGGCGGTTCTCGTCGGCGTCTACTTCGTCGCCGGGAAGCTCGGGCTCCGACTGGCGTTCGAGCACGCCAGCGCGACCGCCGTGTGGCCGCCGACCGGGATCGCGCTGGCGGCGATGCTCCTGTACGGATACCGCATGTGGCCCGCGATCTTCGTGGGGGCGTTCCTCGTGAACATCGCGACGGCGGGGTCGGTCTGGACATCGCTGGGCGTCGCGACGGGCAACACCCTCGAAGGGCTCCTGGGTGTCTGGCTCGTGCGACGCTGGGCGAACGGCCGCAACGTCTTCGCGCGGGCGCAGGACATCTTCAAGTTCGCGGCGCTGGCCGGACTGGCCAGCCCGGTCGTGAGCGCGACGGTGGGAGTGACCAGCCTCGCGATCGGAGGGTACGCGAGCTGGGACCGGTTCGGCGCGATCTGGCTGACGTGGTGGCTGGGTGATGTGGCCGGCGCGCTCGTGGTGACTCCAGTCCTGGTCCTGTGGGCGACGCCCCGGAGCGTGCGGTTCACGTGGGCGGAAGCCGTCGAGCTGTCGCTGGCGGTTGCCTCCGTGATCCTCCTCGGCGGCCTGGCGCTCGGCGGCCTAGGGTTCGGGAACAATTACCCCATCACGTTCCTGTGCGTCCCGCCGCTCGTCTTCGTCGCGTTCCGATTCGGCCAGCGCGAGGCGGCGACGTGCGTGGCGCTGCTCGCCGGCATCGCGATCAACGGGACGCTGCAGGGGGTCGGGCCTTTCGTCCTGGGCTCGCAGAACGAATCGCTCCTGGTGCTTCAGACCTTCATCGCCACGCTGACCATCATGTCGCTGCCGCTCGCCGCCGTCGTCCGAGAGCACGCGCGGAGCGTGGCGGCGCTTGCGCGCACCGCCGCGATCGTGGCGTCCTCGGACGACGCGATCCTCGGCAAGACGCTCGACGGCGTCATCACGACCTGGAACGAAGGGGCTGAGCGGCTCTACGGCTACGCGGCCAGCGAGGTCATCGGGCGACCGATCTCGATCATCATCCCCCACGAGATGGACGAGGAGTTGCCGAGGATCCTGGCACAGCTGAGGCGGGGCGAGCGGGTCGACAATTACGAGACCGTGCGGGTGGCGAAGGACGGGCGGTGCATCGACGTCTCGGTCACCGTGTCGCCGATACTGGACGAGCGACGCCGGATCGTCGGCGCGTCGTCGATCGCCCGTGACGTCACGCACCAGAGGGAGATCGAGGAGACGGCCCGTGAACGAGATACGCTCCGGTCGGTCGCGAGCCTGGCGGCGGGAGCCGCCCACGAGATCAACAATCCGCTCGCCGTCGTCATGGGCCAAGCTCAGCTGTTGATCGACGACATCGCCGCGACGGGGCGTCGCCGAATCGGGGAGATTCTCGAGGCCGCGGAACGGATCCACACGATCGTCGCGCGCATGAAGCATCTGACCCGGATCGAGATGATGGATGGATCTTCCTATCTGCCCGAGATGCTCGACATCAGAAGGTCGAGCGCGCCGGACATGGGTGGGGGATCGGACGCCGGCGACGCGGCACCAGGGCCTCAAGGGCGCCTTCGCCGACGAGAGGACGGACGTGATCCCCGAGCGTCGAATGAGCGCGCGGCGTCGAAGTCGCGTCCCGGTGAAGGTTGAGACGCCGGGGGGACCGGCGCCGGTGCGACGATCGACCTGATCGGAGGGGTATTCTCACCAACCCGCCAGACGTCGCTCTCTCGATCCGCGTGGGCCGGGGCGGTGTCAGATTCGGGCATCGCACTGTCAGACCCACGACTCGTCCGGACTAGCCGACCGGACTAGCACCGGCGATCCGGCTCCTCACCGCCGCTCCTATTCCAAGCAATTTCCAGGTCTTCGGCTGCCCCACCGCTGTCCGCTGGTCGGCTGGCATCATCGATGCTCCTGCGGTCCCCCCGGAAGGGCGCCCAGCTGAACGAGGGTTCACGAGGTCCTTCCGCAGGGAGATCGCATGGTTTCCGAGGCGCTTGGCATCGCGAAGATTCTGATCGTGGACGACGAGCGCGCCATGGTCAACATCTTGGAGTTGCTTCTCGAGCACGTCGGCTATACAAACCTGCGAAGCACGACCGACCCTCGCGAGGTCCTCGAGTGCTGCGCCGATTTCCAGCCTGATTTGATCCTGCTAGACCTCCGCATGCCCTACCTCGACGGCGTCCAGGTCCTCAAACAGCTCGAGGGGCGGCGGGCCGATCCGTATCTACCGGTGCTTGTCCTGACCGCCGACGTGTCTCGTGAGATCAAGCGCACGGCGCTCGAGGCGGGCGCAAGCGATTTCGTGACAAAACCCTTCGAACAAGCCGAATTGCTCCTCCGCGTGCGCAACTTGCTGGAGATGCGGTTTCTCCACCGCGAGCTTCGCCGCCAGAACGAGGCGCTGGAGGCGCGGATCGAGGAGCGCACGCACCAGCTTCTCGAGGCGGAAAAGCTGGCGACGATGGGCAACCTTCTTGCCGGCGTCGCGCACGAGCTCAACAGCCCTCTGTCGGTCATCCTCGGGCATGTCGGACTGTTTGCGGCCACGGCCACCGACGACAGCACCTGCGCACGAGCCCGCGAGATCGGGGAGGCCGCGGAGCGCTGCGTGCGTATCGTGCGGAGCTTCCTGACGATGGCCCGGTGTCATCCGCCGGAGCGGGGGCACGTGGCGTTGAACGACCTGCTGCGTGACGCGGTGGAGTTGCTGGCGTTCGAGCTGCGGATCGACAACGTCGACGTTCAGCTCGACCTCGAGAGTGACCTGCCGCTGGTATGGGCCGACGGGCACCAGCTGAACCAGGTCGCGGTGAACCTCATCGCGAACGCGCGGCAGGCGCTGCGGGGGGCCCCCCCGCCTCGCCGGCTGCGCCTCGTGACACGCTACGAGGCCCAGAGCCGGCGAGCGCGCATCGAGGTCGCCGACACCGGCCCCGGGATTCCTCTGGAGATTCAGGCGCGGGTTTTCGAGCCGTTCTTCACGACCAAGCCCGAGGGCGAGGGTACGGGGCTCGGGCTTGCCCTGGCGCGTGGCATCATCGAGGGGCACGGGGGCGCCATCAGCGTCGAGAGCCGCCCCGGTGAGGGAGCCCGGTTTCTCATCGATCTGCCGGTGGAAGCGCCGCCGGTCACGAACGATGAGCCTGAGACGCTCGACGCGGCGCTGCCGGTGCCGGGGAAAACCATCCTGGTGGTCGACGATGAGCCCGCGGTCGCGGCGCTGCTGGCCGAGGGGTTGTCGCGCGACGGGTACAAGGTCGATACGGCCGCGAACGGTGCCATCGCGCTCACGAAGCTGGCGGCGCACAATTACGACCTGATCATCAGCGACAGCGGCATGCCCGTGTTGAGTGGTCCGGAGCTCTACCGCGAGCTCGAACGGCGCGAGCCGCATCTGGCCCGACGCTTCGTCTTCGTCACCGGAGACGTCCTCAATTCGAGCACCCGGGCATTCGTCGCGCAGACCGGAGCCCTCCAGCTCGAAAAACCCTTCACGCTCGAGAGCGTCAAGCGTGTGGTGCGGCGAGCTCTGCTCGCGACGGCCTGACCGCGAGGGCGCGCCGACCGCGCGCGCTCACTCCAGCGTAACGAAGATGCAGTTGCGCAGCTTGGCCTCGATGGCCTTGGAGAGATGGCCCTTGCCGTGCGTGTCCTCGACGAGGAGGACCTCGCCGGCGCCGATCCGGCGCGCCTCGCCGTCGCTCGCGGTGATCTGAACGCCCGCGTCGAGGTTGATGATGTACTGGCGCCGTGGCGCGGGGTGCCAGTCGAGGTCGTAGTCGGGCTGGACCTCGCGGAAGATGATGCCGGTGGCGGGCGTCCGCTTCGAGAGCCGTCCGGCACGGGTCGTCTCCGCGTACTCGACCTCGACGTCCTGGAAATGCGACTCGCCGTTCTTGTCCGCGTAGAGCCGATGGATCTTCATGAGGGTGGTCTCCTTCCCGTAGGGTGGGCCGATCATAGTGAGGCCGGGGCGCCCTGGCAAGGACGCCGGTATACTCACCGGAATGACGCCCAAGCCGGCAGTCGGCCTCGTCGCGGTGGCCGGGCGGCGCCGCGCGACGCTCGAGATGGCCCAGCGGCTCGAGCGCGAAGGATTCGCCGGAATCTACTGCCCGAGCCCCGGCGACGGTCTGGCGCTCTGCGAGGCGCTGGCGCTCGCGACGCGCGAGATCCCGTTCGGGACCAGCATCGCGAACATCTACACGCGCCACCCCTTCGAGTACGCGCAGACCGCGGCGGTCATCCACGAGCTGTCGAGCGGCCGGTTCAGGTTCGGAATCGGCGTGAGCCACGGTCCGACCCACGAGCGCCTCGGGCTCCACGCCGGTAAGCCTCTCGACGACGTCCGGAGATTCGTGAGTGACGTCGTCACGCTGGCGCCCCAGGTCGGCGGACTGCCGCCGATCGTGCTCGCGACGCTCCGTCGCCGCATGGTCGAGCTGGCCGGCGAGGTCGCGCAAGGGGCCGTGTGGGCGAACGGCGCGCGGTCGCACATGGCGGCCTCGCTCCGCCACCTCCCAGCGTCGGCCCGGAACGACGGGGCGTTCTTCATCGGCAACATGGTGCCGACCTGCATCGACGACGACCGCGCCGCGGCGGCGGCCGTCCTGCGCCGGACCCTCGCCTCCTACGTGCGCCTGCCGAACTACCAGAACTACTGGATCGAGGCCGGCTACGAGGAGGAGATGCTCGCGATCCGCGGGGCCCTCGCGCGCGGCGAAGCCCAGCGCGTGCCCGAGCTCATGTCCGATCGCTGGCTCCGGGACGTCACGCTCTTCGGCAGCGTGGCGCAGGTCCGCGAGGGGGTCGAGGCGTGGCTGGCGACCGGCGTGCGGACGCTCATCGCGGTGGCGTCCTCGACGCGCGGCGGGCAGATGGTCGCGCTCGAGGAGCTCATCCAGGCGTTCCGCTGAGCTGGGAGGAAGGAGCCCATGGGGCAGCTCGAAGGCAGAGTCGCGCTCATCACCGGTGCCAGCAAGGGGGTCGGGCGCGTGATGAGCCGCATGTTTGCCCGTGAAGGCGCCGCCGTGATCTGCGCGGCGCGGTCGCGGGATCTGGTGGAGGAGACGACGGCGCTCGTCAAGGCCGACGGCGGCCGGGCGGTCGCCGTCATCGGCGACGCCGCCGTCGAGGCCGACGCGCAGCGCATCGTGGAGGCCTCCGTGAAGGCCTTCGGCAAGCTCGACACGCTCGTGAACAACGCCGGTGACGGCGGCCCCACCAAGCCGGTGCAGGACTACACCACCGAGGACTGGTTCTACACGATCAACTCCTGCCTCACGAGCTCCTACATGTGCACGCGGTTCGCGGTGCCCCAGATGATGAAGGCGGGTGGCGGCGCGATCGTGAACATCTCCTCCACGGCGGGGCGACGCGGCCTTGCCTATCGCATCGGCTACTGCTCGGCCAAGGCCGGCCAGGTCGGGATGACCTACGGTCTGGCGCTCGAGCTGGCGCCGCACAACATCCGGGTCAACGCGATCGCCCCCGGCGCGGTGGCGGGCGACCGCATCGATCGCGTCATCGCCGGTCAGGCCCAGGTGAAGGGGGTCCCGGTCGAGGAGGAGCGCCAGAGGTTCGTCGAGCGGTCGCCGCTCAAGCGCATGTCGACCGCCGAGGACATCGCCTCGCTCGCCGTGTACCTGTGCAGCGATGCCGCGAAGAACCTCTCCGGCCAGTGCATCGCGGTGACGGCCGGCGAGCCTGCGGTCTGAGCGCTACCAGGCCTTGCGACGATCCAGGCGGTCTTCGACCCAGTCGAAGGACAGGACCGAGACCCGATAGGCCGCCGCGGTCGGCACCGCGACCTCGAAGAAGGCTCGGTTGTTCGGCGGGACGTCACGAACCCACGTCGTCGTCTTGGTGACGACCGTGCCGGCGCCGTCGATGCCCTCCACGAGCAGGATCATGTGCGCGGCGTGCCGGTTCGCGGAGTTGTACACGTAGCCGTTGACATTCCGCCCGGCTCTCGACCACTCCAGCTTGAAATAGCGGTCCAGGGTCTCAGGCGCGTAAATCTCCGCGGCCGGGGCGGGGGCGTTCACCAGCGCAACCCAGGCGGCCAAGAGCAGGACGGCGACCGTTCCCGTGCCGAGCAGCGCGCTTGCAATGGCGTGGCGCATAGCCCTAGTGTGGCACCGGATCGGCCGCCCAGCCAGGAGAGACACGGACCGGGAATTCGGGTATCTTCTGACGCACCGGCGGGTCGATAGGGGGGCGCAATGGGGTCGATCACAGGTTCGGAGCTCCTGGCAAAGTCACTCAAGGCGCAAGGCATGGACACGCTCTTCTACCTCATGGGCGGACCGATGCTCGAGACCGAGAGCGCCTGCATCAAGCTCGGTGTGCGGGCCATCGACAGCCGTCACGAGCAGGGCGCCTCGATGATGGCGCACGCGTATAGCCGCCTGACGCGGCGTCCGGGCGTGTGCATGGCCTCCTCCGGGCCGGGCACGATCAACATGGCAACGGGCGTCGCCAACGCGTTCGTCGACGCCGCCCCCTTGGTCGCCGTCGGCGGCACGAGCCCGCGCGTTTATTTCGGAATGGACGCCTTCCAGGAGGTCGATCAGCTCTCGCTGTTCAAGCCGATCACCAAGTGGGCGACGCGCATCCTCGACGCCAAGCGCATTCCCGATGTCGTGGCGACGGCCTTCCGTCAGGCGACGTCGGGTCGACCCGGGCCCGTGTTTCTCGACCTTCCCGGCGACGTCCTGGGCGAGGTCGTCGAGGAGTCCTCCGTCACGATGCCGGCTCGGTGGAAGCCGGCGCCCCGCGCCCACGGCGACCCTGCGGCGATCGCCGAGGCAGTGGCCCTTCTGGCGCGGGCCGAGCGGCCGCTGATCATCTCCGGAAGCGGCGTGTGGTGGTCGGACGCCTCGGCGGCCCTCCAGGCCTTCGTCGATACGGCCGGCATTCCCTTCTACACCACGCCGCTCTCGCGCGGGTCCGTTCCGGAAGACCACGAGCTCGCGTTTCTCTTCGCCCGCGCCAGGGCGTTCGCCGAGGCGGACGTGGTCCTCAACGTCGGCACGCGCTTCAACTACGTCATCCAGTTCGGGCGGGCGCCACGGTTCGCCGAGAACCTGAAGGTCATCCAGGTCGACGTCGACCCGACCGAGCTCGGCCACAACCGTCCGGCGGACGTGCCGATCTTCGGCGACGCCCGCGCCGTCCTCGAGCAGCTGACGGCGGCGGCCCGCGGCAAGATCGACAAGGGACGCTACGGCGCGTGGGTCTCCAAGCTGAAGGCGCTCGACATGGAAAAGGGCCTCGAGTCGGAGAAGGCCATGAGCTCCGACGAGGTGCCGATCCATCCGCTCCGTCTCTGCAAGGAGATCCGCGACTTCCTGCGTCGCGACGCGATCCTCGTCGTGGACGGTCAGGAGATCCTCAACTTCGGTCGCCAGTCGATCCCGACCTTCACCGCCGGGCACCGGCTGAACTCCGGCCCCTTCGGGTGCATGGGCGTGGGGCTGCCGTTCGGCGTCGGCGCGAAGGTCGCGTGCCCGGACAAGCAGGTCGTGGTCCTGCACGGCGACGGATCCTACGGCATCAACGCGATGGAGTTCGACACGGCGGTGCGCCACCGGATCCCCGTCGTGGTCGTGATCAGCAACAACGGAGGCTGGACCGCGGACCCCAAGCAGGACAAGCCCGGACGCAATCTCGGCTATACCCGCTACGACAAGGTCGCCGAGGACTTCGGCGGGCACGGCGAGTTCGTCGAGAAGCCGCACGAGATCCGGCCCGCGCTCGAGCGCGCCTACACGTCGGGCAAGCCGGCCGTCGTCAACGTCAAGACCGACGACAAGGCCCGCGCGACGACGGTCCGATTCTCGGCCTACACGACCTAGCAGCGCACGGAAGCGACATCGAGGGGCGCCCCGGCTTGGCCGGGGCGTCTCCGAGCGACAGGGGGCTTGGGGGGCCCGTCGAGGCCACCCATGTAAAGAACGCATGGCCAAAGCGCTCGACGGGATCGTGGTGCTCGACCTCACACAGTACGAGGCGGGGCCGAGCTGCGCTCAGATGCTGGCGTGGCTTGGCGCCGAGGTCATCAAGATCGAGCCGCCCGGGGGCGAGCCGGGCCGCCGCGCGCTGTCCGAGCGTCCCGATCTGGACGCCTGGTTCTTCCTGCTCCTGAACGGCAGCAAGAAGAGCGTCACGCTCGACCTCAAGGCCGCCGAAGGGCGCGCGCTCCTCAAACGAATGGTGGAGCGCGCCGACGTCCTCGTCGAGAACTTCGGTCCGGGCTCGATGGAGCGGCTGGGCTTCGGCTACGAGGATCTTCGCCGCCTCAATCCTCGGATCATCGCGGCCTCGGTCAAGGGCTTCGGCAGCAGCGGGCCGTACGCCGACTACAAGAGCTTCGAGATGATCGCGCAGGCCATGGGCGGCGCGATGAGCGTCACGGGCGCGGCCGACGGTCCGCCCGTTCGCGTCGAGGCCGGCCTGGGGGACACGGGCGCGGGGCTCCACCTCGCCATCGGCATCCTGGCCGCCATCGTCCAACGCCAGACGACCGGTGTCGGGCAGCGCGTCGAGGTCGCCCAGCAGGACGCGGTGCTCAACCTGGTTCGCATCCACCTGCGCGAGCACTACGTGACCGGCAAGCCGGTGCCGCGGCGCGGAAACCGCTCACCCGGGGCCTCACCCTCGAACATGTACCGCTGTCGGCCGTTCGGTCCGAACGACTACGTCTTCGTCCACTGCGCCACTCTCGAGATGTGGCGCACCCTCTCGAAGATCCTCGGCCGCCCGGAGCTCGGCGACGACCCGAATCTGGCCGACCGCATGGGGCGGGCCGCGCGGAACGACGAGCTCGACGCGCTCGTCGAAGCCTGGACCGAGAAGAGGACCAAGCACGAAGCGATGGAGACGCTCGCCGGCGCGGGCATCCCCTGCGGCGCTGTCCTCGATTCCGGGGAGGTTCTCACCGACCCCTCGCTGGTCCAGCGTGGCATGGTGGTCCAGCTCGACCATCCGACGCGCGGCCGGTTCCCGATGCCCGGCAACCCCGTGCGCCTCTCGGACTCGCCCACGGAGGTCAAGCGCGCGCCGCTTCTCGGCGAGCACAACGCCGAGGTGCTCGGCGGCTGGCTCGGCTGCGGAGCCGACGAGCTCCGAGCCCTCGAGCAGAAGCGCGTGATCTGACGCGCGGCCGCTCCGGGCTCTTGCCGCGATTCGGTGGTTCCGCTTCCGGAAAGAATCGCGGGCCGGATTGGCAGACCACCCTGTCACAAGGCCCGGAGCCACCGCGGGTCAGTGGCCGGAAACCCCGCACATAACATCGCGAGAACAATCGCCAATCCCGATCTGAGACCCGTGGCATTTCGCTTGCTCATTCTTGACCACGTCGCATGGCTCGCATGGAAAAGCGTCCGGACAAGCCGTTCGATCGACCCACGAAACGGGTCCTCATCATCGATGACGAGGAAACCATCCGACAGGTGCTGACGGAGTTTTTCAACAGCTTCAACCACGGGACCAACTACAAGGTCGAGACGGCCTCCAACGGCGCGGAAGGTGTGATGATGGTGCTCCGCGGTCGTCCCGATCTGGTCCTCATCGACCTGCACATGCCGGTGATGGACGGGCTTCAGGCGCTCAAGCAGCTCCGCGGCATCGACACGACGGTGCCCGTGATGGTGATCACGGCGAGCCGCGACAGCAAGGCCGCCGCCGAGGCCCTCAACCGCGGAGTCTTCGCCTTCATCCCCAAGCCCTTCGACTTCGGCCAGCTCGACCACCTGGTGGCGTTGGCCCTGGCCGCCGGGCGCCCGCGACCGGGCTCGCTGAGCCCCGCCTGATCGGCCGATAAAAAGAGAAGTGGCCGGGAATCCGCCCCGGCCACTCGCTCGAGGATCCGAACGCGCAGTCTGTCCGCGCTACCTGATCAACCCGTACAGCTTCCCGGCGCTCTCGCACACGACCTTGCGGCGCACTCCGGCCGGCAGGTGACCGAGCTCGCGCGCGATGTACTCGCGGGAATCGGGCCACACGCCGTCGGGATGTGGAAAGTCCGAGCCCCACATCACCTTGTCCTCGCCGAGCTCGTCGAGCAGCTTCACGCCGATCGGGTCGGTCTGGTAGGTCGCCCAGCACTGCCGCTTCCAGTACTCGCTCGGCGGCATCGTGAGCGAGAGGTCCTTGAACTGATCCTCCCACTCGGCATCCATGCGCCAGAGGACGTAGGGGATCCAGCCGATCCCGGACTCGCCGAGCACCAGCTTCATGCGCGGATAGCGCTCGAACACGCCCGAGAAGATCATCGAGGTGAGGATGTTGGACATGTTCATCTGGAACTGGGTGATGTTCGAGGCGAAAGCTGACCGCGCCACCGGGAGCTCCACCTTCGGCGCGTCGGGGGCGTTCGCGCGCGACGGATCCGAGCCGATCATGATGATCTTGCGGATGTGGTCGGGCGTGTAGCCGCCGACCGTGTGGAAGTGGAGCGGCAGCCCGCAGCCGTCGATCACGTCCCACAGCGGGTTCCAGTAGGGGTCCCAGAGCGGCTTGAGGTCGGCCGAGTTGGCGATGTCGAGCCCGCGGAGGGCGCCGCGCTTGACGACGCGCTCGACCTCGGTGATGGCCGCCTCGAGCGGATGGTTCGGGATCGAGGCGAGCCCGGCGTAACGCTCCGGATGAGTCGAGCAGAAGTCGGCGAGCCACTCGTTGTAGACCCGCAGCACCTCGACCGCCGCCTCCGGGTCGTTCATGCGACCCGTGGTGCCGAGGACTCCATAGAGCACCTCGGCCTGGACGCCGTCACGGTCCTGGTCCTTCAAGCGCAGGTCGGGGTCGGTGACCCGGCGAATCCCGCGCTTGCCGTCCTCGTAGAGACCCGTCGACGCCATCCGATCCGAACGATGGATGCGCCCGGGGATGTATTCCCGGCCCGCCGAGCCCATCCCACACGCCAGCCCGAGGCTGGCGCCCTTGTTGGTGACCCAGACCGGGCCTCTGGGCCCCTCCTTCGTGTACGGCATCCGCTCCTTGAGGGCCGCGGACGCCCTGGACGTGAAGAGGTCGGGCGGGAGCCAGCAGAGATCGAGGTGGCAGTCGGCCGAGATCATTTCGTATCGCATGGCCGGGAGCGTAGCAGCAGCGAATTGACAAGGCAAGTCGCGCGCCCTAGGGTGCAGCGAGTGTTTCCGGCTGAGCCGTTCGGGCCGGGCCACAAGGGAGGAATGGACCATGAGATTCAAGGGACGAATCGCGCTGATCACGGCCGCGGGCCGCGGCATCGGGCGGGCGACCGCCGAGATCATCGGTCGAGAGGGCGGGACCGTGGTCGCCGTCGAGGTCGACAAGGAGGCCCTGGATCAGGTGGTCGGCGCCATCCGCACCGCGGGCGGCACCGCCCACGGGCTCGTCGCGGATGCGCTCGACGCCTCCCAGGTGGCCGGCGCGGTGCGACGGGTCGTCGACGAGCACGGCCGCATCGACATTCTGGTCAATGCGGTCGGCGGCAGCACGATCGTCTCCAAGCCCGGCGCCACGGTCGACGAGCTCACGCTCGACGACTGGCAGCGCCTGCTGCACTTCAACCTCACCGGGACGTTCCTCTTCTGTAACGCGGTCGCCCCGGTGATGAAGCGCCAGCGCGGCGGCAAGATCGTCAACATCTCGTCGATCGCGGGCCGGGGCCTGAGCCCGACGAGCAGCAGCGCCTACGCCGCCGCCAAGGGTGGGATCATCGCCTTCACGCGCAAGCTCTCCTTCGAGCTGGGCCCGTTCGGCGTGACGGTGAACGCCATCGCCCCGAGCCTCACCCTGAGCCCCCGGCTACGCCCGCGCTGGGACCGGATGTCTCAGGAAGACCGTACCCGGGAGCAGGCGCGCGTGCCGCTCGGCCGGGTTGCGGAGCCGGAGGACCAAGCGCGCGTCATCTGCTTTCTCGCCTCCAGCGACGCCGACTTCGTCACCGGGGTGACGATCGACGTGACGGGCGGTCAGTAGCCGACGGCCTGCCGCGCGATGTCGGTGTCGACGAGCTCCTCGAAGCGCTGTGGCCGCTCGATGAAGCCGGCGGCCAGCAGAATCGCCTGCAGCGAGTCGAACCCCGTCCGCGTCAGCACCGGATCGCGCGCCCAGGTGGATTGCCGGAGATAGCGCTCGACCGCGGCGACGCGGATCCGCGGATCGATATCGCCGAACGAGGGCGCGATGACGGCGGCGATCTCGCTCGCCTCGCTCGACGCCATCCAGCGCTGCGCCCGGAAGAGGCCACGGACGAAACGGCCGAGCCGGTCGCGATCGCGCGCGAGCGTCTCCGGCGTCGCCATGAAGGAGCTGAACGGCACCGGCCCGGTGGCGTCACCCATCGAGGCGACGAGGTGCCCGGTGCCGTCCGCGACGAGCTGATCCACGATCGGCGGCCCGTGCTCGAGGAACTCCGCCTTGCGGGCCCGGAAGGCGGCCACGGCGTCGGCGGTGGAGAGGCCGCGCAGGAACGTGACGCGCGCCGGATCGACGCCGTGGCGACGCAGGACCGCCTGCATGCAGAGCCACGGGGTCGGCGCGCCTCCGAACGAGATCACCGTCCGCCCGATGAGGTCCGACCACCCGAAGCCGGCCGGAGCCTCGCGGCTCACGAGGAAGAACCCGTTACGGTCGTTCACCCCGGCGAAGTGAACGAGGCGCGCCGCGCCGCGATCGGCGAGCTCGAAGCTCCGCATGAGACCGGACAGGGCGACGTCCGCGTCGCCTTTCTGGAGTGCCTCGACCGTTCCCGCGCCCAGCGCGGTCGTCGCCAGGTCGATCTCGAGCCCCTCGGCGGCGAAGTGACCGCCGTGGATGGCCACCGGTAGAGGCGCGTAGAAGAGCGAGCGGAACGCTTCGACGACACGCAGGCGGCGACCGGGCTTCACGGCAACGGAGTATACCCCGGGGCGTCAGGTGAGCGATCTCACCGGCCTGGGCCGGGACGTCACGGAGCGCACGCGGGCCGAAGAGATCCTGCCTCACATGTACCGCAACGCGGTCGAGGAGTGCCGTCTCGCCGACGAGCTCGGCTTCGACGTCGTGTGGCTCGCCGAGCATCACTTCTCGGCCTACGGCATCTGTCCCTCGCTGGCCCCGCTCGCGGGCGCCATCGCCGGCGCGACGCGGTGCGTGCGGATCGGCACGGCCGTGGTCATCGCGCCCTTCGAGCACCCGCTGCGGATCGCCGAGGAGTGGGCCGAGATCGACATCCTGTCGGGCGGGCGCGCGTTGGCGTCGACCGGATCTTGAGGATGACGCTGGCGCGGCGCCCGCAGCGCGCCAAACGTTGATACACTACGTGGCAATCCCGGCGAGTCGATCGCCGATCGCGAGAGGAGTCCTTCATGACCTACCCGATTGACGTCGAAGACGTCGAATACGTCCGTCACTTGAACACGCCGCTGCTGGCGCGTCTCTTCAAGCCGCGCGGCGAAGGGCCGTTTCCCCTGATCGTCGCGCTGCACGGTGGAGCGTGGTGCCGCGGGGATCGTTTCAGCGACACCGTGATCAACGAAGCGCTCGCGAAGACCGGCGTGGTGGTGGCGTCGCTCGACTTTCGCATGCCGCCCGTGGCGCCGTACCCGGGCTCGATGGTCGACATCAACTACGGGATCCGCTGGGCCAAGACGCGGGCCGCGCAATGGCACAGCCGCGCCGACATGGTGGGCACGATGGGGAGCTCGAGCGGAGGACACCAGGCCATGCTGAGCGCGATGCGGCCCCGCGACGCGCGTTACTCGGCGGTGTCGCTCCCCGCGGGCGCGCCGGCCGTCGACGCCACCGTGCGCTGCGTCGTCATGTGCTGGCCGGTCATCGATCCGCTGGGGCGCTATCAGTACGCGAAGGCGCTGAAGGAGGCCGGCAAGCCGTACCCGGAGATCGTCGACCGGGTCCTGCCCTGCCACGACCAGTACTGGCAGACCGAAGAGGCCATGGCCGAGGGCAACCCGGTGCGGGCGCTCGAGCGCGGCGAGCGCGTCGAGATGCCTCCGGCGGTGGTCATCCAGGGCACCAATGACGCCGCGCATCCGCGGCCCCAGCTCGACCGCTTCGTCACGCTGTACCGCAGGGCGGGCGGCCAGGTCGAAGTGGAGCTCCTCGAGGGTGAGTCGGAAGGGTTCATGACCCGGAACCCCAATTCACCGGCCGCCGGACAGGCGATCGAGAAGATCATCGAGTTCGTGCACAAGCAGCTCGGATAGGCGTCGCGGCCCCACCGCCGGCGCCGTGGACTTCCCGGCGCCGGCGCCTGCGATTCGCTAGTTCGACTCGGCGCGGACGGCCGCGAGCGCCGCCACCGGGCTCGCGGCGCGCTGACCCGCCGCCGCGCCGTTCGCCAGAATCTCCCGCGCGCGACTGCGTTTCGCCCCCGACGCTCCCACGGAAGGGTCGCGCCTGGGCCGCGTCGCGAGCTGACCTGCGCGATGCGGCGACCGCATGCGTCCGGTCACCAGGTGGACCAGGCGATCGATGGCGGCGAAGAGCATCTCGACGCTGTAGCCGCCGAGGAAGGCCAGCACCGCCGGCGTCATCCCGCCGGCGACGGTGCCGTCGGCTCGGACCACGAGCCACTGCAGAGTGAGCCCGCTCAGCATGCCGAGAAAGATCCGGACCATGAACTCACCCGTGCGGCGCCCGTCGAAGGTCCGGTCGACCATCTCGCGATAGAGACTTCGCAGGACGAACGCGCAGGTCCCGAGCGCGCCGTACAGCACCGGGAGCAGGAAGCTGCCGAGGATGACCCCCAGCGGCATGCTGACGTACTTGAGCTTGTCATGGCCGAAGAAGAGCATTCGCGTGAGCGTCTCGTAGCCCCGGTCGATCGTGCTGTGGAGCTCGTGGTTGGCGTACTCGAGCGCCCACAGCTTCGCGTTGGCCTCGTCCTTGCGCGCCTCCAGGGCTTGACGCACGGCGCCGGTGTTCGCGGTGTCCGGCCTCGCCCCGCCGTTCGGCGTGAGCTTCTCGATCTGGTCCTCGATGCCGCCGAGCCGGATGTTGGCCTCGCGCATCTCCTGGGAATTCGTCGCGAACTGCTTCTCGGCGGTGGCGATCGAGCGGATGAGCGTGTAGGTCCATTCGCCGCCGGCGATCGAAGCGATGAGGCAGAGCGCCAGGAAGCCGAAACACGAGACCAGCCGCTGAGCATCGGAGACCGGCCGAAGGCCTATGAGCCGCCCGAGCCACCCGCGCCGCCCGCGCCGCCGGCTGGTCGCGTCGAGCGTGGCCGCGGTGACCGGTGACACCCGCAGGGCGAGCTTGGAATAGGCGTCCAGGAACTTCCCCTCTTCGTCCTCGCTCAGGGTGTCGCCCCGGTCGAGGGCGGCGCGCGCCTTGATGATCGGGTCACGCACTGCGGCCGGGAGGTCCTGGCCGCTGCTGATCGCGTGGTAGAGGAGCGTGTTGCCCGCGTCCACCGCGTCGCTGAGACGGGAGCCGGCCGTCAGAGGATCCGTGGTACCGGCGCCGAGGGTCATCATGACGTCGTCCTCCTCACAGTTCCTCGGGCGTGGTGGAGTCGCCGCGGCACGAGCAACCGGTGCCGGGAGTGCCGTCGCAGCACTTGGCCTTCCCGCCACGGCAGCCGCAGACGCCGCCCTGCCGCTGGCAGCAGCCGCTCGCCGCGACCCGGGGCCCGTCGCGGAGCGTGCACGCGGTGGAGTCGGTGTCCTCCGGTGCTGGCGGGGCGACCGCGAGGAGCTCCGCACCGGAGGCCGGGAAGGGAAGGGCAGTGGACAGTGCGAGAGCACCTGCGATCACGGTGAGGATCATGGCGCGCTTCATGTCGTCTTCCTCCTTTACGTGAACGGCTTGTCCACCGTTCCCCGGTGGAAGAACAGAGCAACCGAGATGCCAGAGCGAGAATCGAAACGCGCCGAGCGGGAATCCTAATTTAATGCGGGATTCCGGCGCGTCGGGCGGATGCTCCGCATCGAGCGAGCGGGCAGAAGGCGGAGCGGCCCGGGCGAAAATCCTGCCGCTTCGCGTCAGCGCCGCGATCCTGACGCACCGCGTGAGCTTGACAAAATCTCTTCCTCGTCGTTGTCTATCGTCGCTCCGAGCCGTGACGCCCACAGGAGGGAAGGGACACTGACATGGCCCGATTCGTGACGGTGGCGAAAGCAGACAGCATCCAGACCGGGCAGATGGTCAAGGTCGAGATCGACAATCTGCCGGTGGCGGTGGCGAACGTCGGCGGGACGTTCCATGCGTTCGACGACACGTGTACGCACGAAGACTGCTCGCTCGCCGACGGCGAGCTGGTGCGCACGGTGGTGACGTGCCCCTGTCACTTCGCCGAGTTCGACATCCGCACCGGCGCCGTGCTCGCCCCGCCGGCCACCGTGCCGCTCAGGGTCTATCCGGTGCGCGTCCAGGGTAGCGACCTGCAAGTGGAGTTCTGATGCCGACGATCGCGATCGTCGGCGCCAGCCTCACCGGCGCCTCCGCCGCGGCGACGCTGCGCGAGGAAGGTTTCGACGGGCGGGTGGTGCTCCTGGGTGCCGAGCCCCAGCTCCCGTACGATCGCCCGCCGCTCTCCAAGGCGTATCTGCGCGGCGGGATGCCGTTCGAGAAGACGCTCCTGCGGCAGCCGGAGTTCTACCGCGAGCGCAGCATCGAGACGCGACTCGGGACCAGGGTCGTCAGCGTCGACGCCCCGCAGCGCGCGCTCGAGCTCGAGGGCGGTGAGCGCCTCGAGTTCGACAGCGTGCTCATCGCCACCGGCGGGCGCAACCGGCGGTTCCCGATTCCCGGGCTCGACCTGCCCGGCGTCTACGACCTGCGCACGGTGGCCGACGCCGATCGCATCCGCGACGCGATCGCGCGCGGCGGCCGCGCCGTCGTGGTCGGCATGGGGTTCATCGGCGCCGAGGTCGCGGCGTCGATGCGCCAGTGCGGCCTCGAGGTCGTCGCGATCGAGCCGTTCAAGACCCCGCTCTACCGGGCGCTCGGCGCGGAGATCGGCGCCGTCGTCGAGGGGCTCCATCGCGATCACGGGGTCGATCTGATCCTGGGCGACGCCGTGGCGGCGTTCGAGGGGGTCGGCCGCGTCGAGCGCGTGGTCACGCAGAACGGCCGCCGCATCGAGTGCGATCTGGCGGTGTTCGGGCTCGGGATCGAGCCCGCGACCGAGGTGGTCGCGGGAGCCGGCGTGCGGATCGACAACGGCATCGTCGTCGACCAGCTCTGCCGGACGAACGTGCCCGGCATCTTCGCGGCGGGCGACGTCGCCAACCATTACCACCCCGTGTGCGCGCGACCGATGCGCGTCGAGCACTGGCAGAACGGGGTGAAGCAGGGGGCCGCGGCCGCGCGGAGCATGCTCGGCCGGGGCCAGCCCTACGACGAGGTGCACTGGTTCTGGTCGGATCAGTACGACGCGAACATCCAGTACGCGGGATTCCACGCGGCCTGGGACACGGTGGTCGTGCGCGGCAGCCTGCCGGAGCGCAAGTTCCTGGCGTTCTACCTGGCCGAGGGCCGCGTCGAGTCGGCCGTCGCGATCAATCAGGGGCGCGATCTGCGGCGGACCCTCCCGATCATCAAGGCGCGGGTGGCGGTCGATCCCAGTCACCTCGCCGACCCGACCGTCGACCTGAGAACGCTCGCCCCAGCGGAGAGGCCGGCATGATCAAGCGCTTTTCGACCCTCTACATCGGACACATCGAGCTGGAGAACTGCGGGCACTCGGGCACTCCCGCCGACGACCGCCGCTACTCGAACGAGCGGGTGATCGAGGCGTTCGATACCACGCTCGAGCTCGCCCGGACGATGGACGAGCTCGGGTACGAGGCCCTGTGGCTGGCCGAGCACCACTTCCAGCACGAGGGCTACGAGTGCATCCCGAACATCCCGCTGCTGGCCGTTCACATCGCCAATCACACCAAGCGGCTCAAGATCGGCTGCGGGTTCAACATCATCCCGACGTGGCATCCGATCCGGCTGGCGGAGGACTACGCCACGGCGGACATCCTGACGGGCGGCCGCCTGATCTTCGGCATCGGTCGCGGCTATCACACGCGCGAGGTGGAGAGCTTCGGCAATCCCATGCTCGACGGCGAGGCCAACCGGGAGCTCTTCGAGGAGCAGCTCGAGATCATCCTGAAGGCGTTCAACCAGGCGTCCTTCTCGCACGCCGGGAAGTACTACACGATTCCGCCCGCGGTTGCGTACCGCGGCTATCAGCTGAAAGAGCTCACGCTCGTGCCGCGGCCGGTGCACCTTCCCGTGGAGATCTGGCAGCCCATCGTGAGCGGCAGCGCTCGCGGGCTCGAGTTCATGGCCAAGCACGGCATCAAGGGCGTCGTCTCGGCCACGGCCGAGCAGTTCGTCGACCGCTGGTTCCGTGACTACCAGGCGGTCTCTCGTCGCCACGGCCGGGAGCTCGAGCTCGGCGAGGACCTCATTCTCGGATTCCGCATGAGCATCGACGACACGCAGGAGCTGGCCGTCCGCCGGGCGCGGCCCTATTTCGAGGAGCACGCCAAGTTCATGGGCCCGCTCGGCATGCTGCGCTACAGCGAAGAGCACGTGAAGGCGGTGGCGGCCCGCCAGCCCCAGTCGCCGACGGCCGCCACGATCGAGAACGGCGTGGCCAACCGCACCTGGCTCTGCGGCCCGGCCGAGGAGTTCATCACCTATCTGAAGGGAGTGGAGCAGCGGTACCCCGGACTCGAGCACGTCATGGTCTCGTGTCCGCTGGGCACGCCGAAGAAGATCATGAAGGAGAATCTCGCGCGCTTCGCCCGAGAGGTGATGCCGGCGTTCAAGTAGCCGGGCGGCTCATCGGGCGGCCGCCCGGCGAAATCCTATCGAGGCGCGCTGGGCGGTGGCGGCGGCGGCGCGCCGGCCGGCGGGGGCGGGACGTTGACCGACGGGCCCGCCGGCGGTGCGGAGCTGTAGCTCGACGGCAGCGATCCCCGGGCGACGGGGATCTGATTGCCCTTGGCGTACATGCACTGCATGTACGTCATGTCGAAGCGGCGCTGCACCATGTCCTGCGCGCCGCTCCCGGCGCCGGCACCCACCGCGGTGCCGCCGAGCAACCCGACTCCGGCGCCCGCGGCCGCCCCCATCGCGGGATTCCCCGCGGCCGCGCCGATCGCCGCCCCCGCGGCGGCCCCGACGGCCGTGCCGATCACGGCGCCGCTGACGGTCGATCCGGTCGCCACTTGCTTCGTCGTCGTCCCGGTCTGCTGCGACGCCCACTGACGGCACACCGCGTCGTCGGCTTGAAACTGCTCGAAGTTCTTCCCGTGGCCCGGAAGCACCATCACGCTCGGCCCGGTGGGCACCGTCGCGCAGCCCGTCATGACGAGCCCGGCCGCGATCGCGAGAAGGGAGGCGCTGCGCGTCATGACCTCACCTGATCCTCTCTACTGTTGTGACCGCGGCGCGACCTTGACCCACGCCTCGGGACAGGTTTGAACGTTCGGATAGTAGGCCTGCGCGCTGGGGCAGAGGTACCAGTATCCCTGTGGCGCCTCCTGCTGGACGAAGACCGGGGGCGACTCGACGACCGGAGGAGGCACGATGACCGGCGGTGGAGCGACGACGTAGTACCTGGGGTAGTGCCAGTACGGATACGGTGGGCCCCACCAGCCCCGGTGCCACCAGGCGTGGCTCGGGACCACTGAGACCAGAAGCAGCGCGATCACCAGAAGCGAAACGGCCGCTGACCTTTTCATTCGCCCTCGCGACCCCTTAGACGACCATACCGCCGACCGAATTCGGTCGCTAGGTTTGTAGACGGACCTTTGGGCCGATTGGTTTACGTGGATCAGAGAGCGTTTCCGGAGGCTTAGATTCCACGGCGGCCCCTCAGGCGGCTTGACCCGGCCGGTACGCGCGCCATAGGGTTAGGTAGTTTTTACAGAGCCCACTGTCGCTGCGCGCGCCATTGACTGGATCGTCTTCCAGAGCTATGGTCCGGCGCAATCGGCCTGACCGTGTCCCTCAGCGTGGAGGGGAGAATGAGCCTAGCACGGTGCTCCCTGGTGGCCGCCGCCGGCCTGCTGTCGGGCCTGGTCGCATTCTGTCCTTTCCCAGACGCAGCCGGCCAGCCCAGGGCGGCGTCGCCGCCGAAGCCGGAGGCTTCCCAGGTGAAGCCCGAAGGCGAGATGCGCTGGGCGATCTACGTGACGCTGGCGCCCCAGTGGTTCGATCCGGCCGAGGTCCTGGGTCAGATCACCCCGTTCTGGGTGCTCTACGCGATGCACGACGCGCTCGTGAAACCCATGCCCGGCAACCTCATGACGCCGAGCCTGGCGGAGTCGTGGACGGTGAGCGCCGATCAGCGCGTCTACGAGTTCAAGCTGCGCGAGGGGCTGAAGTTCCACAACGGCGATCCGTTCACCGCCGAGGACGTGAAGTTCAGCTTCCATCGCACCAAGGGGACCAAGATCCTCAAGGAGAAGGTGCGCGAGATCACGGTCGTCGATCCCTACCGCGTGCGATTCCAGCTCCACGAGCCCTTCCCCGATTTCATGGCCTTCTACGGAACGCTGACGACCGGCGCCGGCTGGGTCGTGCCCAAGAAATACGTCGAGAAGGTCGGCGACGACGGCTTCAAGAAGCAGCCGATCGGTCTGGGGCCCTATCGATTCGTGAGCCACACGCCCGGGGTCGAGCTGGTCATGGAAGCCAACGAGGGATACTGGCGCAAGGTACC
>Ga0137394_10000744_pt1 | contig 22684 bp, 18 predicted proteins | sample czobulk116metaG_FD_108278 | JGI IMG/M metagenome (GOLD analysis project Ga0137394, IMG submission 108278) | Vadose zone soil microbial communities from Angelo Coast Range Reserve, California, USA - czobulk1.16 metaG | ecosystem: Environmental > Terrestrial > Soil > Vadose zone | place: USA...
GCCAATCTGCCCATCCACATCAAGGTGGCCTTTGCCGGACGGCTCCCCAGCACCACCGAGATCGCCCTCTACCGCGTCGTCCAAGAAGCCCTGACCAACGCCACGAAACATGCAAAGGCCAGCAATATCTGGGTCCGCGCGTGGCGAGACCAGTTCGTGTTGTGTTGCTCGATCCGGGACGACGGAGCGGGTTTTGACGTTCGTGCCCTTCAAGCAGCAGGCTGCCGGAAGGGGTTGGGCTTGATCGGCATGCGGGAACGCGTGAGCGCAATCGGCGGAACGATACGCATCGAATCGCGCCACGGGCAAGGAACTGAGCTTTTGATTCGACTTCCATTGGAGGATGCATATGCCAATTCGCGTGGCACTCGCTGATGACCATGTCCTGGTACGCCAGGGTTTGAAATCATTACTCGAGAGAGAAGAATTTAAAGTCGTTGCGGAAGCTGCCGACGGACAGGAGGCGGTGAGCCAGGCCGCGTCGCTTCATCCGGACATTACCATCATGGACATCAGCATGCCAATGCTAAACGGCATAGATGCAGCACGCGAACTCGGCCGTTCGTGTCCGAAGACGAAGGTGATTCTGCTCACGCAGCATGAAGAAGATCAGTACATCCTTGAGGCCCTTGAGGCGGGGGTGAAGGGATATGTGCTGAAAAACCAAGTGGCAAGCGATCTGGTGCACGCCATTCAGCAGGTTTCACGAGGGATGTTCTATTTGAGCCCGGGTGTCTCGAGGGCGGTGATTGAGGCGTATCGAACGAAATCGGAGAGGGCTGCGGATCCCCTCACTGCTCGTGAACGCCAAGTGCTGCAACTTATTGCCGAGGGGAAGTCGACGAAGGACATTGCTTCGCTGCTGGACATCAGCGTGAAAACGGCCGAATCACATCGATCAAGACTGATGCGGAAACTGGATATCCACGAGACGGCAAGCTTGGTGCGCTACGCCGTTCGCCGAGGACTGGTACAGGCCTGAACGGCCGCGTTTCCCGGAATTTGTTCTCCGTCACGGTGTTGAGGCAACTCGCTGGGGGATCAAGTAAAGCTGCGCCGACCAGGAGCCGAATGCAGTTGTTTCGCGGACTCCAGGCTAGGTCTTTTTTCTCTGAAGGACTCGCTTGCCAAGCGTGCCGGCGAAAAGCGGCAAATCGAGAAGCCCCGGCAGGGGATCGTCCCAGGCAAAAATGGCGGACTCCAGAGGTCTTCGCAGTGACCGCCAATAATCCCGCAGTGAGAGCCTACCGCTCAGGATTTCCCGGAATGCTACGGACATGTCGCTGCTCATGTGCATCCAGCGCTGGCCGGCGCGCCCGTGCAGCGTTCGGAAGGATTCGCCCTTGAGGAGGAGCCAAAGAAGGTGAGGGAAGTCAACCCCACAGCGCCTGGAAAGTGTGTGCCAGCCCCAAACGCGCGGATTGATATCGATAACCTTATATTGACCGTCCCGTGGATCTTTCTTGAACTCGACTTCCACAAGGCCCGTGAAGCGCAGCGCTTTCAACAGCCGCACGGAGGGCTCGATCACTTGTGGCTCATCCACGGTTTCCACGTAGGTGCTGAATTGCCCGAAGTCCATCGGATACTGCCGGGTGCGCCTGGCGACAATGGAGGCGAGCGGCAATCCGTCCTGGCAAAGAGCGGCATAGGAAAACTGCGATTCACCGCCCCCCGGCACCACTTCTTGGACGATCAGGTTTTCGGGGGCAATCAGCGCACATGCCTGGTCGTAGCGCGCCAGCAATGAAGCACGATCATCCGCACGCCACGCCTTAGGGACGGCAAGACTGCTGGGTCCCAGCCGGAGCGCGGGCTTAAGGATCAAAGGGAAAGAATGGTTGACGGTCGCGAGTTCTTCCCGGGTGTCTGGAGAGGCAGCCCAAGGTTGATGAACGCCGAGGTCGTGCGCAAGGCGATGCAGGAGCCGCTTGTCGCAGGCCCAGCGCAGTTCTTCCCAGGGTGGCACCGTGAGGCGATAATGACCCGCCAGCGCTTCATGATTGCGCGAAACCAGCGAGACCGCGTAGTCGTCGGTGGGAAACAGTGCCCACCCCTTAAGATTATGTTTGGCCGCCAGATTGATGAGGAAGTCAATCTGCCGGCCTTCGTCTTTGAGTGGCCAGGGTACGTTGCGGCCAACATAGCGAGAGGTTGTCGCCACAAGATGGCCACCCTGCTTGATGACCCAAACAGGAATGCCGCGACGACCCAAGCTACGTACCACACCGAGGCCCCGGTAGTCCGCACCCATGATCAACGCACCGGCGGTTCCGGTGTGGGCGTCGGCCCCGAGAGTCGAGGACGCTATCGTCTTCGGAAGAGTGGCTGCAGCTGACATGGATCCTTATGAGTCGCCATGATGCGGCGCTTTGCGAAGGACCTTGCTCGTCAGCTCACGGGCGGCGAAATCCGCGCCAGCTACGAAGCGCAAAAGCGGACCAAAACTCCAAGCGGCGGGGGCGCCCAGGAAGTGCAGACCTGGAACAGAAGATTCGAACCCGACTTCAAGTTGCGGGTAGCCGCTGATTTGACGGATCGATGAAAGCAGTCGCGCGGCGAGGAACGGGTAGCGCGAGATGTCCACACGGTAGCCAGTCGCAAGCAGAACGTGATCGACGCGCCGCTCGCTGCCGTCCGCCAATTTAAGAATTACACGGTCGCCGAAGGTAGCAGCGGAAATGACCGCACGTCCTGTCGAGATCGGAACTCGTTGGCATCGCGGCTTCAACCAAGCGGCACCAGCGGGCCGGATGGCGCGCACCGCAAGGCGGTTCTGCATCAACCGCGGTAGCCGGCGGAACAAATTTGGACGTGCCACGAGATGGCTAATCCCGGCTTGGCCCACGTCCGGCGGTGCGTACAGCATGCGTGCGATTGGCCGGCAGGTGTGCACCCAAGGACTCCGCCAGAGCCAACGGACAATCGGGGTACGGACTAACACTTCAACCTCCGCTCCCATCTCATTTAACAGTGCAGCCGATTCGAGTGCGCTCTGCCCTCCTCCAATCACGGCGACTTGCTTTCCTGAAAAGCGGCTGAGATCGGTGTGCGCGGAGGCGTGCGAAGCCAGGGAGCACGGGAGAGACCTGAATTCCTGGGGATGCCAGGCGAAAGGCATGATTCCAGCAGCAATAACGACGCGCCGTGCCTTCAAATTCTCTCCGTCCTCCAGCGTGAGATGGAATCCGGATCCGTTTTTCTCCACACGATCGATTTTCCGGGAATCCAGGTCGGGGACGGCTTGATTCTGAAACCAACGCCCGTAATCGGTGAAGCGCGGGAGCGGCAGGGGCGCGGTGAGCGGGTTCCCCCTAGCCGCCGCATAAGCTTCTAACGACAGCCGACCGGTGGGATCGGAAAGGTGTGACCCCTCCAAGGGAGAGCGGAGAAGCATGCCCTTGGGCATGTGTCGCTCCCAAAAAGACATGGGTTCGCCAAAGACACGGACATCTAGGCCATCGGCAGCTTTCAAGTGCGCGGCCGCCGAGAGTCCGTAGGGACCAGCTCCTATAATTGCTACATCACACGCCGACATAGGCCTCCATTCCTATGGATCGTCCAAAATGTTCTCGCAGGGGTTAGAATCTTCATGCTGGACTTCCTTAAGGTGTAGTTGACTTTCCAGGTTCCTGTTCCTGGATAGCGTACGCGGCCTGGACATCTGCGGAAAGGCGGTACATACCGGAACGGTCCGAGGGAAATATCCGCAGAACGGGAGCGGGTAGAAACCTGCAGGAATCACGCGAAGAGATTCTGTCCGAGGGAGATGAAATTTTGGAGCAGGAAGAACGGCTGGCTGACGCGGGTTCTAGTTATGCGACGGTGCGGATTTGGGTCCGCTAATCTCCACCGGAAGGTAAGTTGCCAGCGCCGAGGTGAACAGCGCTGCGCCCTCGGAATTGAGATGAAGTTCATCCGGCTGGTAAAACCTTTGTGAAAGCGTCGCCGGATCAATAGGCACGAGGGAATCGACCCCGACGTTTTCCGAAGCGATGGCCATTTGGCGGACAGCATCTCCCGAAGAGGGAGTCGGTGGGATCAGGATAATTAGTTTTGCCCCGTGCGCCTCGCACAGTTGACGCAGCGTCTGAATCCGAGCAGCGGTGATGGTTTGGAGTTCCGGACCGGGCGGAAGCGCCGGTTTGGGCTTTGCGAGCGAGAAAAGTTCCTTAAAATGAGGAACCGTACGGCGGAGAACCTGCGTTCGAATGACGCTGCGTGTGTCCCAGAATACACACGAATGTGCAAGCAAGAGGTTAGTCGTAGCAGTACGATCCAGCTTTAAATCGGAAGCGGCACCGAGGAGGTCGCGGACGTCGAAAAACATCATCGGAGCATAGTCCTGACGGACACTGTTTTGAAGAAAACTATTCACGCCGACACCCAGGACTACCACCTGGGGCCTTGCGCCGTGACGAAATAAGCGTTCGAGGGCGTACCGCCAGTCGTAGTAACCAGTGGCTTCAAGGAAAATGGGATAAATCCGCATCTTGCTGGAGGTCAATTCCTGCAAGCGGTCTACGTCTATTCCTTCCATAAGCAAGGAATTGCCAACCATCAGAACGGATGCCGGTTCGCCAGACCTTGCGGGGCGCACGTTGACAGCCTCAGCGTATTGCTGAGAAACGCGAGCGTAGGTTTCCGAACCATGTTTGAGAAGGTAGCTGGCACAAATCTCCAACAAAACGACAAGAATGGCGCAAATCCCCAGCAGCACCCTCGCGTAGACCAGGGCCGGCGACTTAGAACTGGAAGTAGACGAAGGCATTGAGATTGTTCCCCGAAAAGAGCGCAAGGACAATGAGTGTGAAAGCCGCGAGCGCAGTCCGAACGGCGTATGGAGCGTTTGCAAACGGGTATTCCTGGTCGCCGGCTTCCATCAACAGATCCACAACGAACAAGGGTAGGGAGAAAAGGCAGAGCATGAAGAACGCCGAGGCGTACTCGATGCGCCAAGCGAAATTAGACAGGCCCGCCAGGAACTCGACCGCCGCAGGAAGTGAGGCGGCCCGGAAGAATGCCAAGCTCAGGCAAAAGACATTAAAGGTCAGAATTCGCTGTGCCCAAAGGGAGAAGACGCCGGCGGAATGTTGAGGCCGGGCGGCATCTTTTTGTTTTGTTTTGGCGGGGAAAAAGAAACGCTCCACAGCCAAAACCACGCCATGAATGGCTCCAAAGATCACAAACGTCCAGTTTGCGCCATGCCAGAGACCAGCCAGGACCATGGTAATTAGAAGGTTTCGAGAGGTTTTCCATTCGCCGCCGGCACTGCCTCCCAAAGGAATGTACAAGTAATCGCGGAGCCAGGTGCTCAAACTGATGTGCCAGCGCCGCCAAAACTCCTGAAGGCGATGTGACAAATAGGGCTGCCGGAAGTTGACCATGAAATGGAAGCCCAGCAATTGAGCGCTCCCGCGCGCGATATCGCTGTAGCCACTGAAGTCGCCATAAACTTGCCAGGCAAACGCGTAAGTTCCGATCAAAACCACCCAAAGATTCGAAGGACCGAATTGGCCACCAAAAGCAGCGTTTGCGAGAAGAGCACAATTGTCCGCGACCACGCATTTGCGCACGAGGCCGGAAAAAATAAGCATCAAGCCGTCGAAGAATCGATCGGCATCAAAGGTGCGGTCCTTCTGAACCTGAGGAAGAAGATGCCCCGGTCTTTGAATCGGTCCGGCAATCAAGTGCGGGAAGAGGCTGATGAAGAGACCGTAGTCTAGGAAGGACTTGGCCGGTTCCAGCCTACCTTTATAAACGTCCGCGATGTAGGCAACTTCTTGAAAGGTGTAGAACGAAATGCCCGGCGGAAGAATAATGCGAATCAGCGGCAGAGGGATATGGTGAATGCCCAGGGTCTCCAGCGCACTCGAAAAAGACCCCGTGAAAAAATCAAAGTACTTGAAGACGCCGAGAATCCCAAAATTCAACACAAGCGAGAAAACAAACCACTTCTTTCGGTTGGCGTCCGTGCGGCCGGGTGTGATTTTCTGGGCGATCAGAAAATCTATGGTGGTACTGCCGATCATGAGTGCAAGGAAACGCCAGTCCCACCAGCCGTAGAAAAAGTAGCTCGCCAGTAGCAGGAAAATGTTTTGGGCGCGATGGCTCAGGCGCCAGTACAGGAGCACAACTGGGATCAGGAAGAGGAAGTAGGCTGGAGAATCAAAGAGCATAGCGCCAAAGTAATTTTCTCATTTCAGTCTCTTCTAGCGGGTCCGGACTGAGCATATTCAAAGGGGTATAACAGGGACAATCCATCGAATCAGGGCATTGGAGTCAGGGGAATCGCTGAATTTCGGTGAGGAATATACCTAGTGACGGAAATAAATACTGGATCGCGCCGAAGATAGTGAACTGCAACTCGTTGGCCGCCTCGTTATCGACCAGCCTGTTCTTGGTTCTGACAATGGCTGGATTTCGGTAGTTCTAGAACGGATCTTGAGGAGCTCGGGAGAGTTCCTGTGTGGTCCGAAGGGCTCCGAGCGCGACGCGAAAAACCTGCAATTTCCTCTGAACTCCTGGGACCGCTTTCCCATCGCTCTCGAACCGTTCGGGGCTCGCCAACTTGTCAGGTATTCATCTGAGTGATGCTCGCGAAGTGCCAGGAACAACAAGGAGTTGCGGCAGTTTCGTTCAGGCATGTACGTGCATGGTTTTAGGGTTTTGACCGGATTGTGAGGACGTTGGGTGTCAGCTAGTTTGCTGACCTGGGCCGTTTCCGTCTTCTGCCGCCACGGTTGAGAGTCGACAGAGGCGTTCGAAGGAACCCCAGGCCAACACCGTGGCAGGGTCGTCCGAAGTTTGGGACTCTTACGGCGGTAGCTTCTCTAGGGAGTCAATCATGAGTTTACGCCAACAACAGTGGCCATGGTTCGCGATCCTGGCCAGAACCGGCAGAGAAAAGACGACGACATTGCTTCTGGAAAACTCGGGCTACCAGTGCTTCTTGCCCGTGAGCAAGTCCAGGCGGCTCTGGTCTGACCGCGTAAAGGAGCTGGAGGTGCCATTGTTTCCTGGCTACTTGTTTTGCAGGATGAATCCACACAATCGCCTGCCCGTCCTCCAGACTCCCGGTGTCATCCAGATCGTGGGCGTCGGCAAGACCCCGATTCCCGTAGAGGAATACGAGATCACAGCCATCCATTGCGCAGAGAAAAGCGGTCTATCGGTAATGCCGTGGCCTTACCTGAAAGTCGGTCACGTCGCGCGAATCGAGTACGGGCCTCTGTCGGGTTTGACCGGGATCGTCGTAAAGATCAAGTCGGGATGGAAGCTCGTTCTATCCGTTACGCTCCTGCAACGCTCCGTCGCCGTCGAAGTCGATCGCAATTGGCTAAGCGCTCCGCTCGCGGGAAGTTCAATTGGCTTTAAGGTTGGCCCGGACTCCGCAACTCCTGTTGATCCGACTCATCTATCCGGAGCGCAAGGCTTCCCAGGCAAGCTAGCCGAGGCGGACTGATCGTGCCGGAAAAGGATGTTGTCGAAGAGAAGGAGGCACCGGTGCTGCACAAAAACATAGCAGGTGTTAGTTTTCTGCTTTATCTGACAGTCATGGGGCCTGTCGCGACCCGGGCGCAAGAGAGAACCGCTACAGTTCCTTCCGTCCCACAAGCCATTACCGCAGGCGGAAGCGGAGACGAGGGTGACCGCGGGCAATCACCCGTGCTGCAGCACCGCAATCGCCGGTATCAATTGCATTCATCGGATGTTCTGGAGCTGAATTTTCCTTTCACGCCGGAGTTCAATCAGGCTGTGACCGTTCAGCCCGACGGATATATCACGCTCCGCGGTGTGGAAAGTATAAAGGTGGATGGAAAAACGATACCGGAGCTGGTTGATTTGCTGCGGAGCACCTACGCGAAGATTCTGCACGATCCGGTAATCAACGTGGAGCTGAAGGACTTTGAGAAGCCATACTTCATTGTGGGCGGTGAAGTGGGGCATCCCGGTAAATTCGACTTACGCGGAGATACCAGTGTCGCACAAGCGGTGGCTATCGCCGGCGGCTTGAGGGATTCCGCGAAACATTCGCAGATCTTGCTGTTCCACCGCGTGCCGGACGGCTGGGTGCAAGTGAAAAAGGTGAACCTGAAGAAGATGCTCAAAGAAGCCAACTTGGAAGAGGATGCCCACCTGCAGGCCGGCGATTTCCTGTTCGTGCCAAAAAACACGTTTTCGAAGATCGAGAGATTTATTCCTACGTCGTCAGTCGGTATGTACACAAATCCAGTCCTACACTAGCCCGATTTTCCGGAGAGTGAGGTTTAACGTCATGATCGAGAGAAACTTGGACGCCAGCGCAGCAGAGGGCACGCCATCCTTCCATTTGCGTGACTTCCTGGAAATCGGCTTTCGGCAGCGCCGGGTGATCATCAACTCATTCCTGGGGATCTTTTCAATCGCGGTGCTGTTGGCGTTCCTCTTGCCGAAGAAGTACGAGGCCCAGATGAAAATTCTGGTAAGACACGAACGTGCCGAGTCGGTGGTGTCGCCCGAACGCGAGTCACCCGTTCAGTGGCGCACGGAAGTCAGCGAGGAAGAACTGCAATCAGAAGCGGAATTGATCAAGTCAAGAGATCTACTCACAAAGGTAGTTGTGGCTTGTGATCTTCAAAATCTTGGTCTGAGCTCCCTCTGGAACCGAGCCGGGGACAAGGACGATCAGAAAGTCGCGCGCGCAGTTCTTCAATTGGAGAAAAACCTTACCGTACAGCCCATCAAACTGACGAATCTGATCAGCGTCTCCTACAAATCAAAAGACCCACAGCTGGTAGCCCGGGTGCTGAACTCTCTAGCCAGCCTGTATCTTGAAAAACATTTGGCCATGCACCGTGCTCCCGGCGAATTTGAATTCTTTCATCAGCAGGCCGAGGAATACCGCAAAGCCCTGGCAAATGCAGAGGCCAAATTGACGGACTTCAGCCGTGAACAGGGAGTGGTTAATCCAGCGCTTGAGAAGGAAATCGCCGTGCGCAAGCTCGCCGAATTCGAAGCGGAGGCGAAGTCGGCACAGGCAACCATCGCCGCAACACGGCAGAGTATCCGCACCCTCGAGTCGCAGCTAGCCGTCTTGCCAAAACGTGAGACCACACAGGTGCGCACGTCGGACAATCCGCAACTCATGGAACGTATGAAATCCAAGCTGCTGGAATTGCAGCTAAAGCGCACCGAGCTCTTGACGAAATTCGAGCCGACTTACCGCCCCGTGCAGGAAGTCGAGGAGCAGATTGCTCAAACGCGCGAAGCCATCGCGACATCTGAAAGAACGCCGCTGCGGGATGAAATTACGGATCGCGATCCCACCTATGAAGCATTGCGATCCGAGCTTGCCAAGTCAAAGACGGAACTCGCTGCCACGGAGGCGCGCGCCGCCGCCATGGCGGGTCTGGTCCGCACGTATCGGACGGAAAGCCAGCAGTTGCATCACAAAGAAGTTCTCCACGAAGGCATACTCCGCGCCGCCAAGTCCGACGAGGAGAATTACATGCTGTACCTCCACAAACAGGAGGAGGCGCGGATTTCGGACGCTCTTGACCAGCAGCGCTTTTCGAACGTCGTGGTTGCAGAACCCGCCACAGTGCCCTTTGCACCCCAAGGACGATGGCTTCTCGCAGTGCTTCTCGGCGGGCTCATCGCCAGCCTGGCGAGCGTGATGCTAGCCCTGGTGGTGGATCGCTGGGATCCGTCGTTTCGAACACCGGACGAGGTCGAGTCTTTCTTGGGGACTCCGGTAGTTGCGGCATTTCCGAAGAACGGACGGTAAAGAAATGTTCCTCGATTACTACCGACTACGAGAGCAGCCTTTCGGCGTAACTCCGGACCCGCGCTTTCTGTACTTCTCTCCCGCACATCGCGAGGCTTTGGCATCGCTCTTCTACGGGATCGATGCGGGGCGTGGATTTCTCGCTCTCATTGCAGAGCCGGGGATGGGTAAGACCACGCTGCTGTTCCAGCTTCTCAAACGGCTGAAAGGCTCCGTCCGGAGCGCTTTCTTATTCCAAACACAGTGCGATTCCCACGAGCTTCTTCGTTATTTGTTGGAAGCCTTGGGTCTCGAAATACGCGGTCAAGATCTTGTACAGATGCACGCCCAACTGAATGAATTTCTCTATCGTGAGGCGGTGGCGGGCAGGCGCGTCGCGGTCTTCATCGACGAGGCCCAGAATCTTTCAGACACAGTGCTGGAGACGGTGCGTTTGCTTTCAGACTTTGAGGCGGCAGACAGAAAACTGCTTCAGATCGTCCTTGCCGGTCAGCCGGAATTGGGGCACCGGCTGATGCGTCCTGGCTTGGCCCAGTTGCGTCAGCGCATTTCCGTCGCGGCAGGCTTGGAGCGCTTGCCGGCTGCGGAAACATTTCGCTACGTCAATCACAGGCTCCAAGTGGCCGGATACGACGGCACCGAGTTGTTTACACCCGCCGCTCTCACGTTGATCGCGGAGCGCAGTGAGGGCATACCGCGGAACATCAACAACATTTGCTTCAACGCCATGTCACTGGGTTGTGCAATGGGATGCAAGAAAATCGAGGCCAAAGTAGTCGAGGAGGCTCTGCACGATTTGTCCCTGGAATCTCTCGTCCAAAAGACGAAAATGGCGCCCACTGTCGGGCCATCACCGAACGGCGCAGCCCGGACTTACTATTCTTGGATGAAAGCCCATCTCTTCGGACGGAAGGCCTATCTGAACGCGGTTCTGGCTGCTTTGTTGGCATGTCTAGGAATCTATGTTGGGGCACGCGGCGGCGCAAGTACGACTCACTCTTCCTCCCAGGCAATCCATCTCAATTCCTCAAGTGCCGAGAGAACAGCCGGCTCCGAGCCGCAGTCAGCGCGCACAATCCCCGCTGCATTTTCCGGCGCGCAACCCCAGGCGCCCGCGCCAACCGAACCCCATGCTGACTCTGCCAGCTCCTTAACGTATGTCGTTCAGCCGCATGACACGTTGCGAGACTTATGCCTGTCGATTGTGGGGCGCTACGACGCCGAGATCCTTGAAAGGATCCGGAAGCTCAATCCAGAGTTGCAGAATCCCAACCGTATCGAGGCCGGACAGGAAATTCACCTTCCTCTGTCGCTCACGGATTGAATGGAAATTCGCTTTTAATGGATAGGAATTTCGATATCCGAAATCGGAGCAACTGAACATTCATGAGCAGGAATTTCGAACTCCTTCAACAAACGAGCAGCGTCCGAGAGCTGTTTGAAACGTCCGGCAATCCGGCGGGCCTGGCGGGCACGGCAGAATGCGAACCGAGTCCGGCGCGGACGGAGAAACCTAAGCAGAAAGCGGCGAGGAGCGAGGCTCCGCCAATTCATTTGTCTGTGGGCACGGCAGAATGCGAACCGAGCCCGGCGCGGACGGAGAAACCTAGGCAGAAAGCGGCGAGGAGCGAGGCTCCGCCAATTCATTTGTCTGTGGGCACGGCAGAATGCGAACCGAGTCCGGCGCGGACGGAGAAACCTAAGCAGAAAGCGGCGAGGAGCGAGGCTCCGCCAATTCATTTGTCTGACCTGATTCGAGAAAAGACCGAGACTTGGGGACAGCAACTACGGAGACGATACACGGAGCGCCGGAACGATTTAGAAGCCATATCCCGCGAGGAAGAAATCAAGCTGGTCCAGCGCATCTTCCCGGCGGCGGGTCAGCGTTCGCCCCAGATCGTCCTGTTTTCCTCAGTGGAGAGTGAGGCCGGGTGTGCTGCGATTTCGATCCGAACGGCCGAGATCCTGGCTGGCCGAGGCGATGGATCCGTCTGCGTGGTTGACGCGAACTTCCAATTGCCCTGCCTTCATCACTACTTTGGCATAGATAACTCCAAGGGACTTGCCGAGGTTGCCCTTGGTTCCCTTCCGATACAGGACTCTCTGCAGAAACATCCGGAGGCAAATCTTTGGATCCTGCCGTGCGGCACCGCGGCCGGACAGCTGAGTTCCTCAGGGGTTCATGACCGCTTGCGTTCAACCATGACGGAACTGCGCGGCCAATTTAAGTATGTCGTAATCCATTCGTCTCCCCTCGATCTGGATAGTGCTTCGATTTTGCTCAGCCGTTGGACCGACGGTGTGGTAATGGTGGTGGAAGCGGACACCACACGGCGCGAAACAGCGCGGCGGATGAAGCAAGACCTCGAAGCCGCGAACGTGCGCATCCTGGGAGTGGTGCTGAACAACCGCACCTTCTCCATACCAGAGGCCCTCTATCGCAGACTCTAGAAAGCTACCCGGGTGAAAGCGCGGAGGACGCGCGACCGCGAGCAGGCTCGTCGTACGAGCATCTTGCAATTCAACACTTAGAACCTTCGCCCTTCGGCGCCCGCTACGTCCGCCGAGGAAGTCGCGGAGCCATGTCGAGGATTCCAGCAAAGCACTTGCATTTCTCTAGTCCGAAAATTCATTGGAGATCAAATGGCACAACAACAAACATGGCAATTTCCGAGCAGCATATCTGTATTGGCAGAAGAGTCGGAGAACAATCTCTATTTCGCCTGCAAACGGGGAATGGACGTTATCCTGGCGTGTCTGTTGCTCGTCCTCCTGTCTCCTTTGCTGCTCCTCATCGCTATCTTGATCAAGCTGGATTCACCGGGCCCGGTCATTTTCAGCCAGGAACGCGTTGGATCTGAACGGCAGTGGCTCGGGAGGACCTCCCTCTGGGTTATTCGGAACTTTCGCATGCTTAAGTTCCGGTCCATGTGCCAGGATGCGGACCCCGCAGTGCACCAGGCCTACATTCGGGATTTCGTGGAAGGGCGAGCACGCCCCTCCGAAGAGAGCGACGGAAAATTCAAGTTGACCAACGACCCTCGCGTGACGCGGGTCGGGCGCATTCTCCGGAAGTTCAGCTTAGACGAGCTGCTGCAACTGGTGAATGTTTTGAAAGGCGACATGAGCCTGGTGGGGCCTCGTCCCGTCCCGCCTTACGAGGTTGCCGGCTATCGAAGCGGCCACCACAAGCGACTGGCGGCTCTGCCGGGCATCACGGGTCTTTGGCAGGTGAAGGGGCGCTGCCGGGTCACATTCGAAGAGATGATTCGCATGGATATTGAATATGTTCGCGACGCGTCCCTGTTGCTCGATCTCAAAATCCTTTTTCTTACGATCCCGGCAGTCTTATCAAGGAGAGGTGCGGAATGAACACCACAATCCTTTCACTTGGAGCGAAGGAAAATCCCACGAACGCGAAACCGCTAGGTATCGCGGTCGTAGGATGTGGCTATTGGGGAATGAACTACGTCCGAATCTTCAACGAGATGACGGATGCTCATGTGGTTGCGGTTTGCGACCAAAGTTCCGACCGCCTGAAGGAAGTCGCGCGGCGATTCCCCGGCTTGTACTTGACCACCGAGGTCAATGATGTGATATCGCAGCCAGGCGTGGACGCAGTCGTGGTTTGCACGGAAGCGACGACGCATTACGACGTCACACGCGACTTGTTGCTGGCCGGGAAGCACGTGCTCGTGGAAAAGCCGCTGACCACAACGTCGGCCGATGCCGCGAAGCTCATCTCTCTGGCGGAGTCCAACTCCGCGATTCTGATGGTGGGTCACACGTTTGTTTTCAATGCGGGCGTCCAGAAAGTCAAAGAGTACGTCCAGAAGGGCGATGGCCGGGTCTACTATCTGTACGCTCGCAGAACCAACCTAGGACCCATCCGCCGCGATGTGAATGCCGTCTGGGACCTGGCTCCGCACGACATCGCCATTTTCAATTACCTACTCGACAGTTCGCCGGAGTGGGTCAGCGCGGTAAGCGGCAAAGTATTGCGGAACTGCCGCGACGACGTGGGATTCATTTCACTCGGCTATCCGGGCAATATTCTCGCTCACGTTCACGTCAGCTGGGCCGATCCCGACAAAGCGCGGGAGGTCGTGGTCGTCAAAAGCGACAGGCGTATCGTCTTCAATGATCTTAACGGGCTCGAGCAAGTGCGAGTGTTCGAGAAGGGCGTAAGCCTCATAGAGCAAGAGCCGCTCAACTATGGGGAGTTGCGCTTCCAGATTCGCGATGGCGACATCATTAGCCCTCGCATCGAAGCGGTCGAGCCACTCAAGCACCAATGCCGCCATTTCCTGGAGTGCGTCAGGACCGGGAAGCGCCCGGTTAGCAGCGGAGTCGAGGGAAGGGAAGTTGTGCGAGTTCTGGAAGCCGTGAATCGATCCATCGAATGCAAAGGACTACAAGTGGAGGTAGAAAGCAAAGGTGATTATGTCTACGCAAATGTCGATGCAAGCAAAACAGCCGCCGCAAATTCCCTTCGTTGATCTCGCTGCTCAGTACCGCACGATCGCTGCCGAGATCAATGAAACGACGTCCAGAGTGATCGAGGAAGCAGACTTCATCCTGGGACGGGAGGTGCGCCTTTTCGAAGAGGAATTTGCGGCTTTCTGCGAAGCTCGATACGCCGTCGGCGTAGATTCCGGCACTTCGGCATTGGAGCTGGCTCTCCGAGCGTATGACATCGGACCCGGCGACGAGGTGATTACTGCCGCCAACAGCTTTATCGCCTCGGCTTTGGCCATTTCCCATGCCGGTGCGACACCGGTCCTGGTGGATGTGGATCCATTTACGCATACGATTGACGTGACGGGGATCGAGAGGGCCATCACCTCCCGCACCAAGGCCATTCTTCCCGTGCACCTCTACGGTCACCCAGCCCATATGGATCCCATTCGGCAACTCGCCGAGCAACGCGGGTTGATTGTGATCGAAGACGCATGCCAGGCGCACGGTGCCCGCTACAAAGGAAGGCGGGCAGGCTCTTTGGGTCATGCGGCGGCGTTTAGCTTCTACCCGGGAAAAAACCTGGGGGCCTACGGTGACGGCGGCATGGTCGTGACCAATGACGCGGACATTCGAAAACGCCTCGAGATGCTGCGCAATTACGGGCAGAAGGAGAAATATCAGCACCTCACCCAGGGCTTCAACCGCCGGCTCGACACGCTTCAGGCGGCTGTGCTGCGCGTGAAGTTGAAGTACCTGGAAAAGTGGAACGCCGCACGCCGTTGGCAAGCGGAACTCTATCATCGTCTCCTGGCCGGAACCGAACTTGTGCTTCCGAGTGAGGCTGTCGGGGCCCAATCGGTCTGGCATCTCTACGTCATCCGCACAGAGCATCGCGACACGCTGAGAGAGCATCTTGCGAGCCGAGGCATTGCTGCAGGCATTCATTATCCGGTCCCGATTCATTTGCAGCCGGCTTACAAGAATCTGGGGTACAAACGGGGGGATTTTCCGGTCACCGAGCAGTACGCCCAACGAATCCTTTCGTTGCCGATGTACGCGGAGCTGACGCCTGAATTGATTGAGTATGTTGCCAAAAGCATCCTAGGTTTCCTCTCCGCAAGCCAGGATAGTCAAGCGTTGTACGACCAGCTTGTCAGACACGCTACCCCGTCGCTATGAACTCAGTGGGAATTCAATCACCAGGACCAACCAGGCGGCTGCGATTGGCGGCTGGAAGCGATCTGGCCGCGAGAGCGGGCGGCTCGGCCTTACGGGAGGGTAAGGCTGAGCCGCTGGATATTTACTCGCGTTTCCGCACGTTCGGTGGAAACTCTCTCCTGATTGCCGTCCTCAGCCCTTTCATCGCATTGACAGCCGGTTATGTGCCGAGAGTTCTTCTGGCTATCGTCATTCTCGACATACCCTTTCAATTCGGCACTCACCTTTTTTATCGAGAGGAGGACGCGGCGGTTGGTGCCCTAGGGGGATTGAGCATCTCAGCCACGACCATAGCTCTTGCCGGGTTGTATGTATCGTGGTTCATCCGGTCACTGGCCGACAGAAACCGCGAGGCGCGTCTCTCCGTTAACATCAATGTGCCGCTTCTCTTGTATCTCGCCATCACCGCCGTTTCCGTGGCCGTCGCTCAGGATGTCAGCCTCTCCCTCTTCGAGGTGTTCCTACTTCTCGAAGCGTGCCTGGTCTATTTTTACGTGGCCAGCAATGTTCGAACCCGCCAAGACGTCTTGTTTGTTGTTTCGTTGCTCCTAATTGGCTGCCTTCTGGAAAGCTTGGCCATGATTGTTCTTAAGTTTACCGGCATGCCCTCAACCATCTGGGGTGCTCCAACCCACGTTCACATCGATACCGACGCGAAAGAGGGGTTCATGCGAATTGGCGGCACGGTGGGGTCGTCCAATTTCGCGGCCGCCTACCTCAGTATCTCGCTGGCATCTGCGGCCAGCCTGCTATTCACGAACCTTGGACGCGCGCACAAGTGGCTGGCACTGGCAGTTCTTGGGCTGGGAGGAGTAGCGCTGATTTTCACATTTTCGCGAGGGGGATGGATGGCCTTGGCTCTGTCGGTCGGCTTGATTTGTTTGCTCGGATGGCGCCGGCTCGGATTCTCTCTGAAAACGCCGATAGCAATCCTCTTGATACTGGGGATGCTGTATTTGCCGTTTCATGGCGTTATTTCCGCTCGGCTCCTCGGGGATGACAAGGGGTCAGCGGAGTCCCGCATTCCTTTGATGAAGCTCGCATTTCGTATCATCGAAGATAACCCCATACTCGGAGTAGGTGCCAACAATTTCACGGTAGTAATGGACCGCTACCTAACCCCCGAGTTTCGAAGCGGCTTCCTCTTTGCCGTTCATAACAAATATTTGTTGGTCTTATCCGAGACGGGGATCGTTGGGCTGTTGGCCTTTGTTGCATTCTTGCTGGATGCTTTGCGCAAGGGGTGGCAATGCTGGTCGCGCCAGGACCGCCTGCTCTCGCCACTTGCGCTTGGATTCGCAGCGGGCATAGCCGGTCATATGGTGCACATGAGCGTGGACGTTTTCCGTGGCCGTCCGACACAACAATTGGTCTGGCTGGTTGCTGGCCTCCTGACGGCCATGCTTAGGATGGGCAAACTGCGCCCGACTGCGGATCCCTTTTCTTACATCACGTGAAGCAGCCGGGAAACAAATGTCGCTATTCCGCGGACAACCGGCCCTCGAGAAGTCCAGGAGCAATCCTGGATCTTTTGTTGGCCATCACGGCGATGCAAGTTCATCAGCCTATCCATGTTCGATCGCTCTGAGTCGAGAAGTAAGCCATTCCCAGTTGAACACTCCCACTACATCTCCTCGTGAGGTTCGAAGGACTTCTCGCATGAAAGTACTCGTCATGACGGCCATGTATCCGACGCCAGCAAATCCCGCGTTCGGTTCGTTTGTCAGAACACAGGCCGAATCGCTCAAGCGCGCAGGTGTCGAAATCGAAGTGTTTGTTTTGGGCGGCCGCTTTCGAAAGTTGATTTACCCCAAGGGCATCTTTCAATTGCGAAGGCGTCTTGCCGGGAGCTCCATTGATCTTGTCCACGCCCATTACAGTTACGTCGGCATGATAGCGCGCACGCAATGGAAAGTGCCCGTCGTTGTTACCTTTCACGGGGATGACCTGCTGGGGACGGTCATCGAAGACGGCAAGAAAACACGGTCGAGCGCGCTGATCGTCGCAGCTGGGAAGAGCCTGGCCCGGCACGTAGATGCCGCGATCGTGCAGACTTCGGAGATGGCCAGCAAACTTGAGCAATCGAATGTTTTCGTCATTCCGCATGAAGTTGATTTCGAAGTTTTCAGGCCGACGAAGAGAGAGCAAGCCAGGGCCGCGCTCGGGCTAGCGGCAGGCAAAAAGTACTTGCTCTTTGCGGCAAACCCACAAGTTCCCGTGAAACGCTTTCCACTTGCCAAGGCTACCGGCGATTATCTTCGAAAGCGCGACCCTTCCATTGAATTGTTGGTGGTTTCCAAAGAGACGCAGGAACGGCTCGCGCTCTACATGAGCGCATGTGATGCGCTGGTTTTCCCGTCCTATCAAGAGGGCTCGCCCAACGTCATTAAGCAAGCGATGGCTTGCAATCTTCCCATCGTCGCCACGGATGTCGGCGATGTTCGCGAAGTCGTTGGGAAGACGAAGGGATGTTACGTCTCCCAACCGAGCGTCACGGAATTTGCCGCAAGGATAAATGAGATTTTGGCGCAGCTGAAAAGAACCGATGGGCGGGAACACATTCGTCATCTGGATTCCGCCGTGGTATCTGAAAAAGTCATTAAGGTCTACGAGCAAGTGCTCGGAAAGCGCGAGGCGCGTTTCGTGGACCGCACCCAGAACAACCTGCTCATCGCGGGAAAGTAAACCCAAGAAGAAAGCCCGGAAACTAAACTATGTGTGGCATCTGCGGCTTCTACGAATACAAAACGCATGACCGTGCGGACCGACACGTGCTGGGCGACATGCTCAATGTGATCCGTCACCGGGGTCCGGATGATTCCGGCGTCTATCTTGACAAAGATGTGGCGCTCGGAATGCGCCGCTTGAGCATCATCGACCTGAGCGGGGGCAAGCAGCCGATCTCGAATGAAGACGGGACCATTGTCACTGTTTTCAACGGCGAGATCTACAACTTCCAGGAACTTAGGGAGCAGCTACGGAGCCGCGGCCATTCCCTCCTAACGGCGAGCGATACGGAAGTAATCGTCCACCTGTACGAGGATTTCGGCGAGGATTGTGTCGAACACCTGCGCGGGATGTTTGGCTTTGCTTTATGGGATGCGCGCCGCCGGCGGCTCTTCGTGGCTCGCGATCGCCTGGGAATTAAGCCTCTGTATTTCGCACAATCGGGCGGGCGGCTCATCTTCGCGTCTGAGATCAAAGCGATTCTTCAGCATCCCGCGGCGCAAGTTCATCTGAACGCCGAGGGTCTGAGCAAGTTCCTTTCGCTGAAGTATGTGCCAGCGCCCCACACTATGTTTGAGGGTATTTATGCGCTGCCGCCGGGTTGCAGCCTGACTTGCGATGCGCATGGCGTAAAGGTGCGGCGCTACTGGGACTTGTCGTTTGCCGGCCATGGTAATGGCGAGCGTAGCGAAGAGAGCTATGCTGAGCAACTCGATGCGTTACTGAGAGAGTGCGTCAAGTTGCATCTCACGAGCGATGTCCCGTTCGGCGCGTTTTTGAGCGGAGGGCTCGATTCCAGCACGGTTGTCGCGCTCATGAGCCAGTTTCTGAACGAGCCCGTCAAGACCTATTCCGTAGGTTTCGCGGGCGATGCCGAAGCATTCAGCGAGCTGCCTTACGCGCGCCTGGTTGCCGAGAAATACGAGACCGATCATCACGAAGTTCTTATCCGCCCCGATCACCTGATCAACCTTTCAGAGAAAGTAGTCTGGCATCTGGATCAACCCATCGCCGATGAAGCTTGCTTGGCCAACTACATGGTCGCGGAGCTGGCCTCACGTCAAGTGAAGATGGTCCTCACGGGAGAAGGCGGGGACGAATTATTTGCGGGCTACGCGCGCTACGCCGGTGAAAGGCTGTCACCCTTGTTCCGGCATGTTCCGCGGGCCGCCAAGTCCTTGGCGCTTGCCGCGAGCGGGCGCATCCCGGGGCTGCGCCGTCAGAAGCTCGCTTTGTACGCACTCTGTCAGCCAGATGAAGTCAACCGTTTGGTCAACTGGTTTCCACTTTTCAACTCGGAAGCCAAACAAGCTTTGCTTTCGGAAGATTTCAAACAGAACCTGAACGGCGGCGACGCCAGCGCCGTGTTCTCCGAACATCTGGCTCGCACGGATGCCACCGACCCGCTGAACCGCATGCTCTACGTGGATACGAAGCTCTGGCTGCCCGACGATCTGCTTGCCCGGGGCGACAAGACGAGCATGGCCGCGTCGCTGGAGGCTCGCGTTCCACTTCTGGATCACAAGCTGGTGGAGTTCGCAGCCTTACTGCCGCAGCATCTGAAAGTAAAAGGCCTGACGCGCAAGTACTTGCTAAAGAAAGTGGGGCAGGCCTTGCTTCCGCCGGAAATCATCAGCCGGAAGAAGAAGGGGTTTCCCATGCCCATTTCTTTGTGGTTCCGGAAAGAGGCCCGGTCATTTCTCCGTGATGTTCTTTCTCCCTCCGCATTGCAACGCCGAGGGCTCTTCAACCCAGCTTTTGTAGAAAAATTGCTCACCGAGCACGAGAATGGTTTCGCCGATCATGGCTCGTTGCTGTGGGGCCTACTCAGCATCGAACTTTGGCAGCGCGTTTTCATGGATTCACTGCAACGCCCGGAGCGGTTGACGAGAGCTGTCGCAGCGCAAGCCTCATGAATTGAGGCAGAGATCGGGAAAGGAGCATCGTGAGCGCGCCCGCCAATAACCGAATAGTGATGCTGCTAGAGAATCAGACTTACCCGCGGGACTTTCGCGTTCGCCGAGAGGCCACTGCACTGACCGCCGCAGGCTACCGGGTGTCGGTCATCTGTCCGGCGGGCCCCGGCCAACCCTTTCGGGAAACATTGAACGATGTGCACGTTTATCGCTATGCGCAGCCGCCGGCAGGCAATGGTTTCCTCGGGTATCTTTGGGAGTACGGGTATGCCATGGCCGCCACGTTGGTGCTCTCTTTGTTGGTTTTCTTCCGCGAGGGCTTTGATGTTGTCCATGCTCACAATCCACCGGACACGTTTGTATTCATCGCCGCCCTTTACAAATTGCTTGGCAAGCGATTTGTCTTTGATCATCACGACTTGTCCCCGGAAATGTATCAGGCACGCTTTCCCGGTCGAGGAAGTCTGTTGGTCCACGACGCGCTCGTCTGGCTGGAAAAACTCACCTGCCGTCTTGCCGATCGCGTCATTGCTACAAATGAGTCGTACAAGAAAATAGAGATGGAGCGCGATCATGTGCCGGAAACATGCATCACCGTCGTGCGCAACGGGATTGAACTGCACGATCTCCGCCCAGTCAAACCTGACCCCACTCTGCACCCGAAAGGAAAAACTGTTATTGGCTATATCGGCGTGATGGGCTTTCAGGATGGCGTGGACCACCTGGTGCGTGCACTGAGTCACCTGGTCCGGGATTTGGGGAGAACTGATTTTTTTTGCATCCTCGTGGGCGGCGGAGATGCTTTCCCTTACCTGAAATCACTGACTGAGCAGTTGGACATCTCCGAATACTTGTTGTTTACCGGGATGGTGAATCACTCGGAAGTGGCACGCTATCTCGGCGCGGCCGACATTTGTGTTGCTCCCGAACCCTCAGCTCCCTACAACGACCGCTCGACGGCGGTCAAACTGATGGAATACATGACCCTGGCGAAACCCATTGTCGCTTTCGATCTGACGGAGCATCGCTTCACTGCACAAGGGGCGGCGGCCTATGTGAAACCGAACGACGAGCTCGAATTCGCTCGAACCATCGCGGAGCTTATGGACGATCCAGCGCGCAGGGAAACGATGGGCTTGCTTGGGCGCCGGCGCGTGGAAACCGAATTGGCTTGGCAGTATTCGATTCCGAAGCTCCTGGAAGTCTATCGGGCTCTTCTGCCTACGCCGGCACGTTCACGGCAGACCTCGCCACATGGAGGAGAGATGGAAAATCAGGCCCGACGCCCGCCCCTCCGACGAACTGCGAGCTGCGAATTGGGTGATCCGCGATGAGTCATGTCCCTAGAAGATCGGTTGCCGGGGTTTTGGTCCAGTGCGCTCCGCAAAAAGAGCGTCCCATTGAATGGGGGTAAACGTAGGTGAAGATTGCGCGTGTAGATCCTCGTAGCGATCTATTGTGGCAGAGGCTCGTGGATCAAGCTCCAAGCGGCGTTTTTCACTCGCCGAGCTGGATTCAAGTGTTGACCGACACGTATGGCTGGGAGGCCAGCGCTTACGTGATTCTCGATGACCGAGGAGAGCCCTGCGCCGGAATTCCTTTCTGCCGGATCACGGATATTCTGGGAGAACGGATCGTGGCCCTGCCCTTTTCGGATTATTGCGATCCGCTGGTCAATGACGCGCATAGCTGGCGCTTCTTGATCGACCAGCTGCTGCCCGAGCACTGTCCCATTACCGTCCGCTGCTTGCACAATAACCTGCCTCTTGCCGATGAGAGATTCTCTCTGTTCAAGGAGGCCAAGTGGCATGGTCTGGATTTGCGGCCGGAGCCGGACGCACTTTGGGCGGCCATGCACGATTCCACTCACCGGGCCATCCGGAAATCTCAGCGTGAGGGCCTCGTTGTACGCCTCGCACAGTCGGAGGAGGAACTCCGGGCATTCTTTGAGATGCATCTAAAAGTTCGGAAATATAAGTATGGCCTGCTCGCGCAACCTTACAGTTTCTTTCAGAATATCTGGCGGCATTTCGTGGAAGCGCAGCATGGGTTTCTTCTGCTAGCTCTCAGTGAGGATAAGATCGTCGCCGGCGATTTCTTCCTGGAGTGGAAGGACACGCTCTACTACAAGTTCAACGCGTCTCTGCCTGGCGATCTTTCTCACCGGCCGAACGACCTGCTGATCTGGGAAGGGATTCAACATGGCAAAAATCGAGGCCTCAAGCTTCTGGACTTTGGTCTGAGCGACATCGACCAGGAAGGTTTGGTGCGCTACAAACGAAAGTTCGGCACCGAAGAGAAGACCATTTCTTTCCTGCGGCACGAGCCCAACGGCGGGCCAACCCCGGTTGAGAAGGAAATGCGAGAACTTCTTGGCAAACTTACAAACCGTTTCACCGATCAATTAGTTCCCGATCCCGTCACCGAGCGGGCGGGAGAAGACCTCTACAGATTGTTCACCTAAGTCGAGTGGAATCCGCACTGTGCTCAAGAGAAATCTGCTCTTCGTGCTCGCCCACGCAGGCATGGCTCTTTCAGCCTTTGCCAGCTGTACGGCGCCTCAAAACCCGATCGAGGCCGAGAATTGCCGGCC
>Ga0137394_10000745_pt1 | contig 22635 bp, 13 predicted proteins | sample czobulk116metaG_FD_108278 | JGI IMG/M metagenome (GOLD analysis project Ga0137394, IMG submission 108278) | Vadose zone soil microbial communities from Angelo Coast Range Reserve, California, USA - czobulk1.16 metaG | ecosystem: Environmental > Terrestrial > Soil > Vadose zone | place: USA...
CCGCCGTCCGGTCGCGCGCCGACTTCGATGCGCGCGCCCGGGCGGTCGCGCGTGAACTTCGCGGCGTTTTGCAGCAGGTTGCTCATGACCTGCCGTAGCAATCCCCGATCGCCACTGGCTGGTGGCAAGGGGTCGATCCGAATCTCCAGGGAGCCGTTCCTGCCGGCCTCGGCACGCTTGATTTCGTCCGCAACGATCTGTGCTAGCTCCTTCATGTCGACCGGCCCGGTCGTCAAGTCGGTACGGCCGAGGCGAGAGAAGGCGAGCAGATCGTCGATGAGCTGTCCCATGCGGCGAGTGTTCTGATCGATCACCCCCAGCAGCCGTTGGGCCTCAGGATCGAGCTTGGCGTTGTGATCCTCGAGGAGGATCCGCGCGAAGCCGTGAATGGCGCGGAGCGGCGCTCGCAGATCGTGCGAGACCGAATAGGAGAACGACTCCAGCTCCGCATTGGTCCCTTCCAACGCCTTGGTACGCTGCGCGACCTGTGCCTCGAGGTGGTGATGCGAGCGCGATACCTGCTCGGCCATGGTGTTGAACGACTGCGCCAGCCGGCCCAGCTCGTCGTCGCGCCCAGCGGGCACGCGCTGCGTGAGATCGCCCGCCGCGATCGCTTCCGCGGCTCGAGTCACGCCGACCAGCGGGGCGGTCAGGCGGCGGCTCCCCCACCACGCGGTCAGGGCACCGATGATGACGATGAGCGCGGCGATCGGTGCCATGTTCAGCAGATAAGCCCGCGCCGGGGCTACGATCAAACGGGTGGGCAGCTCCGTGGTAACCATCCAGGGCGTGCCTGGCACCGCCATCGCGATCGCCCGTTGCGTCTCGCCGCGCTCATATCGCGTCGCCGTGGGGCTGTTCCGCACGTTCGCAGGGGGCGCGCTTACGATCGACGCGAAATCGGTCCATGGATCGCCCGCGGCATTGCCGAACAGGAAGGCAAGGTCGCCGCCGGCCAGGCCGGTCAATGTCCGGCGCGTCCGTTCATTGAGCTGGAGGCGAGCCACCTGCTGCACGATTCCGCCCGACCGCTCCGGTCCGCTCCCCGCCGACCGCTCCGTTCCGGCCGTCGCCGCTGCCACGCCGAAGAACAGTAGCGTATCGTGCCGCTGCAACGGGCCGAACCGCGCCGAGTCTGTACCTGGTGAGACGAGGACGCTGTCGCCCAATGCAAAGCGGCCGGTGCTCAGCAGCAGCCGGCCGCTGAAGTCCCGCAGCTCGAGACGGACGTTACTGGCGGTATCCAGCGTGATGCGACGCAGTGCGGCTAGCGCCTGCTCCCGGCCCCGTTGTCCGCCGGAGCGCAGAAAGGCAACGATCGCGCTGTCTTTCGCGAGTGCCGTGATGCGGGCGCGCTGCTGGGAGGATTGGAATAGTTCGACCAGCACACTGTCCACGAACCGGAGCCGCGTGTCGGCGACCGACCGGCTGGCTTGCCGGACCTCCCCATAACCAATAGTGAGCTGCACGATGGCCACGGCCAATAACAACGCGGTCACGAACAACGGAAACGTACGCTGGATGGATCGCATCATTGCGCCTCCAAGACCTCGCGGACTCTGCGGATGACCGCCTCGGTGGTGAAGGGTTTGGCGAGATACGCGACACCCGGCTCCAGCATGCCGTGGCTGGCGATCGCGCCGTCGGGATAGCCGGACATGTAGAGCACGCGCAATCCGGGCCGCACCGCCCTGATGGTGTCGGCCAGCTTGCGGCCGTTGGTGTCGGGCATGATGACATCCGTGAGCAGCAGGTCGATATGGCCTTTATGGCGCCGCGCGATGTCGAGCGCCGTGCTGCCGCGATCGGCCTCCAGCACCGTGTATCCCTTGCTGGCGAGCGCGCGATGGGTCAATCGGCGCAGCTGGTCGTCGTCCTCCACGACGAGCACCGTCCCGCCTCCGCGCGGCGCGGCTTCGCCGGGCGCGCCTTTGCCGATGTCCTCGGGCAGCGCGGCGATCGCGGGGAGATAGATCTTGAACGTCGTCCCCTTGCCTGGCTCGCTGTAGAGCCAGATGTTGCCGCCGCTCTGTTTCACGATGCCGTACACGGTCGAGAGACCCAGGCCGGTACCGCGCCCTGCGGGCTTGGTGGTGAAGAAGGGCTCGAAGATTCGTGACTTCGTCTTCTCGTCCATCCCGCACCCCGTATCGCTGACCGCGAGCATGACGTATTCCCCTGGGATGACCGAGACGTGCTGCGACGCGTACGCGTCGTCGAGCGTCGCGTTGCGCGTTTCGATCGTCACCGTGCCGCCGTCGGGCATCGCATCCCGCGCGTTGATCGCGAGATTCATGATGACCTGCTCGATCTGATTCGGATCGGCACGCGCCGCCGCGAGGTTGTCCGCCAGGTCGGTCTTGAGCTCGATGTTCTCCGAGATCAGCGACCGCAGCATCTTGTCGAGGTTCGACACCACGTGGTTCACGTCGATGATGCGTGGCTCGAGGACCTGTTTGCGCGAGAAGGCAAGCAGCTGGCGGGTGAGGGCGGCGGCGCGCCGCGCCGCCTTGCGAATCTCTTCGAGATCCTCGAGCTGCCGCGCGTTGCCGTCCAGCTCCGCCGCCAGGAGATCCGTGTAGCCGACGATCGCGGTCAGGATGTTGTTGAAGTCGTGCGCGACGCCGCCCGCCAGCTGGCCCACCGCTTCCATCTTCTGTGACTGCAGCAGCTGCTCTTCCAGCCGTTTGCGTTCGGTAATCTCCGTCGCCACGCCCAGGAGCGTGGCCGTTCCTTCGTCGGGCGACCGCAACGGCACCTTGATCGTTTGAAACCAGCGCGTCTCCCCGGCGGGATTCGTCACCGGCTCTTCGGCAATGACCTTGGGCTGGCCGGACGACATCACGTCGCGGTCATCGCGCAGGAAGTGCGCGACTTCCTCCATGTTGCGATTGAAGTCCGCGTCGGTCTTGCCGACGAGCGAATCCACGGTGGTCCCGTAGACCTGCGCCGTCGCTTGATTGACGAGGACGAACCGGCCGTCCCAGTCCTTCACGAAAATCAGGCTGGGATTTGCATCGATGATCTGCCGCAACAGCCGTTCCTGGCTACGCAATGCGTCCCGCTGGCGGGCGCGCTGCAGTGCTTCGAGCAGGGCGGGGCCGAGACGGACGAGCCGGTCCTTCAGGATGTAATCGGCCGCGCCGCCCTTCAGATAGCGGACTGCCGTCTCTTCATCGAGCGATCCGGTGACGAGAATGAACGGCACATCCGGTCGGGCACGCTGCGCGAGCTCGAGCGCTTCCCAACCGCTGAAGCCGGGGATGTTGTGATCGCAGAGAATGACGTGTGGTGCAAAACCATCCAATGCCGGGGCGAAGGCCGGCTGGGTGCGGACGTGCTGGACGTCGGGCGGTGGAGTGAGGCGCGCGAGCTCACGCCGGATCAAGACGGCGTCGTTGTCGTTGTCCTCGACCATGAGCACGCGAACTTGTTCCATGCCACAGGATTGGTGATGCCAGGAGTCGTGTCTGTCGGCGGTAGAGAACTCTGCTGGTAGGGCTTTACCTACGGAATTATTGGGCTGCGCGCAACGCCGCCGGACTGATGAGACCGTGTTGTGTCGCGTAAAACGTCAACTCGGCATTGGACCGCATGCGCAATTTGTGGAGCAATCGCGCGCGATACGTCGTCACCGTCTTGGGGGAGAGTCCGAGTTGCCGGCTGATCGCCGTGATGGGCCGACCGGCGGCGAGGAGCCGCAGGACTTCGAGCTCGCGATCCGAGAGCTGCTCGTGCGGCGCAGGCGGCGGTCCGCCGAGGCCGTCCGCGACAGCCTGCGCCATCGCCGGGCTCAGGTACTTGTGACCCGTCATCACGCGCTCGAGCGCGCGTAACAACTCCTCCGGGGCGGATTCCTTCGTCAGATATCCGGACGCACCCATCTCGAGCATGCGGAGCGCCAGCTGGTCCTCGGGAAACATGGTGAGTACCAAGACGGGGAGCTGGGGCCGCGCCGCGTGCACTTCCCGGAGCACCTCGAGGCCGTGGCGATCGGGTAGGCCAAGATCCAGCAATACCACGTCCCAGCGCTCGCCGAACGCAAGGGTGATCGCTTCGGCAGCCGTGCCCGCTTCCCCGAACTGCACTCCATCGGGAAGCCCCTGCAGTAGCTCGATGAGTCCACGCCGAACCAGCGCATGATCGTCGACGACGAGAATCCGGATCATCGGGCTGCCCCCGACGGCGAGGGCGGGGACGAAGGCGGGAACCAAGCAGTGACGCGCGTTCCACCGTGTTCGCGCGGCGCGACTTCCAGCACGCCCCCGATCGCGGCTGCGCGCTCGCGCATGCCGAGAATGCCCAGGGACCCGGGACCTACCGTGCCGGCCTCGGTAATTCCGCTCCCGTCGTCGTTGATCTCGAGTGTAACGCAATCACTCTTCATGCCCAGCTCGATGTCCACCCGCGTCGCACCCGCATGGCGAAGCACATTCGTGAGTGCCTCCTGCACGATCCGAAACAACGCCGTGGCGAGCTCACCGGTAATTGTTGCGTTGCTGGGAAGATTGGTAGTCTGGCAACGAATGCCGGTGCGCCGGGAGAAATCCTGTGCCAGCCACTCGACTGCAGCCGGCAAGCCGAGCTGATCGAGAATGGCGGGCCGCAGCTCTGTAGCGATGCGGCGCACACTCTTCACCAGGTCATCGACCATCAGTGCCGTTTCAGACAACCGGCCACTCAAGGCCGGCGCCTCCGTCGTGGCCGACTCCTGCGCAGCCGCGAGCTGCAACTTCAGCGCGGTGAGCGCCTGGCCGAGGCTGTCATGAATCTCACGAGCAATGCGCGTGCGCTCGTCTTCACGGATGGCCTGTTGCCGGGTCGCGAGGCTGCGCAGTGCGGTCCGGGAGGCCCGCAGCTGTGCCTCGGCCCGCTTAGCCTCCGTGACGTCCCGATACGTGCCGAGGGTACATTGCTGCCCCCCGAGCTCGATGCGCACCAGTGACAGGAGCCCGGTCCGCGGCTCGGTGTCGCGTGGATACAGCTCGAGCTCGAGGTCGTTCACGACGCCTTCGTCGCGGAGCCTTTCGATAACGGATGCCTGCTGGGCAGGGTCGATCACACCGAGTGAGACGGTCGTTTGGCCGAGGATCTCTTCGCGCGGGCGATTCACGAGCCTGGTGAAAGCCTCATTGGCGTCGAGCACCATCCCATCGGCCAGTCGCGTGATGAGGAGGGGCAGGGCGTTGGCGTAGAATGCCTTGCAGAACCGTTCCTCCGATTCCACCAGGGCACGCTCCGCAATCCTGCGGCGGGACATGTCGCGGGTGATGCCCAGCACCGCCTGGATCTTGCCGGCAGTGTCGCGCAGGGGGACGGCGTGCGTGGAGAGCCAGCTGCGCTTGCCCTTGAGACCGATGACTTCGAACTCCAACGCGCCCGATTCGCCCGCGAAGACGCGGTGGTGAAGGTTCGTGAACGCCGCCCGATGCTCGGGCGCCACGATGTCGGCGATCGTCATGCCGCGGATTGAGTCGATGCTATCGGCCTCGATCATCGCCAGGCCGGCCGGATTCATATCCAGCAACCGACCCTGGTCATCGACCAGTTTCACGCATTCGGGTTCGCTCTCGATGATGGTCCGAAGCCGCGCCTCGCTCTCGCGCAGCGCGTCTTCGGCGCGGTGCCGGTCGGTGACGTCGAAGGCGACGCCGATGACGCCGCTGATGTGGCCATTCGGTTCACGGAGCGGTTCCACGCGCGCGCTAAACGTGCGGCCGCGGAAGGTGATTTCGTACGCCGTCGCTTCGCCGCGCAGTGCCGCTCGATGCGCGGCGATGGCACGTTCTGCTTCCTCAGGGTTCTCGACCACGGACCCCACACGCAGCTCGTGATCCGGCGTGGACACGGGCGCGAGGAGCGCGAGGCCGCCACCGCGCCGGGATGTAACGCGCAACTCGTCATCCGTGGACCACAGGAGTACGGGCAGCTGGTCGACCAGACGACCGAGCTGCTCCGGGTCCAGTGCCCCGAAGCGGGATGGTGCGGCCGCCAAGTGGGTCATGACTCTAGCGTAGCCGCTCGCGAGTCACGCGTCCAGCACATCACGAACCTTGCGCGCGAGTCCGTCGGGCGAGAACGGCTTCTGCAAAAAGGCGCTGCCGGAGGGGAGCGTCCCATGCTGGACGACCGCGTCGCCCGGATACCCGGACATGTACAGGACGCGGATCCCGGGCCGCTGCGCCGCCAGGCGATCGGCGAGCTCCCGCCCGGACAGCCCCGGCATCACGACGTCGGTCAGGAGCAGATGGATGGTGCCGCCATGGCGCTCGACGACCCGAAGCGCGGCGGCGGCATCGGAGGCGGCCAGGACGACGTAGCCTTGGGCCTCGAGCGCGCGCCGGCTGAGCGTCAGGACGGCAGGTTCGTCTTCGACGACCAGCACCGTTTCGCTACCGCGGGCCGCCCCGCCTTTCTGTGGACCGGGCGGCGTGGCGGCGGGCGTCTCGATCCGCGGCAGGTAGATCTTGAAGCTCGTGCCCCGTCCCGGCTCCGAGTACACGGAGATGTAGCCGCCGCTCTGTTTCACGATGCCGTATACCGTGGCGAGCCCGAGTCCCGTGCCCTTGCCGACCTCCTTGGTCGTGAAGAACGGCTCGAACAGATGGGCGCGCACGCTGGCGTCCATGCCCGCGCCGGTGTCGGTGACGGCGAGCATCGCATAGGATCCGGGGACCGAGCCGAGATGCGCCTGCGCGAATGTCTCGTCCAGGTCCACGTTGGCCGTCTCGATCGTCAGCTTTCCGCCGTCGGGCATCGCGTCGCGCGCGTTCACCGCCAGGTTCACGATCACCTGCTCGATCTGATTCGGATCGGCGCGGACGCGTCCTAGGTCGGGCGTAGGCACCGCCACGAGTGCGATATGCTCGCCGATGAGACGCCGGAGCATCTTGTCCATCTCGGCCACGACGACGTTGAGGTCGAGCACTTCGGGCTGCAGCATTTGCCGCCGGCTGTAGGCCAGAAGCTGGCGTGTCAGCGACGCCGCCCGTTCGGATGCTTTGCGGATCTCCTCGACGTCGCCGCGCTTGGAGTCGCCGGGAGGAAGCTCGCGCAGCAGGAGCTGCGTGTTCCCCAGAATCGCCGTGAGGAGGTTGTTGAAGTCGTGCGCGATGCCGCCGGCGAGCTGCCCCACCGCTTCCATCTTCTGCGACTGGCGGAACTGCTCTTCGAGGTGCCGCTGCTCGGTCACATCCCGCTGCGTTCCCCACACCCGCACCAGCTGCCCGTCCTCGACGAAGCCGACGACGTTATTAAGGAAGACGCGGGCGCGTCCCTCGCGGTCGTGCTCCCGCGTTTCAGAGTTTGCAACCCGGTAGCCCGCCCGGAGAAACGCGCGAATCTGTTCGCGATTGGTGGGATCCGTGACGTTATGGAGGTCGGCGAGCCTGGTCCCGACGAGCTCGCGGGCTTCGTCGTACCCGTACATCCGTGCCATCGCGTCGTTGCATTCCGCGATGCGCGCGCCGGCATACAGGCGATCGATCTGCTCTTCTTCCGGCAGGCTGATCGGAACGGGAGGATCGATCTCGAGGCGCGAGACGCCCTCCGAGCTTTGGGCGATGAATGAGCGGTACCGCTCCTCGGCGCGCTTTCGGTCCGTCACGTCCATGCCGATCGCCAGCCAGCCGCCTCCCGTCAGCGGCGCATTTGCCCAGGTCGTGTCGAGGACCGCGCCATGCCGGCTGCGGGTACGGAAGTCGGTCCATTGGCCGACGGGCGCGCCGATCGAATCGCGCAGCCGCTGCCGCTCGCCGGGATCGGGATAGAGCTCGGCGAAGATGTCGCGCGCGCTCGCGTCGGCAACTTCGTACCCCAAGGTCCGCGTCCACTCCCGATTCCCCCACTGAATGCGGCCCTGCTCGTCCAGGAACACGAGCATCACGGGAATGTTATCCACGATCCGCTGCAGCACCTCGCTCTGCTCGCGCCACGCGTCCTCGACGCGCTTGCGCTCGATCGCCATCGCCATCTGTGAGGAGACGAACGTCAGGATGTCGCGCTCGCTTTCTCCATAGCGCACACCCTGGGAATACGTCTGCGTCACGACGACGCCGATCGTGCGATCCTTGACCTTGAGCGGCACGCCGAGCCAGTCGATGGATGGAGCGCCAATCAACTCCGCTTCGCCGGCCGCGACGAGCTGTTCGTAGACCTCGGGAGTCGCGAGCAGCGGCGATCCCGTGCGCAGCACGTACTCGGTAAGGCCTTTCCGCAGTTTGCGCGGCGGGACGTCACGCGCAGTGTCGTACTCGTCCACGAAATACGGGAACTCGAGCCGGTCATTCTCCGCATTGTAGAGCGACACGTAAAAGTTCTTCGCCGGCATCAGCTCGCCGACGATCTCGTGAATCGCGCGCAACAGCTGCTGCAGGTTGTCGGCCGTGTGCGCCGTGTGCGAAATCCGGTACACCGCTTCCTGAACGCATTCCGCACGGCGTCGCGCCGTGACGTCGCGAAAGCTCCACACCCGACCCACCGAGCGGCCGTCGAGACGGAGGGGGATCGAGTAGCGCTCCAGCACTCGACTGTCCTTAAAGATGAGGACGTCGAAGCTGTCGGATTCGGGCTCGGCGTATCGGTCCTGGATCCCATCCACGAACAGCTGCGGATTGACGAGCTGCTCGCGCACATGTTCGATCAAGCGCCGACGGCCGGCGGCGTCATTGTTGGCGGCGATCAGGGCCGCGGGCAGGCGCCACATTTCCTCGAAGTGGCGATTGTGAGACACGATGTTGCCGTCGAGGTCGACCACGAGGATGCCGTCGGCGGTGGATTCGAGCGTCGCCTGAAGCACCGAGACCGTCAGGGAGTCGGATACCCTACGGGGTTTCTTCGCCCTTGGCTTGGACTTGGGCTTGGCCTTCTTGGGAACGGTCGTTCGGCGTGTCGCCATGGGCCGCAATCTATGGGTGCCGGGTCCCGTGACCAGCCTCACGGGTCCGGCCGCGTCTCGCACCTAGCTTTCGATCCCTTTCCACGGCACGGAGCTGGGGTGCGACCGAAGCGGTTCCGCTGGCTGGGCGTCGAGGAATCGAGCCGCGCCGAGCAGCAGCTGCGCGCGGCGGCGCGTCAGCAGGAGGCGGTGGCGCACCTCGGCCAGCAGGCCCTGGCTGGAGTGGCGCGGGCCAACCTGTTCGATACCGCCGCCAAGCTCGTTGCCCGAGGCCTGGACGTCGAGTTCAGCGAGATCCTCGAGCTGAAGCCGGAGCACCGCAGTCTGCTCGTGCGGGCGGGCGAAGGGTGGCACGACGGCTGTGTCGGCAAGACCCTGGTGACGGCAGACGCTGCGTCGCTCGCCGGGTACGCTCTCAATGCCGCCGGCCCTCTCGTCATCGCAGATCTTGCTTCCGAAATCCGATTCAGCGCACCGCCCCATCTCGAGGAGCACGCGATCGTCAGCGGGGTCTGCGTCGTCGTGCAGGGTCGCGAGCGTCCCTGGGGGGTGCTGGGCGCGTACAGCGCGCAGCCGCGGGAGTTCAGCGGTCCCGACGTGCTCTTCGTCCAGGCGCTCGCGCACGTGCTCGCTACCGCGCTCGAGCGCGCGCGGGTGGAAGAGGCCCTGCGCAAAAGCGAAGAGCACTTCCGTTCGCTGACTGAAAACGCCTCCGACATCGTCACGATTCTTGGCGATGACGGCATCCTCCGCTATGTGAGCCCGTCGGTCCAACGGTTGCTGGGGTATGGCGCGAACGAGCTGCTGGGACGTAACGCGTTCGAGTTCATGCATCCCGACGATCTCGCGCCGGTCATGGAAGCGCTGGCCGACGCGATTCAGCAGCCCGGTTCACCGCAGACGGCGACGTTCCGATTCAAGCACGCCGACGGCACCTGGCACGTGCTCGAGTCGATCGGTCAGGCGAGACTCGATCAACCGAACGCGTACAGTGTGATCGTCAACTCCCGCGATGTCACCGAGCGTATCAGGCAGGAAGAGATACTCCAAACCAGCAAGCAGCGCCTCCGCACCGTCGTGGCGGGCTCACCGGTCATTCTGTTCTCGCTCGATCCGAAGGGCGTCTTCACGCTCGCCGAGGGCAAGGGGTTACACTCGCTCGGCGTGCGGCCGGGGATGCTCATGGGCAAATCGTTCTTCGAGCTGCTCGGCGACGTACCGCAGGCGGTCGCCGACGTCCGCCGTGCGCTGGCCGGTGAGTCGGTCACCGCGCGGGTCGAGTTGTTCGGGTTCGAGTTCGAGGCGCAGTACTCGCCGGTGCGGGAGCGGGACGGCTCGATCTCCGGTGTCGTGGGCGTGGCCACCGACATCACGGAGCGGCGCCGGGCGGAGCAGGCGTTGCGGCGCGCCGACGCCGCCAGCCGCATGCTCGTCCAGCAGGCTCCGTTCGGCATTTTCCGCGCGACGCCGGAAGGCGCGTTCCTCTCCGTAAATCCCGCGCTCGTCGAAATGCTGGCGTACGAGACGGAGGCGGAGCTGCTGAGCCGGCATCTCGACCGGGACGTGTTCAAGGAGCCGGCGGCGCGCGCGCGCTATATCGCGCAGATGAACGACGTGGCGGGCGCTGTCGAAACCCAGGCAGTGTGGCGGCGCAAGGATGGTGAGGCGATGACCGTCCGTCTGTACGGCCGCTCGGTCCGCTATGAGGATGGCCGCGTCGAGTGTCACGAAGTATTCGCTGAAGACGTCAGTGAGCGGCGGGGCCTCGAGGAACAGCTCCGTCAGGCCCAGAAGATGGAGGCGATCGGCCAGCTCACCGGCGGGATCGCCCACGACTTCAACAACCTGCTCACGATCATCCTCGCCAACGCCGAGTTGCTGTCCCGCGGACCCGATGAAGCGAGCCTGCGCGACATCATCTCGGCGGCGGTGAGCGGCCGCCTGATGGTGAATCAGCTGCTGGGATTTGCCCGCCGCTCCACCCTGACGCTCGAGCCGGAGCATCTGGGGCACCTGCTGAACGATCTCGCCGCCGTGCTGCGGCGCGTGCTGCCGGCGGACATCGAGCTGCTCGTGTTCGCGGACGAGGATCTCCCCGAGGTGGCGGCGGACGGCCATGCCATCGAACAGATCCTGCTGAATCTCGTCAACAACGCCAGCGACGCGATGCCGGATGGCGGCGTGCTGCGGCTCGAAACCAGCTGTACCTGGATCAGCGACGCGCAGCGTGACGTGCTCGGCCCCGGATCGGCGTCTGAATACGTGTGCCTCGCGGTAGACGACACCGGCGCGGGGATGGACGAAGCGACACGGCAACGCGCCTTTGAACCGTTCTTCACGACGAAGCCGGTTGGAAAAGGCACGGGCCTCGGTTTGGCGACCGTCTACGGCCTGGTGAAACAGCACGGCGGCTTCGTCCAGATCGACAGCGCGCCGGGAGCGGGCACGCGCCTCCGGGTCTACTTCCCGGTGGCCGAGGAGGTGGCGCGGCGACGGGCGTCAGGATCGCACGAACAAGTGAGTCTGGAAACCGCTGGGGGTGGCGGCCACGAGACGGTGCTCGTAGTGGAAGACCAGGCGCAGCTGCGCCGCGCCACGGTGTACACGCTCGAGCATGCCGGGTACACAGTGCTCTCCGCGGCCGACGGGATCGAGGCGCTGCACGTGCTGCGCCAGCACCCCGCGCCGATCCACCTGGTTTTCACCGACCTCGTGATGGGCCGGTTGGGCGGCCGCGGGCTCTATCAGATCGATCGACGGGAGGGACGCCAGACGGCCTTCCTCTTTACGAGCGGCTACGCCGGAGCGGGGCGGGGCGAGGACCCGCTCGATCCGGCGTTGCCGTTCCTCCCGAAGCCGTGGACGAGTGCCGATCTGCTGGCGCGCGTGCGACAGGTTCTCGACGGAGTGAAACGTCCCTAGAGCGTTAGCCCGGTGTCGCGAGCGGCTTGGACGAGGCGGTCAACGAGGGGAGTCGCGGGAGGGAGCCAGACCGCGGCCAGCCAGCAGGCGATCGGCGGCTCACGGAACGGACGATACACGATCCCGTTCGTTTGTTTGCGATATGGCGCGGCGACGGCCTCGCTCACCAGCGCCCACGTATCGCCGGCGGCGATCTGGACGTTCATTGTAGGTGCTTCTCTCGGCCGCTCGAGACGGCGCTCGGGCACGAGCCCGCGCTCGCGCAGCGCCGTCTCGAGGATCGGAAAGAAGCCGGGCCAACGGCGCGGCGCCGAGTTGAGCCAGGTGAGCTCGCGCAGGTCGGCCAATCGGACGGTGGGCTCCGCGGCGAGGGGGTGGCTGCCCGGGAGCAGCACCCCGGTCACGGATGCGTCGATCAGGCGATGCGCCGCGAATCCCGGTACGGGCCACTCGGCGACAAAGACCGATCCCACGTCGATGCGGCGTTCGCGCAACGCGTGGAATATCTCGCCGTCATGGTTGCTTGAGATCTCGACCTGCGCTTCGGGGTTGGTATCGCGAAATCTGGCCAGCAGATTCTCGAGGTCGGTTCCGTAGGAGCTAACCTCCCCGTGTGCGAAGCGGAGCGGGGAATCCCGTCCCAGGGCGGCGCCCCGAGCTGAGGTGACGGCGCGGGCGGCGACATCGAGGGTATGTCGCGCCTCGACCAGAAACGCACGACCGGCCGCGGTCAACCGCACGCCACGCGGCCCCCGCTCGAACAACTCGGTGCCGAGCTCGATCTCGAGATCGCGAATCTGTTTGGAGAGGGACGGCTGGGCGACGCGCAGTCGCGTAGCGGCTGCGCTAAAGCTGCGCTCCTCAGCGACGGCGACGAAGTACCGCAGGTGACGTAATTCCATTGCTCTTTGCTAGTCTTTAATATACAATGATGGCCACCACCATGCAGACCGATCAATGACGGATCTGCTCGACATTCGCGAGGCCGCGGGGCTGCTGCGGGTGAGCGAAACGTCACTGCGTCGCTGGACCAATGCGGGACTGCTGCCGTGTCTGCGCATCGGCGGGCGGCGCGAGCGGCGGTTCCGGCGCGCCGACTTGTTGGCGTTCATCGGCGTCGCGAGCCACTCCACACTCTCGCCTCCGCGCAATCACTTCTGCGAGCTATATACCAGCGATCTCAGCCGGGTGAGTGGTGCCGCGGCATTCCTGGCTTCCGGCCTGCTGCCGCATGCTCTCTGCCTGCTGATCGCAGGGAAAGGCGTGCAGCAGGGCGTGATCGATCAGATGGAGCGGGTCCGGCCAGCCGTACGGAGCGATCTCAAGGCGGGTCGGCTGATGCTGGCCGAATATCGCAGTTCTGCGGTCGCGCAGCTCGACTTTTGGCGCGCGCGGATCCGCAGCGCGCTCCAGGAGGGTGTGTCGCAGGTCTATGTCGCCGGGGACGTATCGGCCGGCGAGCTGGGGCGGTTGCCGTTTGACGAGATCCTGGAATACGAAACCGAGTATGGCCGATCCATCGCGCACGCGTTTCCGGTGACCACGTTGTGCCAGTACGACGCGCGGACGATCTCGGGGCTCGACGCCGCCGGGCTGCTCCAACGCCACGACGGTCCACTCCATTGAGTCCCTATCGCTCGCAGCGCTAGCTCGGTGAACAACAAAGTCTTTGACCGGGGTATTCGCGGCGTGTAGGGTGTTGCCGACTAGCTCGAACACAGTAGGGGGAAAGTTCAGGCCATGGCGCGCATCCTCGTGATCGATGACCAGGACTCGATTCGCCGCGTGGTCCGGCGGGCGCTCGAGCAGGACGGCCACGAGGTCTTCGATGCGAGTGACGGCGAACTCGGGATGGAAATTCTCGAGAGTCAGTCGTTCGATCTCGTGATCACCGACATCTTCATGCCGGGCCAGGACGGCATTGTAACGCTGCGGCAAATCCGCAAGCGTTTTCCGTCTCTCAAGGTAATTGTCATTTCGGGCGGCGATTCGACTGGTCTCCTGGACATGCGGCAGGATGCCGAGTTTCTGGGTGCCGTAAGCAGTCTGCAGAAGCCGTTCAACGCGCGGGAAATCATCGACATAGTCCGCGCGGCCCTGCAGGGGGGAAACGAAGCAAAGGGGTGACTACGGCAGGAGCGTGATGAGCGAGAGGCCGATCTCTACCGCGATCAGGATGATGATGATCCACTCCAGCATTTCCGTACGCCGGCTCGTGGCCCGGTCGGTCATCTTTTCGTAAATGCCGTCGATCGTCTGCAGCTTGCGCGAGATGCTCGTATCCCATTCGGCGAGGTGGAAGCGTCGCGACGCCAGCGCATAGACGCGCGCCAGAAACTGATCGCCCACCAGCTTGAGTGCGTTCGTCACCTGCTCGAACAGGGTCGCCGCGTCGAGCTGCAACCGGGCGAGGCTGCGCAGGTCGGGACCCACCGGCGCCAGCCGCCAGCGCCGCCACCGGCGTCCGAGCAAGGTTTCGTACGCGCCCTCGAGAACATCGTCGAGCTCGTGGTCAAGAAAGCGCATTTCCAAAAGCTGGGTATTCGCGAACTCGATCAGGTCGCGAACGTCTTCTCCCTCGGGATCGAACAAGATCGCGGCGTCCGTATCGATGATGGTCGCGTCGTTCGGGCCGAACGAGAGGCGGAAGGCGGTCGCGTCCGCAATTTCCTGCTGCGAGAGAGCGTGCGGGGCGCCCCGCAGCACCTGGGCAACGGTCTGTGCCTGACTGGTCCAGAGCATCGCGGCGTCACAAGACTGGGTGAACGCCTCGACGTGAAAGATCGAATAGTCTTCGACGAATTCGGAGACGTGGGGGCGGGCCGCGGCGTCGCCTAATGCCCCGATCAGTGCTTCCACGTGCTGACGCGAATCCTTCAAGAGCCGTTCGTTCCCCCAAAGCGCCTCGGCGAGCCGGGGCAGGCTCGCGAGCGCACCCGTGAGCGGAATCGTATAGCTCACGGACACCGCCCCGAAGTCGTACAGCACGACCTCGACCCCAGGCACCGTGCGATAGCCATCCACGCTCTGTGGCTCTCCGCCGCGCATCACGCGCAGCGGTGCGGGCCGATACTCGAAGGAGGCCGGGGCGCGGCGCTTTTGCTTGATCGTCTGCCGCTCCGCGCCGGCGAACAGGCGCCGCTCGGCGCCGTCCAGATCGATGGCCTGGGCGACCTCGTAGGCGAACATCGCAAAACAGCTACCGACGGCGATGACCGGATCCATGCGCGGAAAGTTACCGAGGGGAAGGAAAGCTCCCGAGGCAGGACTCGAACCTGCGACCCGCCGGTTAACAGCCGGCTGCTCTACCAACTGAGCTACTCGGGAATGAGCCGCGAAATATAGAGACGGCAAGGCGGCCCAGCCAAGGGCGTCAGTCGAGTGCGCTGTGGATCGCCCTCAGCAATTCATCCGGCCTAATCGGCTTGCGAAGTCCGACGGTCGCGCCCAAGAGGACGGCATCCTTCAACAAGTCCAACTGCCCGCCGAAACCTCCGCCCGAGATGGCAATGACCTTCACGGCCGGATGCTCCTTGCGAATACGTCGCAAGGTGACGATGCCGTCCTGTCCTGGCATGAAGAGATCAGTGACGACCACGTCTACATGCGTACCGCCCAGCAGCTGCAATCCCGCTTCCCCCTCGGCAGCATCCAGCACCTGGTGACCCGCTGCTTCCAGGGTGCGCCGCAGTGAGACGCGAACGTCGTCATGATCGTCGATGACTAGGACGGTCGCCGGCCGGCGTGCGACGTTGGCATCGAGAACCGCGCGCACCTTCCTCGCCAATGACTCTGGCGTGAACGGTTTCTGGAGATAGGCAATGTCTTCCTGCAGAATCCCGTGCCGCACGACCGCATCGTCGGTATAGCCAGACATGAACAGAACCCTCGTGTTCGGATATGTCTTTGCGAACACCTCGGCGAGATCACGCCCACCAAGATTCGGCATCACGACATCGGTGATCAGGAGATGGATGGGTTCACCGAACTTGGCCGCCAGACGAATCGCGGCCTCCCCATCGGCAGCCTCCAGTACGCTGTATCCATATCGTTCGAGCATTCGGCGGGCCACCGCCCGCACGGCCGCAACGTCTTCCACGACGAGGACGGTCTCCGTTCCCCCGGTGGTCTCGGCAGCGGCACCTGCTGTCTCTGATATCGGCTCGTCAACACGGGGGAGGTAGATCTTGAAGCACGTCCCGTGGTTCGGCTCGGAGTAAACCCAGATGAAGCCCCCCGATTGCTGCACGATTCCCTGCACGGTCGCCAGGCCGAGACCGGTCCCTTTCCCCGCCTCTTTGGTCGTAAAAAACGGTTCGAAGATCCGCGCCTGCGTCGCCGCGTCCATCCCCATCCCCGTATCCGTGACCGCGAGCATGACGTAGCGGCCGGGGGCCGCCAGGGGATGCGCTTGCATGTACGCCGCATCGAGATCGACGTTGGCCGTCTCCACCGTCAGCCGACCACCGCTCGGCATCGCATCGCGCGCATTAACGGCGAGGTTCATGATCACCTGCTCGAGCTGGCCGGGGTCTACTCGCACCGTGCCGGCATCAGCTCCAAGTGCGCAGCGGAGTTGAATGTCCTCTCGCAGGACCCGGCCGAGCAGCCGCTCTATGCCGGTGACGGCGGCATTGAGGTCCACGACTTTTGGCTCGAGCACTTGCTGGCGGCTGAACGCGAGCAGTTGACGCGTGAGCTCGCTGGCGCCTTGCGCAGCTTTGCGGATTTGTCCGATGTCCTCCCCGGTGGAGGACCCGGCCGGCATGTCCTCGAGCAGCAAGTCACTGTAACTGAGGATCACGGTAAGCAGGTTATTGAAATCGTGCGCCACACCCCCGGCCAGCCGGCCGATCGCCTCCATCTTCTGGGCTTGCGCGAGCTGCGCCTCGAGCTGGCGCTGGGTCGTGATGTCGCGGACGAATGCCTCATAGAACTCGACGCTGCCCTCCTGGTCGCGGCTCGCGCGCACGCTGAGCTGCACGCGAATGCGGCTGCCATCCTTCTTTTTCCAGGTGGCTTCCAGCTCATCGTAGACCTTATCGGTATACGTATCCTGCTCGACCAGGCGGCGACGCTCCTCCGGATCGGCGTACACATCGCGCGCCATGTCGAGGGTGAGTAATTGCTCCGGAGAGTCGTAGCCGAGAATGCGCGCAAGGGCGGCATTGGCAGAAACGAACCGACCGGTGGCCGTGGAGCGGTAGATGCCTAGCGGGGCCTGCTCCACCAGCGCGCTGTAGCTGGCTTCCGACGCGAGCAGCGCCGCTTCAGACTCTCGGCGCGCTTTGCGTTGTCCGAACTCGCGCAGCTCGCGCCGGATGACTGGAATGAGTCGGCGCAGGTTGCCCTTTGTGAGCGCGTCTCCCGCCCCTGCTTCGAGCGCGCGGGCGGCGAGATCTTCGCCCATCGTGCCCGACACGAAGATGAAGGGAATGTCGAGGCCGCGTGCACGCAGGAGAGAGAGAGCCTCGGTGCCGCTGAATCCCGGCATGCTGTTATCGCCGATGATGATGTCCCAGGTGACGCGGTCGAGAGCCGCGTCCAGAGCGGCGGCGCTGTCTACGCGCTCGAACTCCAAGGCAAAGCCAGCGCGCCTGAGCTCATGGGCAAGAAGCTCGGCGTCAGCCTCAGAATCCTCGACCATCAGCATGCGGAGCGGAGTGCTCATAGGGCTCTCCATCTAAGAAATCCCTTCGGTTCGAACATGTCTGTGACGCGCGCGACATCCTGTCAGCATTAGCCTACCGTAAGACACGCAAGGAGTTCCAATCGCACGGCGAGGCTACGACGACGCTCATGTTCCGTCCAGGACCTCGCGTACCTTGCGAGCGAGCGTCGCCGGGGTGAACGGCTTCTGCAGGAAGTTGAGACCAGGCTCGAGCATCCCGTGGTGTACGATCGCGTCGTCCGTGTACCCCGAGACGTAGAGGACCTTGGTCGCGGACCTGGTCTTTTCGAGTTGCCGCGCGAGCTCCCGACCGCTGGCGCCCGGCATGACGACGTCCGCGACCAGCAGCTGAATGGGGCCAGCATGGTTCCGGGCCGCCTCGAGGGCAGTCGCGGCATTTTCCGCGTCGATGACGGTATAACCGAGTTTCTCGAGTAGACCCTTGGCCAACGGGCGGAGCATGGGATCGTCTTCGGCGAGAAGGATTGTCTCGGTGCCCGCAACGCTGTCCGGCGCTCGCGGCAGCTCGAGGTCTTCGGCGGGTGCATCGACGCGGGGCAGGTAGATTTTGAAAGTCGTGCCGCGGCCGACTTCGCTATAGACCCAGACATAGCCGCCTGATTGCTTCACGATGCCGTAGACTGTGGAAAGGCCGAGGCCGGTACCTTTGCCCTTTTCCTTCGTGGTGAAGAACGGCTCGAAGATGCGCGCCTTCGTTTCGGCGGTCATGCCAGTCCCGGTATCGCTCACCGCGAGCATCACGTAGCGGCCGGGGACGACGGGCTGATGAAGCTCGGCGTACTGTTCCGTGAGCTCGGCGTTCGCCGTCTCGAGAATGATCTTGCCGCCGACCGGCATCGCATCGCGCGCGTTGACCACGAGGTTCATGAGCACCTGTTGCAGCTGGCCCGGGTCGGCCAGCACGTTCCCCGTGTCCCGCGCGAGCGAGAGCCGCAGCTCCACATCCTCGCCGATCAGGCGGTGCAGCATCTTCTCAAAGTCTTCCACGAGCGCGTTCGGCTCGAGGACCATCGGCTCGAGCACCTGCTGGCGGCTGAACGCCAGGAGCTGCTTCGTCAGCGACGCCGCACGCTCCGAGGCTTTGCGCACCTCGGCCAGATCCTGCTGCGCTGCGCTGTCCGCCGGCATCTCTTCGCGCAGAATGTCGACATAGCCGAAGATCGCCGTGAGCACGTTGTTGAAATCGTGCGCCACGCCGCCCGCCAACCGCCCGATGGCTTCCATCTTCTGCGCTTGGCGCAACTGACCCTCGAGCTGCTTGCGCTCCGTCACGTCCTGGAAGTGGAGCAGAAAATGGGGCTCCCCGGCGAACGCGATGACCTCAGCGGACAGGAGGCCGGTGCGCATCTCAGCCGAGTGGGTCAGCCACTCCACCTCGACATCGCGGAAGACACCTCCCGTTCGGAGCTGTGCCAGCATTTGTTCCCGCTGCTCGTCGCGTCGCCAGATGCCCAGCTCATAGCCGCTGCGCCCGACCGTCTCGGCCCGGTTCATCCCGAAGAGGCGCAGGAGGCTTTCGTTCACATCGACCCAGCGGGCGTCGGCCAACCTCGCGATGGCCATCGGCGAAGGGTGCGCCTGAAAGGCGCTGCCGAACTTCTCTTCGGACACGCGCAATGCCTCATCGGCGGCACGCCGGGCGGTGATATCCCGCACGAACGCGCTGAACAACCACGAGGATCCGACGCGCACGGGGGCGACCGCGAGCTCCACCGGGAACTCGGTGCCGTCGCGCCGCAGCGCGGTCAACTCGATGCGCTGGTTCAGGATGGGCCCCTCGCCCGTGGCGAGGAAGCGGCGTAAGCCCGCCGCATGAGCCTCGCGATGGACGAGCGGCACGATGATGTCGGCGAGGGGTCGGCCCAGGACCTCCCGCTCGACCCATCCGAACATGGACTCTGCTTGTTGGTTCCAGCTCGTGACGCGGCCAGCGTCGTCCATGGCGACGTGCGCGTCGAGCGCCGAGCGCAGGATCGCTGTGAGCCGCGCCTCCGACGCGCGCAACGCCTGCTCGGCACGGGTGCGCTCGATTGCCGCCGCGACCTGTGTCGACACGAATTGGAGCATCTCCTTGTGGTGCTCCTCGTAGCGAACTCCGGCGGTATAGGTCTGCACGGCCAGGACACCGATGGTCCGGTCGGCTTGCTTGAGCGGCACCCCCAGCCAGTCCACCGAGGCGGTGCCGATGGATTCGACTGCGCCGAGGTAATCGAGGTCCTGTTGGGATTCCGGTTTGACGAGCAAGGGTCGGCCGGTGCGCAGCACGTATTCGGTGATGCCGCGGCCGAGCCGGCGGGGTGCCGGGGGCGGGTCGACCTCGTCGACGTAATATGGAAAGGTGAGCAGTTCCGTCGTTTCGTCGTAGAGCGCGATGTAGATATTTTTCGCGGGCATCAGTTCGCCGACGATCTGGTGGATGGTGGGGAGCAGTTCGTCGAGTCCCGGCGCGCTCATCGCCACCTGGGCGATGCGATACGTCGCCGCCTGCAATTGATACGCCCGCGCCTGCGCGTCACGGCTCTGCCGGACGTTGAGTGCTCGGAGCACTGCGGGACTTAGCCGATGCAGGTGGTCTTTGACGACGTAATCCGCGGCCCCTGCCTGCACATACTGTACGGCGGACTCGTCTCCCAGCCTGCCGGTCACGACGATGACGGGGGTCCCCGGAGAGTTCTGTTGCGCGATTTCGAGCGCGTCGGCCGCGCCGAACGCCGGCAGCGAATGGTCGGTCAGGATGATGTCTGGAGTGAACTCCCGCAGCGCTGCGAGCATGCCTTCGCGCGTCTCGACCCGGAGGAATGTGGCAACAATGTCAGCGCGGCGAATCTCACGCTCCGCCAGCGCGGCGTCATTCGGGTCGTCCTCGACCATCAGGATCCGTATGGTCGCGGCGGCGTGGGGGGGTTGTGGTCCGGGGCTCAAGGGGCTCGGGGCGACGGTGGCGCTTGATTCATGAGCAGCCAATAGAGGCCCAGTTGCTGCGCGGCCTTGGTGAATTCCACGAAGTCGACCGGTTTGCGGACGTAGCTGTTCGCGCCGAGGCTGTAGCCATCCATGACATCGCGCTCCTCGTCCGAGGAGGTCAGGATCACGACCGGCAAGAGCCGCGTGCGCTCCTCGGAGCGGATACGCTGCAGCACCTCCATGCCATTGACCTTGGGGAGCTTGAGGTCGAGCAGCACAACGGCCGGCAGGTCGGCGGCTGCGGGACGGACCTTCGTGCCAAAGAGATAATCGATGGCCTCGACCCCGTCCTGCGCCACGACCACCTCGTTCGTGATGTTATGACTCTTGAGCGCCCGCATCGTCAACGTCACGTCGTCGGGGTTGTCCTCCACGAGCAGAATCTTTCCGGGGTTCACACGAACCTCCCTCACAGCGTGAAGTAGAATGTCGCGCCTTGATCGACCACGCCCTCGGCCCAGATCCGGCCGCCGTGCCGGGTAATGATGCGGCGCACGGTGGCGAGCCCGACACCGGTGCCCTCGAACTCGGCCGCCGAATGGAGACGCTGGAACACCCCGAACAACTTGTCGGCGTACTGCATGTCGAAGCCCGCGCCATTGTCCTTGACCACGAACACCCGAGAACCGTTTTCGTCTACGGCCGTAAATGCCACCCGCGGTTGCGGCTGTTTCCCCGTGTACTTCCAGCCGTTGCGCAGGAGGTTGTCGAGCACCACACGCAGCAGCCGCGCATCGCCCTCGGCCTCGAGGCCGGGGGCAATTGTGAATTCCACTTGGCGGTCCGGTGTCGCCCGCTGGATGTCGCCCACGATATCCCGCGCTACGGCGCTCAAGTCCACGCGCTCCGTCCGCATTTCCGTCCGTGTGACGCGAGCCAGCTTCAGGAGATCGTCGATCAGTGTAGCCATCCGCTGGCTGGCGGCGCGCACGCGGTGCAGGGAATCCCGCCCCGCGTCCCCTAACTGGGTCGCGAAGTCCTCCAGCAACACCTGGCTGAATCCGTCGATGCTGCGGAGTGGCGCGCGGAGGTCGTGCGACACCGAGTAGGCGAAGGCGTCGAGCTCGGTGTTGGCGGCGAGCAGCTCCGCCGTGTTGCGGCGGAGCGCCTCGTTTCGATGCTCGAGCTCCTGGGTGCGCTCTGCGACGCGCTGTTCCAGTATCTTCGCGTGCTGTTGCAGCTCCTTTTTCTGCTCTTCGATGCGGCCGAGCATCTGGTTGAAGGCGTCGGTCAGCGTGCCCAGCTCGTCCTCGCCGAACTTGGGGGCTCGCACCGAGTAGTCCTGGCGTGTCGAGGCCGCCGTCGCGGTTTCCGCCAGCGCGAGGATCGGTGCGGAGATCCGTCCCTGCAGCACGGCGGCCAGCGCATAGGCGGCCAGCATCGCGATCGCCAGGACGACGACGGCGATAATGCCGGAAAGCCGGAGGGCGTCCGACACGGCCTTCGTGTTCGACGCGATGTAGAGGGTCCCCAACCGCTGGTTCCCGCCCTGCGCCACGGGCGTAAACCCCACGAGACGGCCGCCCTCGAAGCGGTAGCCGTCCGGCTGAGGCGCCGGAGGGACAAGATCGGCGGCGGCGGCTGGTGGATAGGTCGCGAGTATCCGCCCATTCCGGTCATACAACGCCGCGGCAACCATGTGTGGGTCGTACTTCAGGGCCCCGAGGAGCTCTGTTGCGTCGGCCTCGTTGGCGAATGCCAGTGCGGCGGTGCTGTTGGCGGCAAGAATGCGGGATCGCGTGGCCACATTGTCCCGCATCGTATTCCGGAAGGTCACGACCTGGTATGTTACGAACGCCGCCGACGTCAACACCAACACCAGTCCGCTGATCAGCAGCAGTATCGCCGTCAGCTTTCGTTTGATTGGCCAGTCGCGAATCGCCATGCTCACCGTCGTGGTGTTCTGACGATCTCGGCTACGCGCAGCAGCTTCGAGCTGATCACGATGTTGACGGCTTGCGCCGCTTCGACGTTGATCCTCAGACGAATGCGGTTCTTGTCGTTGACAAACTGAATCATGCCTCCCCGCTTCGCAAAATCATCGCCGTCGCTCACCGTCAAGATCGGACGGTTCTTGAGACCCGCGAGAATTTGCCCGACCCGCTCGCTCTCCGACCGGCTGATGAAGAGGATGTTGCACGCCTGGATGTCCGTCAGCTCG